>RCMY010001991.1_pt1 | contig 18759 bp, 12 predicted proteins | sample 2041341 | NCBI WGS metagenome assembly RCMY01 (sample SAMN09708234, study PRJNA481090) | Marine sediment metagenome, whole genome shotgun sequencing project. | reverse complement strand
TTATCCCGGAAGCAATTTCACAGCTCAAACTTCGTATTGGGTACGGTATTACAGGTAATCAAGATGGATTAGGATATGGTCGTTTTTTGCCAAGACAACGCTTTGTGGGACCGAGCATCCAACAAAACCTAAATATCAATATACCGGGAACACAGTTTGAATCATTCGCGAACCCTGGACTAAAATGGGAGGAAACGACTCAAGCATCAATTGGATTAGATTTTGGCTTTGCGCAAAATAGACTGTCAGGCAGTGTTGATTTCTATCATAAAACGACTAATGACCTACTTTTGAACCAAGAGGCAGCTCAACCTTCCCCGCAACCCTTCTTTTATGGAAATCTTGATGCCAGCGTTATTAATCAGGGTGTCGAATTCTCTTTGGCGTACGATATTATTAGTACTGAAAATGCCAATTGGAACCTCGGATTCAATGTTGCCTACAACGATAATGAAGTGAGGGATTTTGATGGACTTATCCAAACGGGAGATATAAACGGTAATGGTTTGACCGGAGCCTATGCACAACTATTGGCTGAGGGAAGACCTTTATTTTCCTATTATCTTCGAGAATTTGGAGGTTTTGATGCCAATGGAATTTCGATTTATCCAAATGGTGACGTACAGGAATTCGTGGGGAAAAGCGCTCTTCCGAAAGTTAATTTGGGTATTAATACAAGTGTAAGTTATAAAAATTGGGATCTCAGTGCTTTTTTATCCGGACAATATGGTTTCTATCTTTATAACAATACCCAAAACGCCCATTTTACAGCCGGTATTCTGGGTGTCGGAAAAAATGTGACCCAAGATGTTTTGAGCAATGGAGAATCCGTAGCCAATGCACCCGATGTATCAACGAGATTTTTGGAGAAAGGCGATTTTTTGAGGTTACAAAATCTTTCTTTATCTTATAACTTTAATATGAGTGGCGAAGGATTATTTAAAACACTAAGGCTATCCGCAATCGGTCAAAACCTATTCGTAATAACGGATTATACTGGCATTGACCCAGAGGTGAACACTCCCAACGGGTTAAATGACATACCATCCTTAGGAATAGATTATACATCTTTTCCAAGGCCTACCACCATTACGGTAGGTATTAGCACATCATTTTAAAAAAAAAATATGAAAACTAAAAAAATAAACAAAGTAATTGTTTGGTTTGCAGCACTAGCTTTAGTCGGCTGCTCAAACTTAGAAATTGAACCTACCGATTCCTCATTTAGCTCATTATCGGGAGGATTCGCAGGGGTAGACCCAAATGCAAGTTTAGGAAACCTTTATAATGATATACGTGGGCAAATTGAAACCGAAGCGAATCTCTATACTTTGCAGGAAGTAAGCTCAGATGAAATGTTAGTTCCGACGCGAGGCACGGACTGGGGAGATAATGGCGTGTTTCGTACCCTGCATTCCCACACCTGGAGTCCGACCCACCAAACGATCAAGACGGTTTGGAACGATCAAAACCAAAATATTTTCAATGCTACAGCAATAATTGACACCCGAAGTAGCGCTTCACCAAAACAAGTGGCCGAAGCAAAATTTCTAAGGGCTTTTAGCATGTTTTGGATGATGGATCTTTACGGTCAGGTACCGTTTAGATCTCCCGATGAAGGTCCTGAGGTTAACCCGACGGTATTTACCAGAACAGAAGCCTTAGACTTTGCAATAAAAGATTTGAACGAAGCCATACCAGACCTTCCCCCTCGAAGCGATTTCGCTAGTTTGAATTTTGCAACCAAAGCCTCTGCCCGTTTTTTATTAGCTAAACTTTACCTTGGCAAACATATTTACAACGGTTCCGGAACGGCCGATCCTGCTGATATGGCTCAAGTTATTAGCTTAGTTGACGAACTTGACTCAGAAGGGTTTGGCCTTCAAGAAGGATATTTCGAACTTTTCACTGAGCAAGAAGATACGGAAACCATATGGTTCACAACTTCCAGTGTGGGAAATCTTATATGGAATACCTTACATTATAATCAAACGGTGCCCGATCAATCTGGCGGTTGGAACGGTTTTTCCACTTTAGCCGAATTTTATGATTCGTTTGAAGGCGATCCGAATATCAATGTACTTGGATCAGGCCAGGAAGAACGCCGAGGTTTCGTACCTACCGATGGCACAAATTTTGGAATTGGTAACGGTTTCTTGATCGGTCAGCAATATGATGCCAATGGGAATCCATATAACGATAGAACAGGAAATCCTTTGGTATTTACCAAAGAATTGCCAGGCTTATTGGGTAACGATGAAAAGACAGGTGTTCGAGTAATTAAATATAATCCAGCAAACGGAGCATTCGCCAATCATAAAATAGTATTTAGGTTTTCGGACGCACACCTTATGAAAGCGGAAGCAATGATGAGAAGTGGTGGCGATGCAACAGCTATGGTTAATGAGTTAAGACTTCTGAGAGATGCATCCCCCTTGGGTACCGTTACCGATGCGGAATTACTGGCAGAGCGTGGTCGAGAATTGTATGCCGAGTTTTGGAGAAGAAGTGATTTGATACGTTTTGGTCAGTTTACTGCACCGTGGGCTTACAAAGAAATAACCGGAGACGATACCAAAAATTTGTTTCCCATACCTGCAACTGCATTGATTTCGAATCCTAATTTAATGCAGAACGAAGGATATTAATGTGATGGAATTTTAAGTGTTTGGAAAATCCTGACAATTTCAATTGTCAGGATTTTTTTTGTTTTGACAGTCCTGTAATTGCCTGCGCTCGTTTACGATGATCAACTAATATCTCATTACTGAACCCTGTCCATCAAGAATTTCATAATAAACCTTAGAAAAACTTCCAATTTGATTCTTCAATATTTTTAGTTCGTCGTTTGCCATATCAAAACAAAAGCGATACCTTGGCTTTCCATTCTTAATTCCTGCAAAATATATGTATTCCATCGGTTATGATATCGGCAGTTCCTCTGTTAAAGCGGCCTTGGTCGAAAGGGCGACCGGAAAAAACGTAGCCGTGGTCAGCGAGCCCAAAGTTGAAATGGAAATGACCGCTTTGCAAAACGGCTGGGCCGAACAGCACCCTGATACTTGGTGGACACATGTTTGCAACGCCACACAATCGCTTTTAAAAAATCATGGTATTAAAGCTTCCGATATCACCGGTATTGGCATTTCATACCAAATGCACGGGCTGGTCGTCGTCGATAGAAATGGGAAGCCCCTACGGGATTCCATCATCTGGTGCGATAGCCGGGCCGTCGAAATCGGCCAAAAAGCATTCGACGATCTAGGCAACGAAAAATGCGCGGAGCACCTTTTGAATTCCCCGGCTAACTTTACGGCATCCAAATTAAATTGGGTAAAAGAGAATGAACCCGAAACCTACGCGAACATCCATAAATTTATGCTGCCCGGCGATTATATCGCCTACAAGCTGAGCGGTAAGATCAACACTACGATCTCAGGGCTTTCAGAAGGTGTTTTATGGGATTTTAAAACCAATTCCATAGCAGATTGGTTGTTGGATTATTATGGCATCGAGAAACATCTAATTGCCAACATTGTGGATACCTTTTCCGTTCAGTCAAAGGTATCGGACGAAGGCGCGTCCGAATCAGGGTTGGTAGCAGGCACGCCCATTTACTATCGGGCGGGCGATCAACCCAACAACGCCCTTTCGCTGAACGTATTCAATCCCGGGGAGGTTGCCGCTACCGGAGGCACATCCGGCGTAATCTATGCCATCACGGATAGTCTTTCGGTAAAGGAAAGTTCAAGGGTCAATAATTTCGCCCATGTAAACTATACCACGGAAAATACCAGAATAGGTAAAATGGCCTGTATCAATGGTGCGGGCATTATGTACCGCTGGCTGATGAACAACCTTGACGTAACCGATTATGAAGAAATGAACGATCTTGCCGATTCGGTGCCCATCGGTTCAGACGGGGTTACGATCCACCCCTTCGGCAATGGGGCGGAACGCGTACTGAACAATAGGAGTCTGGGTACCCGCATGGGCAATATCAATCTCAATAACCACAATAAGGCACATCTTTGTAGGGCCGCATTGGAAGGCGTTGCTTTCGCGTTTGTCTATGGCATGGAAATCTTAAAGTCCGATGGAATAGTGCCCAAGCTTATCCGTACCGGGAACGACAATCTGTTTCGTTCCGAGATATTTTCAAATACGGTCTCGACCTTAATAGAACAGGAAATCGAAATTTACAACACCACCGGAGCCATTGGTGCCGCAAGGGCATGTGAATTGCACAAAGGCGATTTCAATACGTTTGGCAAACGGATTATGGACAATGATTTTGTGATGGGATTCAAGCCATCCGAAGAGAAAAAGCAATACGAAAAAGCGTATCAAAAATGGAAGAAAGAACTGAAATTAATGCTAGAAAACGAATAAGAATTAATAATAAATAATTCCCACCATGGCAACACTAGGAGACAAAGAATATTTTAAAGGAATAGGAGACGTCAAATACGAAGGTAAGGATTCCGACAATCCGCTGGCCTTTAAATGGTACAATCCCGACCAACAGGTGGCGGGTAAAACGATGCGCGACCACTTTAAATTTGCCATCGCCTATTGGCACACATTCTGCGGACAAGGTGCTGATCCGTTCGGTCCCGGCACCCAAAATTTTCCATGGGACCAGCCTTCCGATGCCGTTGAAGCCGCAAAAGCGAAAGCAGATGCCGCTTTTGAGTTCATCACCAAAATGGGCTTTGACTATTTCTGTTTCCACGATTATGACTTGATTCAAGAAGGTTCAACGTTCGCAGCATCAGAAAAGCGACTGGCTACCATTGTCGATTATATTAAAGGGAAAAAAAAGGAATCCGGTGTACAGCTTTTATGGGGTACGGCCAATTGTTTTTCGAATCCGAGGTATATGAACGGGGCATCCACCAATCCTGATTTCAAGGTTCTGGCCCGGGCCGGTGGACAAATAAAATTAGCTCTAGATGCTACTATGGAACTCGATGGTGAAAACTATGTATTCTGGGGTGGCCGGGAAGGCTATATGTCCCTATTGAATACGGACATGAAAAGGGAATTAGATCACATGGGCCGTTTCTTGGGAATGGCACGGGATTACGCCCGCAGCCAAGGCTTTAAAGGAAACTTCTTTATTGAGCCCAAACCCATGGAGCCCATGAAGCACCAGTACGATTTCGACTGTGCCACCGTTGTAGGATTCCTAAACCAATACGGTTTGCAAGACGATTTTAAAATAAATATCGAGGTCAACCATGCCACCTTGGCCAGCCATACCATGCAGCACGAATTGGAAGTAGCCGCCGCCCATGGCATGCTGGGCAGTGTAGATGCCAACCGGGGCGATTACCAGAACGGGTGGGATACCGATCAATTCCCCAATAATGTCATGGAAGTGACTGAAGCCATGCTTGTATTTTTAAAGGCCGGTGGATTGCAGGGAGGCGGTGTCAATTTCGATGCTAAAATCAGAAGAAATTCAACGGATATGGACGATATTTTTCACGCACATATCGGCGGAGCGGATACTTTTGCGAGGGCACTGATTACTGCAGATAAGATAATCTCCTCATCAAGCTATGACGAACTCCGCAAAAAACGATACAGCTCCTTCGACTCGGGTAAAGGCAAGGATTTCGAAAACGGTAAACTAGATTTTAAGGCCCTTTATGATATTGCCAAAGAGAATGGCGAGCTTGAATTACAAAGTGGTAAGCAGGAACTTTTCGAGAATATAGTGAATCAGTATTTGTAACAACACGCCACCACAGATTGAATAGGTAGACCACTCGATGACCACCAATTTTTTGCCGTATAACTGGAAAAATTAGAGTCATCGAGTGGTTTTACAGTACTTGCATAGAGGGTACTCATCTCGAATGCGATTTATGCACAACCTTGCAAATCGCAGCATATCGAATTATTTACTTAATTTTGTTTCCCAACGACCTAATCTTTCTTGGATGTTGCGTAAAATCACCTACCTTTTCTTGTTGCTTTTTGTCACTGCTTGCGGATCAAAAAAGCGAACCTCTTCTACTAAAACACGTACAGTTTCGGTTGCTGCCAAAAAAGACAATAGGCCGCAAAACGATAGAAAGACTCCACATAGGGTTCCCGCTCCAAAACGTACAAAGGCCGATAACATAATCGGTAGCGCACTACAATTTTCAGGGGTACGCTATAAGTATGGAGGCACTACAAAAAAGGGAATGGACTGTTCAGGCCTGTTATATGTTGCCTTTGGCGAAAACGACGTGCAGCTTCCACGGGCATCCTACCGCATGGCGGAGGAGGGCAAACGTGTTCAGCTTAACGAAGTTACCAAGGGCGATCTGCTATTTTTCAAAACCAGCAAACGCGGCAATCGCATCAACCATGTAGGTATGGTTGTTTCCGTCGCATATCAGGAAATCAAGTTTATACATGCCTCTACTTCACGGGGCGTAATCGTATCTTCCTTACGCGAAGGCTATTGGAACAGCGCTTTTGTGAGGGCTACTCGAGTGCTCTAAACACAGGTTCAGACCCGAACCCAAACCCAAACCCAAACCCAAACCCAAACCCAAACCCAAACTCAAACTCAAACTCAAACTCAAACTCAAACTCAAACTCAAACTCAAACTCAAACTCAAAGATGAATATGAATTTCCAATTCAATTGGAAGAAATTCAGAATTCAGAATTAAAAATACTTGTGCAGTTTTCTTAATCTGCCTGTCATAGATGGGTTCATGTGTTTCAACGAATATTTTCCACTTTTCAAATCAGTATATCTTCAAATCAGTACATTGATACATTTCATCATTGCATCACTGATACACGACCATGAACCTGCTGCGTTTCGTACCCATAAAACTGACATTGCTATTGGTTTTGGGGATTCTCTTGGGCAGACACTTGCAACCGGATATCATGCTATCCGTTACTTTTACGGTTCTCCTTTTAATGCTGCTCGGATTTCTTTTTTATTGGGATAAGTGCATAACCTCATTTAACACACATGGAAAAAACGCTGTCATGTTTGGAATTGTAGTTGCCCTAACTACGATTTCCATTGGAATTTTGGCCGTGTCATCTACCATCCCAAAAAACCAACCGCAACATTATTCACATAAAAATTTTACGGGGAGTCACCTATGGAAAATCAAGGTTCATGAAGTTCTTAAATCATCTTCATTTTCAAATCGCTACGTCGCGAAGGTATTAGCGCTGCAAAACAAAAAAGCAACGGGAAAGCTGTTGCTGAGCTTTTCTTCGGATGCCGGAATCGAAAAGCTCAAGGTAGATGACGAGCTGATTATATACACCGAGCTCTCAGCAATAAATGCACCTTTGAACCCGCATCAGTTCGACTACCAAAAGTATTTGGAAGGTTTGGGCATCACGAATCAGATGCGGTTACGGGACACCGATTTTCTCGCGGTCAAAAATCCTGATGTCACCTTGTACGGGATGGCCGCCAAGTTACGAAATCATATTATCGCCAACCTCAAAAAAGCCGACTTCGGAACGGAAGAATTGGGAATTATACAAGCCCTGCTACTTGGGCAACGCAATGAAATTTCGGCAGAAATTTACGACAACTACAAAAATGCCGGCGCAGTACACATTCTCGCGGTTTCCGGATTGCACATTGGTGTCATCCTACTCCTACTGCAGTTTTTGCTTAGGCCTGTGGAAAGATTGCCCAAAGGAATAACTTTGAAATTGGTTATGATCGTCATCATGCTCTGGGGTTTTGCGGTCTTGGCCGGATTATCCGCATCCGTGGTTCGGGCGGTCACCATGTTCTCGTTCGTGGCCTATGCCCTCTCTCTCAACCGGCCGAGCAGCACCTTTAACATTCTGGCACTCTCGATGTTCTTCATCCTCTTGACACTAAATCCGATGCTACTATTTCACGTGGGCTTTCAAATGAGCTATGCGGCGGTTTTCGCTATCGTTTGGATGTATCCGCTACTTCAACGTCTTTGGAATCCGAGGAACAAAATTGTACGCTACTTTTGGCAGTTGCTTTCTGTAAGTATCACGGCACAGTTGGGCGTCTTGCCCATAAGTCTATTTTACTTCCACCAATTTCCAGGTCTGTTCTTTATTTCGAACCTATTGATCGTACCTGCATTGGGACTGATTTTGGGCATGGGAATCCTAGTCATTTTCCTGGCGCTTTTCAATAGCCTGCCCGATATTCTGGTTACGGTCTATGACACCATGATTCGCTGGATGAACAACATTGTCGGCTGGGTCGCACAACAAGAGGCCTTTGTGTTCCAGAATATTTCCTTCGATGCCGTACAGCTCGTCCTGGCATATACCATCCTAATTTGTGCAGTACTTTTCTTTTCAAAACCCAATTTTAAAAAAGGTTTCGCCCTGTCAATGGCGGTCATCGGGTTCCAATTATGGCTTTTCAATACATCCTATCAGACCCGGCAAAAAGAAACCTTGTTCTTGGCCCATCAAACGAGAAACTCCATCTTGCTCCACCAAACCGGATTCCATTTATCATCCATGGCATATAGTGACCAAAGACTTGAACGCTTGTCCATGGATCTTCAAATTGCCGAACGGATTACATCCATAGAACACCGGCCGCTCCAAAACTCGTATTACTGGCACGATAAAAATCTGTTGATAATCGACAGTTTGGGTGTCTATCCAAAGAACACATCAAATACCGATTATGTTCTGTTGACCGGTTCGCCCAAACTAAACCTTGACAGATTAATGGATTCGATCCGACCCAAATCCATAATTGCGGACGGTAGCAATTATAGGAGTTATATCGAGCGTTGGAAGGAGACCTGTGCGCGGAGAGGGATTCCATTTCATAATACTGGGAAGAAAGGGGCGTTTTATTTTGACCAAAATACAAAATAAATTTCGGAGGTCGATTATATGCTCACCGACCCCCCTATCCCTTGTGCTCGGCCAATTCTGGTCCTTTGTTGTCATCTTCATTGATTTTGGGGTGATTGTCCTCTGCACCGTGGGTCAATCTCTTCAAGGGTTTTAATAGGGCAATGACCAGCAATCCGAAAATCACGCAAAATATAGTGATTCCGGCAAATATGTTTAGCTCTCCAGCTTCTGCGGCAGATTCCCCGATTAGGCCGGCGACCTTGTTACCGAGACCCGTCGCCGCAAAATATACGCCCATCATCAGGGCCCCATATCTTACCGGGGCCAATTTTGTAATGAACGATAGGGCCACAGGGGATGCGCACAGTTCGCCGGTCGTATGGAACAGGTAGGCCAAGATCAACCAGTACATTGCCGATTGTCCCAATGCTTCGTACTGCATCGACGCAAAGACCATGAACACGAAACCAATCCCCATGATAATGACCCCATTGGCCATTTTGAACAACGAAGATGCTTCTTTTCCCCTATGCTTCCACCAAAGCCAAAAATTAGCGATAGGCACGGCGAGCACAATGATGTAAAAGGGATTGAAGAACTGGAAGGCCGCGGCGGGTATCTCATATCCAAAAATAAAACGGTCCGTTCTGTTCTCGGCGTATAGGTTCATGAGTCCACCAGCCTGTTCGAAGGCTCCCCAAAATACAATAACTATAATAAATGAGAGAAGGAGCACCAGATACCGATCTTTTTCCACCTTCGATTTCAGTCCACCATAGATCGTTATCATCATGCCTACTACTAACGATAGAAAAACAAAAAAAACAATGTAAGCGATTTTTTGGTCATCTATAAGAAACCAGGCCGCAAGGGTCGACAAAATGGCCAATGCAATAGTAGCGACCATAGGGGTAGTCTTTGAAAACTGTTTATGGAATATCTCGCCGATCGACACGTTGTCATCATCTTCTGTATTGTTTTTCGGCTTATTCCCAACTTGCGTAAGATACTTCTGTCCCGATAGGTAGATGACCTGCCCAAGAACCATCCCTACGGCGGCGAGACCAAAACCTGCATGCCATCCATAGACATCGGCTACCACGGCCACTGATAAAGCCGCGAGAGCCGCCCCTGTGTTAATTCCGATGTAAAAAATGGAAAAACCTTTGTCCCTACGTTCGTCTCCTTCTCTGTATAGTCCTCCTACCAAGGTCGAAACGTTCGGCTTTAAGAGTCCCACCCCAAAAATAATCAGCACAAGACCTAAATAAAAAGCCCACATTTCTTCGATTGAAAGTATGCCGTGGCCCGCCACAAGAAAAAAACCACCGTACATAACGGCTTTCTTTTGACCCATAATTTTATCGGCAATTATACCTCCAGGTATGGAAGCCACGTATACCAGCATGGTATACCAGCCATATAGTGAAAGAGCTTCCCCATCTAACCAACCCAGTCCGGGATTGTCCCCCACCGTCTTGGCCGTAAGGTACAATACTAGAATACCCCGCATTCCATAATACGAGAACCTTTCCCACATTTCGGTTAAAAATAGAACGTATAAGCCTACAGGATGTCCGAAGAGTTCTTTCTCGTGTGCGAGTTTGGTCGTTTCTGCCATGATTATTAGAATTCGTTAAAGATTTTCCGTAATAAATCGGGTCATTTTATTGAACAGGTGAACGCGGGTCATACCGCCATAAATACCGTGGTTTTTATCGGGATAAATAGCCATATCGAAGGGCTTGTTGGCCTGTACCAAAGATTCGATCATTCGCATGGAATTCTGTACGTGTACGTTGTCGTCACCAGAACCGTGTATCAGCAAATATTTTCCTTTTAACAATTCGGGATAATTAAATGGGGAATTGTCATCATACCCGCTGGGATTCTCCTCGGGGGTACGCATAAAACGTTCGGTGTAAATAGTATCGTAGAAACGCCAAGAGGTGACCGGAGCGACCGCTATGGCCGTTTCAAAGACATCGTTGCCTTTTAAAATGGAATTGGTAGACATATGTCCTCCAAAGCTCCAGCCCCAAATGCCCGTACGTTTTTCATCGATATAGGGTAGTGCGCTCAGTTTTTTGGCGGCAGCGATCTGGTCTTCGGTCTCGTATTTTACCAAATTCAAATAGGTCACCTTCTTAAAATCACGGCCCTTGAAACCGGTACCCCTGCCGTCGACACAGGCAATCACATATCCTTTGGCCGCCATCACCTCGTGCCAATAATCCCTATCGTTAAACCATTGGTTGGCAACGCTCTGCGAACCGGGACCGCTATATTGGTACATCAGTAGCGGATATTTTTTGGAGACATCAAAATCCGCAGGCTTGATCATATACATGTTTAACTCATTACCGTTGATGGCAATCGTGGAGAATTCCTTGGGTTGAAACTGATAGTCCTTTAATTTCTCGAGCAGCGCCCCATTGTTCTTTATTTCTTGGATCAGTTTGCCGTTCAAGGCTTTGTGCAAGGTATATATCGGAGGTGTTGTCGCACTTGAAAACGTATTGATAAAATAGGTGAAATCGGCACTGAAATCCGCGGAATTGGTGCCTTCTTCGGCCGCAAGGGCCTTTTTATCTTGACCGTCGCTTTCGATACTGTAGACGCCACGATTGATAGACCCGTTCTCAGTGGACTGATAGTAGACCTTATCCTCATTCTGATCATAGCCAAAATAGCGCGTCACTTCCCAAGGACCTTTCGTGATCTGGTTCATCAGTTTTCCGTCTTGATTATAAAGATAAATATGGTTATAACCGTCTTTTTCGCTGGTCCAGATAAAGCTGTCGTCGGTTAAAAATGTAAGGTCGTCCGTGACATCGACGTAGGCGTCGTCCTTTTCTTCATGTAAAAGAGAGACCGAGTTATCCTTCGCATTTATCGCATGTAGTTTTAAATCGTTCTGGTGGCGGTTCAACGTCTGTACACTCAGTCGATAGGCATCGTTCATCCACTGTATTCGAGGGATGTAATACGGATCTCCCAAGTCCACTTTGGATATCTTTTTCGATGCTACATCATAAAGATGAAGCGTGACCACCGAATTGTTCTCTCCCGCCTTGGGATATTTAAAGGTTTCTTGGGATGGATACAAATCCTCACCGTATATATCCATGGAAAATTCCGGCACTTGGGTTTCGTCGAAGCGGAGGAAGGCGATTTTAGTACCATCGGTATTCCATTCGAAAGCGCGCACAAAGGCAAATTCCTCTTCATAGACCCAATCTGTTACCCCATTTATAATTTCGTTTTTAACCCCATCGGTGGTCAACTGCTCGGTTTTCTGGGATGCGATATCGAAAAGATACAGATTGTTCTCAGAAACGTAGGCCACTTTTTTCCCGTCCGGGGATAGCGCAGGTTCGCGTATTTTGGCTTCGGAAATTCGGATCAGTGCCTTCGTACCGATATCATATACATAAAAAACGCCCAATGTAGAATGCCTAAAAATGGACTCTACCTGAGTCGCCAGAAGGACTTTCGAGGCATCATCGTTGAATTCGTAGGATGAAAAATAGTCAATTTCAGGCAAATCCGTAGAACTGACAATGGTACCGACCTTTTTTAAGGTAGCGTACTCATATTTATCGATTGTCGTGGTCATTGCCGATCTATCGAAGTTCAGGACCGTATATTGCTTTCCGTTCTGTAAGGACCGAAGGGCATCAAGACCTTCGGTTCGGAATTCGCCCTGATAAATTTCTTCGACGGTTATCGGTTTGCTTTGAGCCCAAGTCGCGGTCAAGTGACCGACTACTAAAAACAAGAACAGTACTACTTTTTTCATAGGAAGTTAAAAATAGATTAAATCGTTCAAGTTTAAGGCTATTTTGAAGAATAAATAAATTTTTAAGGTAATTATTTAGGATGGGGGTAATCCTTATATTTACCTTCCGAAACCAATTGCTATGACCAAACCCATCGAGGGATTTTCGAAACTCACCAAGGAAGAAAAACTGGATTGGATCACCGCCAATTATACCGAAGATTCCGAAGCGGCAAAGAAGGTCTTAAAACGCTACTGGAATCCGGACAAGGTTGTACAGCAATTGCACGACGAGTTTATCGAAAACACGCTTACCAATTACTACCTGCCCTTTGGCATCGCCCCCAATTTCTTAATCAACGAGAAGCTGTACGCCATTCCCATGGCTATCGAGGAAAGTTCGGTAGTGGCGGCCGCCAGCAAGGCCGCCAAATTCTGGTTGAAACGAGGTGGCTTCAAGACCTGCGTACTAGGCACTGAAAAAATAGGGCAAGTACACTTCATTTATACGGGTAATCCTAAAAAATTAAAGGATTTCTTTACGGAAATAAAACCAAAACTATACTCTGACACCGCTTTGATCACCAAAAACATGGAAAAGCGTGGCGGTGGTATCACCAATATCGAATTACGGGATAAGACAGATGCCCTTAAAAACTATTATCAGCTGCATTGCACCTTTGAAACCTTGGATGCCATGGGCGCCAATTTCATTAATTCCTGTTTAGAGCAATTTGCCACTACCCTTAGGGCCGAGGCGCAGAATTTTAGTGCGTTTTCCGGAAAAGAAAAAAGTATCGAGGTGGTCATGGCTATCCTCTCCAACTACGTACCCAACTGTTTGGTACGTGCCGAGGTCAGTTGCCCCATCAGTCAGTTACATGTAGGTGGGGAGATTTCCTCCAAAGAATTCGCTCAAAAGATGGTAAGGGCCATTGAAATTGCCAAAGTGGAACCCCATCGCGCCGTAACCCATAATAAAGGCATTATGAATGGAATCGATGCTGTAATTTTAGCCACTGGCAACGATTTTAGGGCAGTCGAAGCGGGTATGCACGCCTATGCCGCCAGAGACGGGCAATATACCAGTCTTACCCATGCCGAAATAAAGGGCGATACTTTTCGATTTTGGATCGAAATACCGCTGGCCTTAGGCACCGTAGGCGGACTGACAAGCCTGCACCCGTTGGTAGAACTCGCCTTGGAAATTCTGGGAAAGCCCTCCGCAAAAGACCTGATGCAAATCGCAGCAGTAGCGGGATTGGCACAGAACTTCGCCGCCGTGCGCTCCCTAGTGACTACGGGTATTCAAGAGGGCCATATGAAAATGCACTTAATGAACATCCTAAACCAATTGGGGGCGACCGAAACGGAAAAAATTACCTTGACTGAGCATTTCAAGAAAAATGCGGCGACGCATAGTGCGGTTGTGGCGGCTTTCGACGCATTAAGAGGATATTAGACCTCCCAGTTCATTCCCATAATTTTGTATCTTTAACTTATAGTATAAGCAACCCTATGCAAAATATAGCAAAGTATATCGAAATTGATCTTTTAAAAAGATTTGGTAGGCCCATCATAAAGGGAACTCGGATATCTGTTTACGATATTCTGAATTGGATGGCCAACGGAATGGACAAGAAAGAAATTATGGAGGATTTTCCTGAGCTTAACGAACAATAGATTAACGCCTGTTTGGCCTATGCCGCCCAACGCGAACAAAAAATCAACATTGCATCGTGAAGTTACTGTTCGATCAAAATATATCTCATCGTCTAATTTCTAAGATAATCACTTCTTACCCTCAAATCAAACAGACCAAAGAACTTGGCCTTACCGATTTTTCTGATAAAAAAATCTGGGATTTTGCAAAAACCAATGGGTATGCAATTATACTATTCGATAGTGATTTCTTTGACTTGAACACCTATTACGGATTTCCTCCAAAAATTATTTGGCTGCGTACAGGCAACATGACTACCAATTATTTAGCGAAATTTTTATTGGATAAGCATGATCAAATTGTTGATTTCATCGAGGACGAACATTTAGGATGTCTTCAACTTATTTTAGATAACGATTGACAAAATCCTTCTACAGTAACGGAAAACTACTGATCACAGGCGAATACGCGGTGTTGGACGGTGCTTTGAGCTTGGCCGTGCCTACTAAGTTCGGACAATCATTATCTGTTAAAGAAGTTGATTCAGAAGAATTGCTTTGGAAAAGTTGGGATGAAAAGGGAAAGATATGGTTTGAAACAACATTCGACGTATCCTCGCCCGAACAAACCCCTAAAAAACAAAGCTCTTTTGCCCTCTCCTTCGATGACATTTCCGCTCAGCTGAATGACAATGCTCGGCAAAAGCCTCGAGAGGGGAAGGCAATAGCTGAAACCTTATCGAAAATTTTACGGGAAGCGAAAAAATTGAATCCCGAATTCCTTAAAAATGCCAAAGGATACGCTATTGAGACAAATTTGACTTTTCCGCGAGATTGGGGACTTGGCTCCTCCTCTACTTTAATCAATAATATTGCCCAATGGGCTGAAGTTGATGCTTACCAACTACTATGGAAAGCCTTTTCCGGAAGCGGGTATGATATTGCCTGTGCCCAAAACGACCATCCTATTCTGTATCGTTTAAAGAACGGGAAACCTGACACCTTCGAGGTAGATTTCAATCCGCCCTTTAAAGACGAGCTATTTTTCATCCATCTGAATAAAAAACAGAACAGCAGGGAGGGTATCGCAGCGTACAGGAAAAAAGATTTTGACCACGAAAAACTTGTGCAACAGGTATCCGAGATCACCCGGAAAACCGTTTCCTGTAAACTCCTATCGGAATTTGAGACGCTGATAACGGAACATGAGACCTTGCTCTCCCAGATACTTCAAATGCCTACGGTTGCAGCATCCTTGTTTCCCGATTTCAAGGGAGCGATCAAGAGCCTAGGGGCTTGGGGAGGGGATTTTGTACTGGCGACCGGTGATAAAGAAACGCCCTCGTATTTTGAGAGGTTGGGCTATTTTACCGTACTGCCATATGGGCAAATGGTGTTGTAAAATACAATTTAGACCAACATATAGGTCGATTTCACGTCTTCAAAACAATCGTAAAACCAAGATAATCGGGGCGAGGACCCGACAGGCTTCCAACCTTGGGTTTTAACGCACGCCTAGTAAAACACCGACCGATTGTCCTCTATTTCCGAAGCATCCTTTAAAGCGTTGTACACTGCGGTGTTCACTTGCCCCTCACGAGCGGCTTTCACCGAACTGGCATAGGTACTATAATTGTCCAGCTTCGGAGCCGGAATCTTCTTAGTGACCGTAAACTTAAAAATACCCGTATTGCCCTCGATCAGTTCAGAAGTATCGCCTTGTTTCATGGCGAATGCCGCACCGACAACCGCAGGTTCGGAACCTGACCCGGGAATCGTCGGCGATTTCACGCTCAGCGCAGAGGCAGTGGAGACACTTACATTATTCTCTTTCGCTATATCCTCGATGGATTTTCCCTTGTTCGCTGAAATAATCTGGGCCGCCTTGCGTTCTTTCCTGATTTTTGGAAGAACCGTTGCCGAAGCGTCTTCAACGGACATCAGTCCCTCCTCATATTTTTTTGTCAACTGGGCCACGGCATATCCACTGTTCAGGTCGAAACGCTTGATATCCCCGATTTTAGTATCTTCGTTAAAGGCCCATTGCACGATGCTACGCTGAGATGATAGTCCCGGAAGGTTTTCATCAGTAGCTTTTATTTTATTAACTGGTCTTACAGTATACTTGTTCTCCTTTGCCAAATCAGAAAATGCCTTATCCGATGAAATAGAGGTCATCTCAAATTGTGTGGCATCTGTAAAAAGTTTATTTATAGTACCTTCGGATGGTTCGATCTCTCTGGCCAAATCGGCTATCTGTACGATATCACGCTTATCGTCAATTTTGATGATGTGGAAACCGAAACTGGTCTCAACCATGCCTATAGTTCCGACCGGGTTCTTAAAGGCGAAATCGTTGAACTCGGGTACCATTCTTCCTTCTTGAAAGTAGCCCAAGTCTCCCCCATTGGGTGCTGAAGGTCCATCGGAATTATCCCGTGCCAGCTCTACAAACTGAGCATCTTTTTTTCGGGCTTCCTTTAAGAGTCGCTTTGCTTCGGCCTCCGCTTCCTCTTTGGTTCGGGTCACCTCGGGATTTGCTCTTTCCGCTCCTTCATAACCGATTAAGATATGGCTAGCCTTAACGGAACCATTTGCTTTTCGATCCATCATCTTGGAAATTTTAAAATAATCGCCATCGCGATAAGGCCCAAATAGCTCACCGACCTGTAACGTCATCAACGTATCGGCAAATTTACTAGGCAATTGGTTTTTCTCCTTATACAGAGTATCCAATTTGATATCGGAATTCCGATCCAAGAATGTGGCCATGTCGGTGGTATTTCGAAAACCACCTAAAGTATCGTTCGTATCGGTTCGATCGTTATATTCGACCCTATCATCCATTACTTCAGAGAGCGCAGTCTTGACCGCATTTTCGTCTTCGGCAGAAGGTTTTTCCTCGAAGTACACGAACTGTATGTCGCGGGCTGCCTCCTGCTTAAAATCTTCTTTATGAGCGTCGATATAACTCCGGATTTCGCTTTTGGAAACGGTAATCGAGCTATCGGGAATCGAAGTGAAAGGGACGCGTACATATTTAATGTCACTCTTTTCGTTGGCCAGGCGATAATCGAGCTCCCCTTCTTTCAAAGTTGCACCGACCCCGGCCTTGACCAAATTGAAATAGGCCTGTTGTTTGGCACTTTGGATGATGGATGCTTCATTCTGTAACCAAAAATTATACTGCGCGGGTTCGTTGACCTTGATCTCGGCAATAAATGACCGAAATTTACTGGGATCAAAAACACCGTTCTCATTCTGAAATTGAGGATTCTGGGCATATCCGGGAATCGTACCGATGTAGTTCATAATCTGGTCCTGCTCGATGTTCAGCCCCAAATGGGCAAGTTGCTGCTCCATAATGGTATTGCGAACCTCTTGGTCCCACACCTGGTTCACCGTTTGCATAGTTGAGACATTGGGCCCCGAATTTCTTGAGGCAATATCTACCTTTTCACGGAAGCCATCGATGGACACCTCTTCCCCGTTTATTTCGGCGATGCTAGATCCTACCTTGCCCCCTCCCAGTTCCCCGCTTGTAAAGACACCGGAAATTACAAAAGCGAACAACGCCAGACCGATAATCAGTATCAGGATTGTCGTTTGTTTTCTTATACTCTCTAAAATAGCCATTTCGAGTTTTTTTGAAATCAGTTTGCAAAATTAGGCTTTTCTTTTGAATTAGTAAAGGCTTTGCGCCGAACGCATTTCGTTGAACGCATAAAATGTTGGCCCCTAGCGTAAAACTTATAGCGATTGGCACATTACTCCTTCTCGACGATCTGCAGTGTTACCAAATCAATTTTCGTACTCGACACTTCGAGTATAGTAAATTGAAATTTATCGATACGTATTTCGGAATCCTGCTCGGGTATCTCGCCTGTTTCATTTACGATAAGACCCCCCAAGGTCTCATATTCATCGCTCTCGGGAAGTTCTAATCTATAGGTATCGTTAAGGTAATCGACTTCGAGCCTCGCTGATAGCTTATAGGTAGTATCATCGATCTGTTCTTCGATAAGGTCGGTGGTGTCGTGTTCGTCCTCGATTTCCCCAAAAAGTTCCTCTACGATATCTTCTACGGTCATCAGGCCCGAAGTGCCGCCATATTCGTCCAACACTACGGCAATACTCTTTCTCTTCTTGGTCAGGATGTTCAGAATATCCTGAATCAACATGGTTTCCGGCACGAACTCCACCGGCAATAGAATGCTTTTAATCGTCTTAGGTTTTTTAAACAGTTCGTAAGAATGCACGTAACCGATAACATTGTCAATGGTATCTTTATAGATCAAAATTTTCGAGAGTCCCGTTTCGGTGAACAACTTCGCAAGGTTCTTAGGAGTTTCGTGGATTTCCACCGCACTGATCTCGGTTCTTGGCACCATGACCTCCCGGGCCTTGACGGCCGAGAACTCCAAAGCTTTTTGAAAAATCTGTATTTCAGAATCCACCTCATCC
>RCMY010001990.1_pt1 | contig 18764 bp, 14 predicted proteins | sample 2041341 | NCBI WGS metagenome assembly RCMY01 (sample SAMN09708234, study PRJNA481090) | Marine sediment metagenome, whole genome shotgun sequencing project. | reverse complement strand
CTTCGGACCTCCGCTCTTTTTTTAAAGACAGGTATAGGGCACACGCACACCGCTACACGAAAATATTCAGCGAAGTGAGACTTTTTTAACGCGACTAGCAGTATCGCATTGAAGACAGGAGGTCTTGGTAGCCCAGCTCTCGCAATCGCTGGCTGGAGATTAGACCACTTTCAAACCGGACGATATTGTTAAAGGCGCCAAAATGATACAAGCAAAGGCAGTACTATCAACCATAGTTTGCTCCACCATAGCCTGCTCGCTGTGTTTCAGCTATAGCAGTGTCGCCAGCACACATACCTCTGCGCAGGGCTCAGCGTCACTAAACATGCTCGGGCAGGGAAACCAGGGTGGCGTGGGCTTTGATTCTGCGGAAGTCGCGATGGCTAACAGCGAACAATTCAGCGCCCTGGCAGAGTTCGCCAGGCAGGCAAGTGGTTTTCAGCATGAGTCCGGCGGCACCTTAGTCAATGACGTGACCAACACCGACGTTACCAGCATCCGCGCGAGCAGTGCTGACGCGGGCTCTGGCGACCCGCTATACGTTATTGCACGGCACCGTGGTTTTACCACAAAGACAGAGAATAACAGCAGCATTATGTGGGGCGAGTCCGGCACGTTAATGCTCATCACGCTTGGATTTGCCGCACTGGGGCTGTCACGGCGCAGAATCAAATTGACGGGTATTGCGAGCAACCAGGCTGGCGTCGCCGGCAGCAATGCAGCGGTTGGTAGTGGGTCGTTTCATGGCAACCCATTGCAGCGCCGCCTTTTCGCCGGCGAAGATAAAGCCGTCGGTAAAGGCACTGAAGATAATGCTATAGATGCTGCCGCGCAAACATCCAATGGCGTTCAAACAACGACGAACGCAACCGACAGAAACCCCTACCCCGAGTTGGCTGAAAGTGTGCACAAACTGGAAGCATTAGCCCAGGAAATGGCACATCGTAGCTAGCGCGAGTGTGGAAGCATTTTTTTGAATGCATAGTGCTTTAGTAAGTCCGAATTTACTCGGAAGACTAACAAGCGCTTGCTGTCTACGCCGGCGACATGAATTCAGCCCTACTCAGTATATGGCTGCTGCTGGACGCGCACCGACCAACAAACCAGAACACCATGCAGCAGCCTTCTCCCTGGCTCATTGCCGCACAGCGAAGAATCGCTAACCAATACCCAAGACGCGCTTTCAAACGCAGCTTTGCGTATAATCGTGTTCTAATTAAGCAGATAATATATTTTCGCCTGCAAGTTTAGAATCAGCACGCCGCAACGACGCCAAGGAGACAGCAGATGAATGATGGCGACGCGACTCTTATTGACATTCCCGTGTCGACGCTATTGCTCCGCTCATTGCAAACGCAGCAAGAATTCCCCGTCAGCGGCGAAATGATTGTTGGGCGCAGTAAAGACAGCGATATTCATCTCGACGACATCAGCATTTCCCGGCAACATGCCAAACTTACCGCGATCGCCGGCGCAGTGATCATCGAAGATCTGAACTCCACCAACGGCACTTCCGTCAACGGTAAAAAAATTAGCGCTCCACAACAGTTGAATGTGGGCGACGAGCTGCGCTTCCATAAATACGCCTTTCAGCTGGCACAGCCCGTTGAGGAAGAGGCAACCCTGCTCAATGCGATGGATGCAGTATTGGCGCAGCCAGTTTCGGAACCCGATCCTGAGCCCAAACCCGACTCTAAGCCCGATCCTGAATTTATTTCTACACCAGAAATCAAAGAGCAAGCCACCGCAGCGAAGCCTGCGCCCCTGGTAGCCGATGATGCCGCTGGCGATATTTCAATCGAAGAGGCTTTGCAACCAGGCCCAGACCGCACGCAAACAATGAGCCCGCAAAAGGTAAGACAGCTGGCACAGCGCGCAGCGTTGGCAAAGAGCCCGATTACTACAGGCAGCGGTGCAAGATTAGTGATACTGACAGCGCCGTTGCGTGGCAAGGTTTTTTCATTGCCTAACAGCCTATCCCCAGGCACGCAGGTGAATATAGGTCGTGGCGGCCATAGCAACAAACTCAATATTATGCTGGAGGACAAAACCGTCTCACAGGATCACGCCAAGCTGGAACTAACACCACAGGGTTGGACAATATTAGCAAGCAATGCCAGAAACGCAGTAACCGTTAACGGCGAACCGACAACACGCTCGACCATGCAACATCAAGACACGATTACCATAGGGCGTATTGAACTTGCGTTTTTGACCGACGAGCAAGATGACTTAAGCTCGGTGCACGAGGCAAATGCGCCACGCCCGGGTGACAAAAAGCCCAAAGTCCGGCGGGTGGCCAGGGTCATCGTGTTTTTGTTTTTATTGGCGGCTATTATACTGACTGCGCTGTTTGCGCTGCCGATTAGCTAGGCAGCACGCCCCGGCAAAACAACACTTGCTTCGTGGCGTTGTTGGAGAATACCCAACATTGGCAGTACTGCGACATAGTCCGACTAAAAATAATTACGCAAAAACAGTCAGTTAGCTCTACTCCGCATTTAGTACGATGCTGGCACGATCCATGCATTTCCTCTATATAAACGTGTTGAAAATTTCGCGTTTGAGACAATTCAAGCGTTAGCCGTGCCGCAAGGCGTTGCCAACAAATTTTTGATTAATAGAGGAGATACACAAATGCATATTAAAGATCTGAAAATGGATGTTGAACTGGACAGCACTGCGCTTGCCACCATTCGTGGCGGTGGCGGCAACTACCTCACCAGCGAGGCTTACCCCACTTGGGATTTCACCCCAATGCCAATGCAACCGCAGCAGCCGCAAATACCGACTTTTGGCGGTGATTGGGCGAAATTGAACGCTGATGTAAAAAACTATATCGGCGGTGTTAAGGCCGGAGCTGGATTTCCCGGTCACGATATAATCGCTCCAGGCAGACCAGAGATAGCACCAGCACCTGGGTATATCGCGATTTGAGACAACTAGCGAAAGCTGCACCGACTTGCCCGCCCGCCACCATGCGGCGCGGGCACGTCGCAGTTTGCCGGCACCTATCCATCGCGCTGGCAAGCAGTTCTATTAACGACCACCTATTGTTGCCACAATGAGATTGCGCTATTGTGGGTTTTATAGTCAAACGTGACGCGAGGGAAAGTGTTATGCAAAGTGCAATGCGTTTTAATACAAGTAACAAACCATCTCGTAGCGCTAAACCCAGGTCTGCGTTTAGCGGGCAAATCGCCTGTTTTGCTCTATTACTGGCCGGAATTCTCAGCGCCTGCAGTCACAACACCAACAAGAATGACGTTAACGCAGAACTACCTGCAGCCAACGCAACATCAGCTAACGACTTTATTATCGTCGACTGCCTCCTGCCGGGTCAGGTCAAAAAACTGGGCAGCAAATTTACCTTTTTGGCACCACGCCGACCCATCAAAACGTCGGGTGCCGACTGCGCTATTCGCGGTGGTGAATACGTTGCGTATGACCGCGCTGACTACAGCACGGCGCTCAAAGTCTGGCTGCCACTGGCGCAGGAGGGCAGCGCCGAGGCGCAAACCTATGTAGGCGAGATTTACGAAAAAGGTCTGGGCTTAATGCCTGACTATCAGGTAGCTGCGCATTGGTATCAAAAAGCCGTAGCACAGAATTATTCCCGAGCGCAGATCAATCTTGGCCACTTGTACGAACAGGGGCTTGGTGTAGAAGACGACAAGCAACAGGCGCTTAATCTTTACCGACTTGCTTCGGGCATTAGCGATGACAAATTATTATTCAAGTCCACGCTAAGCGCGACCCACGTACCGCTGAAAAAATATAAAGACGTGCAAACCGAGCTCACGCAGCAGCAACAGCAGAGTGAGCAAATGCAGCTGCAACTGCGGCGTTTAGACAAAGCATTGCACACTCAGTCATCTGTATTGCTGGCGGCTGAAGCCGATCTGGCAAAAACCGAAACAAAACTCGCACAGCTAACCGAGAACTCACCCGCCGACAAGCAACAAGACAAGGCAGAATCGGAAAAGGAACATGCACTAGCGGAAAAAATTGCTACGCTGGAAGCCGAGCGCCAGCAGCTTGAGGAACAGTTAGACGCCATCAGTGATCAAAACCAGCAGCTAGCAACTGAGCAACAATCCATTTCCGATAAGCTTTCCAGCACTGAAAACGTTAAGGCGGACTATCAGCAGCAAGTCGCGCAAACGCAGCAGCAGTTGGCCGTCACTCGCCAGCAGCTACTACTTAGCAAAGCGGCACTGAAGATGGAGCGCGCGAAGCGCGAGCAGGCACTGAACGAGCAAAGCAAACAATACTCTGCTGCCATGTCGGAGCAACAACAACAGTTGGCTAAAGTCAGCGCTCGATACGAACAGCAGGTAGCGCAGGTGCATCGCCAGAAACATGAGATAGCCAAGCTGAAACAGCAAGCTGACCTGTACTCGGCCCGAGAGGTGGCGGCGTCAGCTAAACCGATAATGATTGCATCGCGCAACGATTCGCCGAGCATCGAAATTATTGAGCCGCCGGTGATACTGACGCGCAGCCAGGCGACCGTGAGACTGCGGGCTATGGAAGCGCAGCGGCAAGTGATAGGCAAGGTATCGGCACCTGCCGGCCTTGTGTCGCTGAGCGTCAACGGCGTAGACACCGAATTGGCCGCCAATAATCTATTCCGCGCCAATATTCCCATCAAGGGCGATCCGACACCGGTTGACGTGGTCGTGATAGACGGTAAGGGACGACGCGCCGCCATCGCGTTTTCGTTTGTTAATTTGCAGCAGGATACTGCCAGCGCGCAGACCACCGAGCTTACTTTACCGCAACCGAAAACCCGCTCCGGTAAAACCGGTACTAAAACGGGTAACACCAAAGGCAATTACTACGCCTTGATTATAGGTAACAACGACTACCGAAAACTGTCGACCCTTGCCACCGCCGTCAACGACGCGCAGGAAACCGATCGTCTGCTGCGCGAGAAATACAATTTTACAACCAAGCTGCTGCTCAACGCCGACCGCTACGCCATTATGTCGGCGCTGAACGAGCTAAGAAAAACCTTGAAAGAGTCCGATAATCTGCTGATATATTACGCCGGCCACGGCCGCCTGGACGAAGCTAGCGAACGTGGCTATTGGCTACCCGTCGATGCCGACAACGAAAATAACGCTAACTGGATTTCCAACACCGATATCACCAATATATTGTCGTCGCTGGCTGCGAAACACGTTTTAGTCGTGGCCGATAGCTGCTATTCCGGCACTTTGTCGCAAACCCCATTGGCTCGCGTTGAAACCGATATAGCCGATGAGGTACGCGCCGAGTGGATCAAAATCATGAGCGAAACACGAGCACGCATCACGCTGACTTCGGGTGGCCTGGAGCCTGTTCTCGACGGCGGCGGCGGCGAGCACTCAGTATTTGCAAAAGCTTTTCTGGCAGCGCTACGCGACAACGAGCGCATCCTCGAAGGTTACTCCCTGTACTACCAGGTGTTGGAAAATATGCAGCAAAGTAGCACCAAGGTAGCCCAAACCCAGGTTCCACAATACGCGCCCATTCATATGGCCGGGCATGAATCTGGCGAGTTTCTATTTAACCCAAGCTGAAGCTGCTGCTTGAATCGGGCTTAAGAGTCAGCGAAACTACCCTCTGATACAGTGCGATGTTTGCTGCAACAGCAACAGTGCCGAGTGCCATGACAACGCTAACAGAACCAACATCAACAGAACCGGAGCGGCTGGGCAAATACACTATTCAGAGCATTCTTGGTGAAGGTGGCATGGGTGTGGTGTACCAGGGGTTCGACCCCAACCTGGCCCGCACCGTTGCCATTAAAACCATTCGCCGCAGCCTGCTGGAAGGCAAAACCGAAGCAGAGCTGCGCCAGCGTTTCAGCAGCGAGGCCCGTGCTGCCGGGCGATTGATTCACTCCAACATTGTAACCATTCATGAATACGTAGAAGACGATAGCGGCACGCCGTTTTTCGTTATGGAATACGTCGAGGGCAAAACGCTGAAAGACTGCATCGTCGGCGGCAGGCAGTTCAGCGTGCAGGAAGCAGCTCATATTATTCAACAGGTGCTAAGTGCGCTGGCGTATTCGCACAAAAACGGCGTAGTGCATCGCGATATCAAACCCGCAAATATCATTTTACTAGCCGACGACTCGGTAAAAATCGCCGACTTCGGTATCGCCAAAGTGGAAGAGTCAGGCGCGACCAAAACCGGCGTGATTTTGGGAACGCCACAATACTTGTCGCCGGAACAGTGCCTGGGTGAAAGTACCGACGCGCGCACCGATCTTTACTCCACCGGCGCGGTATTATACGAAACACTTACCGGCGAAAAAGCTTTTCCCGGCACCTCGGTTACATCGGTGTTCAGCCGCCTGCAAGTCGACTATGTTGCCAATTTGAGTTCGACTGACCCAGCAATACAAAGAGTGATCAAAGAGGTGGTGATCAAAGCTCTGCAAAGACAACCCGCCGACCGGTTCAGCAGCGCTGCGGAATTTTCAGAGGCATTACGTGCGGCGGCGATGCCCCCCTCTGCTGCAAAAACTGGTGCCCGCGAGAGCAGTAAATGGCTGTGGCTGGGCGGTGCTCTAGGCATTGCCCTACTGGCAGTCGTGTTCTATATAGTGGAGCCACCCAGCGCTCCCCTCAGTGAAGCCGAGCAACAGCAGCTTGATAAATCTCTCAAGGTTGCCAACATTCACTTTGCGATAAATCGCCTGATTTTGCCTGAGGGCAGCAGCGCCTATGACTCTTACAAGAGGGCTCTAGAAATTGACCCTCGCAATAGAGATGCGCACGCCGGAATCGAAGCCATTCAGGAAAAGATTGCTGCCCAGGTGCAGCATGCATGGCAAGATGGCGATACAGAGGCTGCAAAAAGTCGGCTGGCAGTCGCCCTTCGAATTTTTCCGCGCAGCCAGAGTCTGCGTGCGCTGCAGGAAGAAATTGACAAGGAGCCCTAACATGGCAGCTCGTCGTCGTTCGCATTTGCAAAAGCAGTCAGGGGAGCTAAAGTAGTCAAGCAAGAGTGGTCACAAAATAACGATGCATGCTGCCTGGTAACGATAGCACTGCTTGTTGTTCTAAGTGCCTGCTCTAGCAACAAAGCGCAGCGTACAGCTAACGACCTGGGTATGGCGGCGGCAGTCGTTACCGGTGACAAATTCAAGCACCAGGTATTTCTGAAAGCGGGCAGTAACCCAAACCGCAAACAGGGCATGGACAAGCTGCTACACGTTTACATCGAAGGCGATGGCCGGCCCTGGCGTAGCCGGCACAAAGTTTCGCTGGACCCAACCCCTAAAAACCTGCTGATGTTGCACTTAATGGCCGCTGATCCAGCGTCTTCGATTTACCTCGGTCGCCCCTGTTATTTCAATCTCGACGACATGCATTGCGCGCCCAAATGGTGGACCGACAAGCGCTACTCCCGCGCCGTCGTTGCCAGCTTGAATCAGGTGATTCAGCAGTACGCAGAAGACTATGAAGGCATCATGCTATTCGGTCACAGTGGCGGCGGTACGCTGGCGATGCTGCTTGCCGCCGTGCGCTCTGACGTGGTCGCGCTGGTAACACTAGCCGGTAATCTCGATATTGACGCGTGGGCAACGCAGCATCGTTACAGTTATTTGCGCGGCTCATTAAACCCGGCACTACAGCCGATATTAAACAAGTCGATTTTGCAGCACCACTACCTCGGTGTGCTCGACAAAAACATTTCGCCTGCAATGCTGCGGCCTACCCTACTACGCCAGCATGCTGCGCAGTTTTTTCTGCTGCAAGAAGTTGACCATAGCTGCTGTTGGCAACCGCTGTGGCCTGCCGCGCTTGAACGACTACAACATAAGTAGCGAACTGATCGCTGTCGTTTGTTGGCAATAATCAAAACTCAAAGCGCACGCCGGCGGTAACGGCTTGACTGCTAATGTCATCAAGACCTAACACCTTATCGAAGTTCAGGTAAAATTGATTACCACCTTGCATAATCAACGTAGCGCCCACGCTGACCATGAAGAAGTCCTCATCGGGGTCATCGCTTGCCAGTCTCACCGTAAACTCCTTGCTTCCCGTCGCGGCGAAGAAAGGGTCGTTTAAGTAGTTGGCGGTAATATCACGCGCTTCATCCTCAAACTCGTAATGCCACTCAGCGTTAACGTACGGTTGAATCACGCCAAAGTTTTGGCTGGATGCAAACGCCAGTTGGCCACCCAGTACCGCCTGCACGGATTCTATTTCCTGATCGTCGACACTCATAGCCCATTCGGGGTTCGCTCCCGAACCGGTTTCACTGTAGCCGTCAATATCGGAGTCGATGCCCTCCAGGCGACCGAACAGCGTGTAGTTCAGGCTGTCGACGTAGTTGGTATAGCCTGCGCCGAGACTCCAACCCAATTGATCGCCATCGGTTTCGCTATCCAGATCAGCCGAGCGCCGCATGGCGCCGGCACCGTAGTCGATAACGCGTCGTGCTTCGTACTCGTAGCTGCCAAAAGAAACCGAACCCTCAACGTAGAAACGCTCGGTGTAGTACATGCCGTATAAGGTGCCATTGAAGCCATCGGCATTGGTGTTGCCAGCGTTGTTATCCGCCTCGACTTCCGAATTAGAAAACCCAACAGCGACCCCTGCAACCAAGGCCTCGTTAAAGCGATAGTCAACACCGGCGGTAATGCCGTAGGCGTCGAAGTCGAAACCCGCCTCATTGTTGGTTGCGTCTTTGTTGCCGCTGCCGTAAGTACCGTTGATAAACAGTCCCAGGCGGCTGTAACCATCCGCTCCCGCTGCGCCGCCAGTCAGGCTGTCACCGCTAAAATTAAAGCCGGAAACTGCCAGAGTGCTACTGCCAGTGCGTAAATACTGCATTCGGCTGCCTATATTGGTCATCTGGTCATGTGCCGTGTCAGTCGCGCCGGAGCCAATTATTTCGGTCTCCTCCGGCACTACCTGCTGTAAGGCGGCCAGCACGTCAGCCGGCGCGACGCCAAGGTTAAGCGCGTCTGGCAGACCAGTGCCATCCCCACCCGTTCTTGGGTCGGCAGTTTGCACCAGCTCGGCACAGCGAGTGCCTAGCTCCTGGGTAGCGGCTGAAAACGAGCCACTGTCTGGCGAGACCGCAATACTCTGGCACAGCCCTATGCCCTCGAAATCTCCTATCGCCGGCCTGACGCCGTTAACGTCGCGGCCTTGAATAGCATCTGCCGCTGCGTCTTGTGGGCCATTCAGCCTCGGCAATTGATCGAACCCCACAGCTACAACATTTTGCGCTGCGAACAACAAAGTGCAAACCGTCGCGGTGTGCAGGAACGGGCTTTTGAGCGCGGTGAAATCGAAGAAATTGCGGTTTTGAACTACTGACTTGAGTGAGCTTCGTGTTGGCATTTTTATGCTCCATACTTAATTCTGTTGTTACTGTCACGGTCCCACAACTCATCTCAAATATCAATTTATTTTACATTTTAGATGATCCAGTATCTGTCCTCAATTAGCGGCTGGGCCATATCCCCTCTCTCAGCGACCTGGATTAGTCGCGACACGTTAACAACCAGCATAATATTACCAACTTTGACGCCAGCGCGATCTCTCCCCAATTCTGGTGATTGCCGAAAGCAAACACCAGCGCACTGAAACCTTAGCGCAAAACCAACATATCGTTTGCGAAACTATTAGTCTCCTCACACTGGCTCAGAATTTTAATCTATTATTTTCAATAAGTTAGAATCTCATAGCGGCTTTAACGACAAGTTGGCATAGAGGATGCAAATACATACAACAAGCGTATAGCAAGCAGATTACGAAGACATACAAAAGACCTCGCAATCACAGTAAGAAATACGTCGTCAACCAATGCAAGAAAGGAGCTTAGCCATGTCACCGTTAGCCGATGTTTATGCCGAAGACTTCACCGTTTACACAGCCTCAGGTTTTGGCCGAACGCACAATGATGGTTTGACTGCCGAAGATTGTCCCGGTGACTGGGCAACCGGCAGCGACGAAATTGGCAACCTGATCTACGACGAAGTCGCCATCAGTGAATTTCTGCACCAGGACAACCACTAAAGCAAGCAAGCGGTTAGCCGAAGAGAGAGCAGGTATCGTGTTTGCAGGCAAAAATTGCGCAGGGAAGCGTAGCGAGTGCGCAGGGAAGCGTGCTTTCAGCCTGATGGACCGAGGCAACTCTGCAAACACGATACCTGCTCTCTTTTAACTTATGCGCAACGACGGGCAGGCTAGCGGGCGTTGCCGGGAGGGTTATGTTATAGGCCATAACCGACGTTTGCCATCCGTGCAGGGTTTGCACAATATTACTTTACCCGCTGTGATATCGCGGTAATATGGCAACCTTGCACACAGTAAGGTCCAGCTAAGCGCTATGGAACAACAACATGCCCTCGGTTGAATACGGCGAGGGCTCAGACACCGGCAATAGCCGTAGCAACAACGAAGACACCTATTTCAGTAATTCTGAAAAGGGCTTGTGGCTTATCGCCGACGGCATGGGCGGGCACGAAGCCGGTGAAGTCGCCAGCGCCATCGCCCGCGACACCATCGCTGCAGCCTGCAACGACGGCACACAGTTAAGCGACGCGGTGCAAGAAGCGCATAGCGCTATTCTGCAAGCAGTGGATGAAAAAATCGGCGCGCCTGGCATGGGGTCAACCATCGTCGCCCTGCAAAGTAATAAAAATGATTACGAGATCGCCTGGGTGGGCGACAGCCGCGCTTATTTGTGGTCACCCGATGAGCCCAAAGCACGCTTGACCCAAATCACTACCGATCACTCCTACGTACAAATGTTGCTCGCCTCCGGTGCCATCAAAGAGGAAGAAGTCGCTAACCATCCCGACAAGAATATCATTACCCAATGTCTGGGCGTGCAGGACATAGGCCCGGTAAAGGTCGACACCGTGCATGGCAACTGGCAGCAAGGGCAATGGATAGTTCTATGCAGCGACGGCCTGAACGAAGAACTCGACGATGAGGCGATTGCAGAAATACTCGCTCAGGCAAATAATCCTGGCGATGCGGTCGATCAGTTAATTGCCCGCGCATTGGAAAACGGCGGCCACGACAACGTAACCGTGCAGGTCATTGCCGCGCCTTTCGCCAGCAGCGTCGAAACCGCCGAGCTTAATTCTCTGCCCGAACCAAAACAGACGAATTATTGGCTCTACGGTTTATTGTGTATCGCTGTGGTTCTTCTACTGTTAACGATGTTATAAACTAAACCACGCCGTCACAGTTCAAGGGATACAAAATGCCCCGCACGTCACTGTGTCTGTTAGTGGCACTCATTTTAGTAGCGTTGCCCGGCTGCGCCCCCAAACTCTCACCTGCTACCACGGTGCTCGAATCGGTTGAGCGAAAACTCAGCGGTGCCGAGGCACAGCAGCATTCCATCGACCTGCCCGCCGCTAAGTATTTCCTGATAGAGGTTGAGCAGCTAGGTATCGATGCCATCATCGAGGTCCGTGACCCCCACGGGAAAAGCATCGTCACCGTTAATACACCCACAGCACGGGTAGGTAGCGAATCGGCGTTACTGAAAACAACAAAAGCTGGCGACTACCGGGTGTTGGTGCGATCGAATGAGCATGCTAAAAAAAAGGGTAGCTATAGACTAGCTATTGAAGAATTAGGCAACCAGACGTGGGACGATAAGCGCCGCTTGAAAGCCGAGGAGGCAATGACTGAGGCGGCACGGTTGAATTTTGAAATTGCGGACTCCAGCGGTTCGGATCTGATTGAAAAACTGCGTGCAGATGCGATTGAGCAGTACGAGATTGCGGAGTCTATGGGGGATCGTATTGGTAGTACGGAGCTGGAAGCGTGGGCACTCTATTACAAGGCCACCCAATATCTAGCGCTATTCGAATGGAAGCGAGCTGCTGAAATTGCACAGAGAGCTGTTTCGCTTTTTGATCAAGCTGAAAACCAGCCTCTGGTAGCCATTGTTTTGCGATTGCAAGCCGAAGCTTTGACCCAAACCCGGGATAAGACAGATTTTCAGCGTGCACTGGACCTTTTGCGCGAAGCCATGGCCTTGCACGAAGCTGCGGGAAATACCTATGATAAAGCCATCACAATTAACACTTTGGGTGGAGCGTACTACCGGCAGGGCGAGTTGGCAAAGGCACGCGAGCATTTCGTTAAAGCTAGCGATATGTTCAGTACGCTGGATGAGTTGCAACAAGCAATATGGACTTCGAACAATATCGCGGTAACGGACGAAATGCTTGGCAACTATGCCGCCGCAGTTAAAACCTATAAGAAAGCGCTAAACTTGTCGGAGTCGGGAGAGTACCCGCTGGAGCGGGCCTTCCTCCTCAAGAATCTAGCAAACGCATACGCGTTCCTTGGCAGCTTACAGGAAGCTTTACTCAACTATCGCGAGGCGGCTGCACTATTCGATAGCGAAGGAGATCGTCTGAGTAAGGCCAGGGCTTTAAGCGGTACCGCGCTTACTTATAGTCGTCTGGGTAATTGGGAGGCCGCGCTGGGTTTCTTCGAACAGGCAATAGAGCTGCAAGGCTCAACAGAGAACAGCGCGCTGGTCACAACATATATACATAAGGGCAATGCGCTACGCAATTTTCGCCGGCCGCTTGAAGCATTGAAAACACATGAAAAAGCACTGGAGCTAGCTAAATTACCGGAGGAAAAGACGACCATCCATGTCGAGATTGGCCGTGATTATGCGGCAAACGGCAATTATTCCCGTGCCATCAACCACTATAACCAGGCTCTGCAGTTCGCTAATCGCGACGAAGCGGCTCTTGCGCGTGCGTTCGCGCTGCAGGAACGCGGTCAACTCAAGGTTACACAGGATATCAACATATCGGCAGGATTAGTTGACCTGCAAGAAGCGTTGCAAGCACACCGGGCTCTACATTCAGAGTCGGGCGAGGCGCAGACGCTACAAGCCGTGGCGCGTGCAAAGCATAAACTTGGCAATGTGAATGAAGCGATTGAGTATGCGGCACAAGCGCTGGATGTTACTGAGACATTACGCCTCCGAGTGGGCAGCCCGAATCTACGCATCTCATTCACTGGCTTGCAACTGCCCACCTACGAGTTGCATATAGCGCTATTAATGGAACTGGCAAACTCGCAGCATGATGTGACTGAGCTGGAATCTGACTACGCTGCACTGGCGCTGGAAGTGAGCGAACGCGCCCGCGCCCGCTCACTGGTAGAGCTGCTCACAGAAGCAAATGCGGATAAAAACCAGGGAATCGATTCCGAGCTCCTGCGAGCACGCAGCGAAAAACGTCAAGAACTGGCCGGCCTGGCGTATCGAGTAGAAACGCTTTCTGCCACTGGCAGTAGCAAAGTAAACGGCGCGCAAAAAAGGCTACAATCCGTGCAAGTGGATCTCGATGTCATCGAGGCCAAAATTCGCAAACAAAATCTTGAGTATGCCGAGCTAACTCAACCTCCTCTCTTGACCGCTTCGGATATACAAGGCCTGCTGACGCCAGCCGAGGGCAAAAATACCAATACTGTACTACTTGAATACTCGCTGGGAGAGGAGCAAAGTTTTTTATGGTACGTTACAAAAAATTCGATTGAAAGCTGGTCCTTACCGGGGCGCGCAGAGATCGAAGCAGCTGCGCGCGAAGTCTACAATAAACTTAAGACGTTAGACGTGAACAACGCGTCCAGACGAGCAGCGCAAGACGCTAGCGCCAGACTGGCTGATATAATTCTGGAACCGGTGGTCGACCGCTTAAAGACGCAGCGAGTAGTTATCATAGCGGACGGCGCGCTGCAATATATTCCTTTCGGTGTATTGCCGATAAGCAAATTGGATGGCTCATCGATTCCCTTACTCACGCGTCACGAAGTCGTAACACTGCCTTCGGCTTCAACATTGGCAGTGTTACGCAAAGCGCAGCGTGAACGTGAACCCGCAAAAAAATCAATTGCCATCTTTGCCGACCCGATATTCAACCAGCAAGATACCCGACTAGCCGGAAACCTGAAAATAGAACGCCATGCCTCCATGCGCGCCTCCGAGGAACGCGGCAGGGATTTGCTTCGCTTGACCGCCAGCGGTCGTGAGGCCGACGCCATCGCCCGCTTGGCAGCACCTGAGAGGATACTGAAGGCAACAGGATTTGCTGCCAGCCGATCCAGTGTGCTCAACATTCCGCTGAGCGAATATCGATATGTGCATTTTGCCACGCACGGGCTGATCAACTCCCAATACCCGGAGTTGTCTTCGCTTGCGCTATCGGCATTTGACGAAGACGGTAAGCCTCAGCCAGGTTTTCTGCGTCTGTATGATATTTACGGCCTTAAACTTAACGCCGATCTCGTAGTGCTAAGCGCTTGTGAAGCCGCTTTGGGGCAAGATATTCGCGGTGAAGGCTTAATCGGGCTAACGCGTGGCTTTATGTATGCTGGTAGCGCTCGAGTTGTAGCTAGTCTATGGAGAGCTTCTGATGCAGCGACAGCGGCCTTGATGCAAGAATTCTACCGCCTTATGTTCAAGCAAGGATTAGAGCCGGCGGATGCCTTACGCAAGGCACAACTGGCGATTTCCGGTCAACGCAAGTGGCGTGATCCTTACTACTGGGCTGGCTTTGTTCTGCAAGGTGACTGGCGCTAACGAAACAGCTTAGGCATATCGCAGCGGCGATAGGCTCATTGCAATGTGATACACCAGGAACTTGAAACCGCAAGAGAATAAGCGGCATACTATGTGAGCATAGTTGTGGCGGAGACGAATGGACTCGGCATGTAATATTTATATTAAACAACCAACTGGAAACATAACATGATAACTAAGAGACAAAAATATAAGATTTTCGTTAGTGACTGCGTAAAAAGTTTCTCGTTAGCAGCGTTCGTTTTTGGCCTATCGGCCTGCGGCCACCACTCTCTTAAAGATGACTGCTGCAGTACTAGAGGCAAGCAATTTGAGAACGAATGGAAAGTAAAGGCGATCTATCAGACAAACAAACAGCAAGAGGCACCGGCCAACGTGAACGGTACTTTTACAATAACAAGATCGAAAGATTCGATATTCCAGCTAACTCCAGACGAAAATTTTAGCGACAATTTGAACGCTGAATGGGGTCGGTTGGAACTCCAATACAAACCCGGCAGCGACGCCAATCAGCGGATAGCGCTTGTTGCCGAAATATGCTCAAACAACCAAAAATCCGGAACTAACGAAGAAAATGAACCGAGCACTGAGGGGAAAAATAATTATAAGCAGCGATCAATGGCCCGCAATCAGGGTGTCGTAGAAAGCATCGTTCACTATGATTTTATTAATCTGCTTGATCGAGAATTGGAGTCGCTTGAAACTGGAACTCAGCAGAAGCTTGCGGAGAAATACAAGATAACAATGTATCATTTTAAGAACAGGGAAACCAATAACGTCGATTTGTTGATTTTTTACTGCGGAGACAAAGAATGCAATAAAAGTGGAATGATCCATAGCGAGCCACGATAATTATATGACCCTTGGAGCGTCGAGCTTCTGAATAAAGAGGGGGGTTGAGTTGCGAAACTCAGCCCCAAGAAACGCTTGATTACTCCTTCAACCGCACCTTAAATCCATATTCCCCCACCCGCACGGCTCTCTCCGCCCCGGCCAAACCCTCAATCTTAACCACATAATTCCCCTCCGCCAGCCTAACCGAATTCAAACTCAACGTCAGCGCGTCCTGATAATTCGGCTCTAAACCATCGCTTTGCCAGACTACCGCTTTATTCTGGTCAAGCAGCGTGGCGCGATAGCGGTCGTAATCGACCTGGCCTAAATTCATGGCAAGCACCATCCATTCAGGCTGGTCTGAAATACGCACAACGTAGTCGGGTTCGGCAGAAGCGCTGCGGGTTCGGGTAAGTTCGAAAATCGGGGTGTTAATTTGCGGGTCGTAGGCGGTCGAGGTTACTTCACGTTGGGAGAAAACCGTAACGATGGAGACTAAACAAATGCCGAGAATCAATGAAGCAGCGGTGGCATAATGCCAGGCCGGGAACGCGCGAGCCGCCGTGGTTCCGGCCGCGCCCTGTAAAGGCCGATGTTGTGATATTTTTTCTGCTGCCGATTGAGGATAAATCTCATGCAGCATATTGTGTTCGTCAGCACGCTGAAAACCGGCCAACATTTTTTCGCTCAGCTCTAACTGATCAAGCATTTCATGGTCATGCAAACACAGCACCTCGAATTCATCAGCTTGTTGTTCGCTCAATTTGCCTAATAGATAGCGATCAATAATCTGATTTTGTTCTACAAAACTCGCGTTCATCAACTTTCTCCCGCCAGGCCGTCAGACGCTGGGCTTACTGTGCGTCGCCAGTGCGATGCGATCGTTACCAAAATATTCCATCATTTCACAACTCTGAATTGGCTGCGTTTTTCATACTTCACCAATAATTCCCGGAACCGCTCGCGGGCCCGGAATATCACTCGGTTAAAATGCTTATCGGTCAAGTTCAGGGCGGCACAAATAGCCGGCTTGTCTTCTTCGTCGAGGTAAAACCGCATTAGCAGTTCGCGATCACGCTCGGAGCGCAGCTCGGCTAACACGCTGCGCACCATGGTGGCTTGTTCATCGAGCATGGTCTTATCGCATTGCGTGGCACCGCCGTGGCTGGCTCTTTCTATGACCGCGGAATTCGGCTCGGTTTTGCGCCGCGCCTGCTTACGAAAATGCGCAATCACAAGATTTCTGGCAGTGGCATGAATAAAGCCCGCCAGTTGCGCGGGATTTTCCAAACCTTTGGCGCGCAACCGCTCTAATACGATGCGGAAAGTGTCTTGATGTAGATCGTCGGCCAGCTCGTCGGCATCGGTTTTGCGCCGCAAAAAACTCAGCAGCCCGCGACTGTAGCGCGCCACCAATTGTTCTTCTGCCTGTTCTTCACCTTGCAAAATCCGTTTGACAAGAGTAACGGCTATCTCGGGTTCGTTGGCATCCACGGATTTTTGATCGCCCAGCTTGGGAATAGCATACAAGGGCGGTGCACCCTTAGTGTGCCCGCCCGGCGGCAAAGCATAGCAGATGTGCAGCGCGTACTGTAGCGCATCAGCGCCGCTCATTACGGTCATTCGTTGCGGCATCAATAGCTGCAGGAGAAAAGACTGCGCTGCGAATATCATATTAGCTCTCAACCGTTTGTAACGGTTGCCAAATCGGCCGACCGGCGCGGCGCGATGCTTCAGGATGAAAAAAGCGGCTTTGCCCATTGGGTTCCAGCATGACGGCAATAACCTTGGGCACGCTTTTGGCCACTGCTGTCGCCTTCTCCTGTGCCTTGTCGTTAACGCTGGCTTCCGCTGCGTCACGCAACACCGCGAAACTATCTTCAGGACACATGGTGTAAACAGCGCTGTTATTGCCGCCAGGACGTGTGTTCGATGCAGCGAAACCGAACGTAGCAACAAATTCGTATGTGGTTGGTGACGCATCGACTGCCTGACATAGCCCGGTTGGCTGAGCAGACCTGGCTTCAGGTTTAGTGCGCCGGCATAATTTAAACACGTACAATCTCCGCAGCTGATGACATTTACATATTCGTTGAAAGCACCTATTTGCACACTTTGCAGCGGGCATATTCTGCTTTCGCACCCCCTAGCTGCCGCCATTAGCCAAAAGATCTCACAATTTCTCGGCAGCCTGTGCAGCAGGGTGCATTGATTGCGCATTGGCAAACTGACCACAGTTCGTGTACCTCTAGTCGACGACTTTTACTTGACCGACACCAGTGAGTCGCTCATCCTTACGACAACAATTATCAATAAACACTATATGGAATGAGACTTTAACGGGTCAATCGGCAGCTACATCAAGTGTCGGTGCAAGGATTAACCCGTACAGGAATTACGCGCTGCATGAGCCCGGAAATACACGGCTATACAATCGAAAAAACGCTGGGCATGGGGGGCATGTCTACTGTTTATCTCGCCATCCAGGATTCCCTGGGGCGGCCATGTGCGTTGAAAGTCATGTCTTCCGCGCTCACCAAAGGCGATAGTTTCACCCATCGCTTCAGGCTCGAAGGCCGGACCATTGCCAGATTGCAGCACTCCAATATCGTTAATATTTACGATATTGCGACCAATGACGAGTGTTGCTACATCGCCATGGAATACCTGCCTGGTGCCACGTTGCACGAACGGCTGCACGATGATTTGTCGCTCAGCGAAGTGCTCAGCATCATCAAACAGGTAGCGCGGGCACTGGGTTTTGCGCATGAGCACAATATTGTCCATCGCGACATCAAACCCGCCAATATTATGTTCCGCCGCGACGGCACCGTGGTACTCACCGATTTCGGCATCGCCAAACACCTGTCTGAGGAAACCGCAGCACTGACCGGCACCGGCTCGCTGATTGGTACGCCGGCCTACATGAGTCCCGAGCAAATTCAGGTTGGTACGTTAACGGGGCGCTCTGACCTTTATAGCCTGGGTGTGGTGTTTTACGAAACCCTGATCGGGGTGCAGCCCTACGTGGCATCCAATCCGATTGCCGTGGCGTTTATGCACGTCAACAAGCCGATACCGACACTGCCCGAGCCCATCGGCTTTTTGCAAGATTTGTTAAATACCGTGTTAGCCAAGGATCCTGCGGATCGCTTCCAAAACGCAGCGCAATTTATCGCGGCGATCGAGGAAATCGAGCGCGAGCACGATACCGAACGCATCATGCTGCTGCACAGCAACAATAACAACGACAAGCGCAATTCGGAACCTGCCGAACAGCACTCGCTGCTGTCGCAATATCCCGATACCAAACTTATCACCGTACTGGAAGAAGCGCAGAA
>RCMY010001989.1_pt1 | contig 18768 bp, 5 predicted proteins | sample 2041341 | NCBI WGS metagenome assembly RCMY01 (sample SAMN09708234, study PRJNA481090) | Marine sediment metagenome, whole genome shotgun sequencing project. | reverse complement strand
ATATTTTCAAATTGTTCAGGGTTGGCAATAAGCTGCCTCATCGTGTCAAATATGGTGCCATTATCTATCGTAACTTGTTTAAACAAATCGAATTCCTTAATCATTATTAAAAGTATTTTGAGTAGCACTTATTGATCAAGCTTTACCTAGACTCAGTCGCTTTATTTAGAGCTGGTTTAGTATGTTTATAGTTATTCATTTGATCATAGTCACAGGTGTTATATCACCCATTGAATTGAAAACCATATAAAACTCTAAAAAAGTAGATAACTATCCTCGACATTGTTATTAATCTTATTAACAGCGCTATTATATGAGAGCAAGAAAATAAATAGTGCTATAGCTAATAACATTTTCTTTGAAATTAAATTCTTTTATGAACAATGGATATTTTAAACTAAAAAAGGCTGCTCTGTAATAGCGTCATCAGAGAGTCTAAATTATCCCAGCCTACATCTATAATCTTCGTTGTTAAGTGCTTTATGCTCTCAGCAGGTAGTTCTCGAAGCGCATTAATCATTGTATTCTTCTGTTCAGTAGGTAAAGTAGATGACAGAATCATTGACTCTAAAATTAACTTAAACTGTTCCACTTCAAACTTTATGGTTACCACTCCAAATATAGCTGACAGTCCACCATCATCAGCAAGAAAATCCATACCAACGTGAGTGATAGAAGGTAAATGAGGTTGAGAAGTGTAACTCCCTATCGTTTGAGATGTTAATATACTGTCTTCAGAGATAAGATTATGTGCTCTAAGATATGCTAAGTTAGCAACAAATTTAAGATAAATGTCAGTTCCAGACTCATACTTCTCGCTTACATTTATAGGAGATGGATAAACGCTACTAAGCTCATTCAGAATTTCTAGCTGCATCTCTCTATCTAAAAGCATAATGAGACTCTTTTATTAATTTTAATAGCATATTATATGTTCAATGGATAATAATATACTATTAGATCTACTCTAGTTTTCAATTTAGCTATGACATCATCATTAGTGTTTGATCATAATGATATTGGTCCCTACTAGTAGTAGTCGCAACTAATACAACTTAATGCATGTTCGATTTTATAGTTGCTGGCACGTTCTGCACTATTGAGATATTATATTTATTCTAGTGAATGTCTTTTACATAAAACGACATGGAAAAAATAATTTTTGTAATCAAGTTTGCTTTGCGTCAATAGTAAAATAACAGCTTAGCGATAGCAAAATGTTGTACATACTGTTGTGCATAGAATAATACTATAAACCGTAGGCCTCACCAATTAAGGTATGTAGCTTAAAGATTGAAGCGTGGTGGGCGCACCAATCATATATAACGATACACAATGAAAAACCCTTGTATGCCATGCGCTACAAGGGTTTTTTGGTATCTAGCAGCACTACATGGTTGTTAAATGAGTTATTAAATAATATACAACGTCATTTTTTGTTGTTAAAACTCTTAATACCTTGAGGTATAAGCCCTTACCTTCCGGTGTACCTTTTATTAATAACTGAGTCGGTAGCATACTAACAATGTATCTTTGCTCTTCAGCTTTAGCATCATATGAATTGATACTTTCATCTGGCATAACCATCATCTCTTTATTTAAAATATTATCGCTATCTTAAACTCTTATCTTGGTATATAGCAGAAACCAAGTGAACTGATTAAAGAGTTTGGGCTCGGACAGCTAGTTTAAGCGCGCGCCTATTCTCGATAGCCAGTCCTCTTTTTTATCTTCGGCCTTGCCAGCTTCGCTGTTACCGGCTTTAATGGATCAACAATATGCTTTTTTAGCTTTAAATCCTGTTAATGTAGCTTAGATAAGCGGTAGTGACTCATGACGATATTACTGAGATTAAACATATTATAGAGCCTCTCGCGTAGCATAGTTTGCAAGTGACGAGCATAAAAACTTAGATTCTCTAGATCCTTATTATCATAAACGATTTGCGACATAAACTCATACTGGCGGGTAAAAGTAGTCAGCTCCCTTTTAAAAATCTCAAGCACGTCCTGCTTAGTATTTTAACCTTTATAGTCGGTTTCGGCATTGTCAATCAGTACTGAATCACCTTTTCCTACGCATAAGCAACATCTTAGCTTGCTCGCGGGCAATCTTATAGTACTTTTGCCAACGAATGCCGGCTGGCTTGCATATATTACTGATAACAACGTTAGACTTATTCTTCGCGTAAGTCTAACGTAATAGGTCAGCTAATCACCAGATGAAAGCGAATGCTTGTAAGAATTTGTTCGTTGTCATGAGTATCCTATTATTATTGATAATAGGAATTTAATAAATGCCTGAGACTATAGCGCGCAATCAATACGGGTAAAATAGTTTGAGTTGATGATGTTTTAGATGCTGAATAATAGAAGTAAATTAATTTTATATTTTTTAAGCCATTTTCAATTGCTCATCTATAATCTGAATTTCAGCTTCCTATAAGCTAAGGAAAATTGATTCTATAAACTAACTCGCAATTTCTTAGATTATAATGACCTTACTAACAAGGGACTATGGTTATTATTGTCATAAACAAATGCATGTAGCCATTGGATATTAATAACAATAAAAAAGGCTATCAACGCTATAATGTATATCACATTGACAGCCTTTTCCTATTTAAGCATTTTGCTTAGGTGATGTTGTTAATACTGAAGTTTGAATAATGTATGATAAAAATATTATAAACTTGAATTTAGTGAAACACTGTTATAACCTAAGAGAACCGAAGTTAATGATTTAATTAAATATTTTGTAAGTTGCGCATAAAAAATAGGTCTATTGCTTACTTATAGTTTGTAAAATACAAGTGCGCTATGATAGAAATAAAGCAAACATCCACTCTCGCAAGATAGAAGTCTCGACTTAAGGATAATCGAGCAAAAACCATAGTATTGAGTCGATTAGTGCGATTTGCAGAAGGCTTACCGGATAATGTTAAATTAGCTGGTGAAGACGTTAGTGAGTTACTTATCCACTATGGCTAAGGCTATAGAGTTTACTTTCAAAGCAAAAGGAATCTATTGCGAGGGAAGAAAATAAAATGAGTATTTTCGACAACAATTTAGGAATTATCGGTCTTGGTGTGGAAGGCGATGTACCCGGTCCAGGAACTGAAACCGTCTTGCCTGACGGTATCCATCTGCGCTGGCAGTTTAAACATGAGCGAGGTTTCCCTTGGCATGGATACTATCTACTGCGCCGACCGAGCGCCTCAGCATGGAAACAAGCCTTCGACTTCAAGCGTACCTTCCGTGACCCCAACGATCCCAAAACTGGTAATGCCCTCCAAAGACTGCTCAATTCTTTCTCTGATGAAAATGAAAGCGCTGTTTATATCCCGTTAAGTCATTCGTACGCGCCCGCTGTTGTTGTAGGTGCCGAGGGCTCTAAAGCGAAGAACTTCTTCAAAAAAGTAGGTACCGCAACAGAGCCATTGCAGGCAGGTCCAGTCACCATCAACAGTATGATTCATGGAAACGAGCTTGACGATTTCCCTCTCTTAACAGGCCAACTACAAAAAGAGGGAGCTAATCAGTATGACCTCTACGGCCTGAGCCTGCGCGAGACTACTTCACTGCAACTTCAGTCTCCACCACCACACCATTATCGCCGCGTGCGCCTGCGTATCGGTTTCTTTCAAGCGGGCACCACCACCGTCTTAGCACTCGATGCAGGACAAACCGTCCTTCAGCAATCAGTTACCGGCCATGCCGGCAGCATCGAAACCATCATACTGAGTAGCGATGACCGCCCTTTTTCCGTACTCACGTTCAGCAGAACAGAAGCCGTCGTTCTTGACTTTGAATACGTTTTTGCTCTCGGAAGTGAAAAATGGGAACTCGTGCCTTTTAACACCCTGAAAGATTCTCAGCCAATCAGACTCCCAATCACACATCCTGATTATCCTGCTGGGCAAGGCATAGAAAACTCCAGACGAGCACGCGATTTAGCCGGAGTGCGAAGCTTTGTCACAGGACAGTCCTTCCCTTGGCGAGTTACGGCACAAAACGTGGCTTCGCAAGGCACAGTGACAGTCATGCCGAACTCCCCCTTCGTCCGAGGTGTTGGAACGGGCTGGGATGACAGTATAGAAGGTCACGTTCTAGAGACCGCTCGTGATGGTATTCCCCACATAATCATGCGCGTACTTAGTACAGAACTTCTCGTTCTGGCTCGTACCTATAATGGTTCTTGGCATAATCAAACAAGCTACAGCGTCAACCCAGATCCATTTGGCCAGCTCTATGACGTTCTTAACCTGCTCGTCGAAGGAGGTCCAGCGGCCGCGCCGATGGCTAACCGTTTCTTACGACCGAACTATCACCCAGGCGGAACAGCCCACATCGAGTCAGACAACACTCTTGTGATTGGACAGGGAACGAACTGGTCATCGGCGCTCGTAGACATGCACATTCATTTCCTTCTGGATCGGGGCGAGCTACGCTTCACCCCTGGCTCGAACCTTGTTGAAGGAATGGGCACGGCTTGGGGCTCGCAATTTTCTCCCGTCGGACGCCCTTGGTTCAGTGGACTTGCTGGTAGTATTCTGGAGATCGCCGGGCATCCTCGACCCTACGTGGTCACGCATATTGTGGGCGAAGAGTTTCTTCGGATCTACCCACCCGTGGCCAACAGTGAGCATGACGGCGACAAAAGCTCGCAGACGGCCGGCTTTCGTATTCTAGAGCGACATCCGTACCGGATTAAGGAAGTTAACACAGAAACTAGCCTCCACCTCGACTCGTCTTACCGTGGGAGAGTGCACGAAACAGGGTTCCACGAGACTGAATACATCCTCCAAATTCCAAAAATCCGAAAAAAAACAGCGTCGAAAAAGGGCAATGTAGAAGTGCAGATACCCGACCAACGCTTGCTTGATGTGATTGCTCTAGGTGGAGTCTCGCCAATGATTGCACAGGCGCTCGGCCTGCAAGTCGTGGATCGTCCTCCGAAGATGGACGCCAGTGGTGCATCCTTGGCCTACGACTACCTTCTAATCGCTGACCACGACGGCTTCTTCCATAGCAAATCTGATGTGGCACCTTGGGTGAATAGCGAGCTAGGAAAGATGTGGCTATTGGGTAATACGTCAGCCTGGCCGAACCTAGATGATCCGAATCTCGATGCAGCTATCACTTACGATCATCGGATCGAACAGGCATCATCCCCAGCCCCTCCGGAGGCACCCCGCGCCTACTGTCTTGGTGACGCGGCGCGTCTGCTTCCACGCGTCAGGCAGCCTGATCAGACTCCGCTCAAGGCGCTTGCCGGCCTAACGTGGAATAACTCGTCCCAGGCCCGGCCTAGTGAAGCACCTGCTCTTTACCACGTCTGGAGCCAGTTTCTCGGTGACGGCGATAGGCCTACCTTATCAGAGCCGGATGATCCGGCCAACTACTCTCAGCTCACGCGCGTGCCGCCGGGTGGCACTGGCCCTGTTATCATTGCACAGTCAGACTCGACTTCTGACCTCCCGAACAAGCCGCTTGATTGGCCGCATGACCTGCGATACCTCGACATGGTGTCAGGCTATGGTTGGTACAGTTATCGCATCAGCAGCGTTGACGTCTTCGGCCGACACAGTCCCTTGAGCGAGGCTGCCCCATGGTGGCGGCATGGTTCTTATATGCGCGGTCAGCCGCCTATCGTACTGCACCCATTCGCTGCGCACATCGTCGATAAGACAACGCCGCCCCCACCCACAGGTGTTGAGGCGCAGGTGCTTGATCCCGCTGACTCGTACATTCAACGTAATAGTGCACTGACAACTTGGCGCAACGCGCTGCCCGAAGATCAGCGCGATACCCTATTAGGCCTGCGGGTGCGATGGCGGTGGACACAGGGCCAAATGCAGCAGGCGCCAGACACTACCCACTTCCAAATATGCTACCACCCACACCGACTCAATTTTCTCATGGGTCGCATTGTCCAGGTCGATGCTGACGGCAGCGATCACGTCTTTATTACAACTGATATAACAATCTCCGCATCGCCGTCGGATCTGAATGAAGCTTACTTGCGCGTTGGACAACACAATTACCGTATCGTTCATTCTTATCAAGCGCGTTCCGATCCCTTTAGCATACGCATTGCTATGCTGGGCCCCGACCGCTTACGCCCGCGGGTTGGGCAATCGTTTGCACTAGCCCCTACTCAAAAATTGGGACGTCGTTTGTATACTGACTATAGCGATCCAGCCGCGTGGAACGATGCCGACGTCCACCGAGTGTCGATCGACGCCTTCGCAGGAGAGGAGCTAAAAACGCTTCTTGACGGTACAAGCTCATCAGCGCATGGTTCATTTCTTACACTACCGGTGGGTGTAGATCTGAGCTATGTACGACCGGGGTTTGATCACATCTACTTGCCTGAAGCTGAAGGTAGAAAATATGTCCGTATCGCGCAGATCCTCCCACCTCAGCAACCTGGCTATGGACCACAGCTGTGGCTAGCCGAAGCGCCACAATTACATGGCCTTAGCACGCGGTGGGCAATCGGAGCATACGAGCGGTACTACGAAGTCCTACTTCCTAAGGCAAGTAATGTCGCTGCATTTAATCTTCGCCTCACGCCTTCAGCGACAGACCCAGTCGCATACGGCCATGTGGGTGTAACAGCCCACAACGACCGCGATCGAGCAAGCTCCGTCAGTGCACCTGCCAAGGTCTACCGTGTACACCGCGAGCCACCAGCCACTCCGCCTCCATTCGATATCACTGATACCGAGAACGTATACGCAACCCCAGCCGACTACCACGGCCATTCGTACTATCAGGTACCATTGCCAACACAACTCGGACAAGGGCACGGTGTACACGTATTGCGCGCCCTCGACGACGCAGTATTTAAACGAGATCGAATACTGCGTGCAACTGCAACACGTGACACACTTAGTCCCAATGACAACGTGATCCCACAAACATGGGACCCGAGAGACCGACAAGCTGTGGCTGACACCCTGAACGCTCTTGATCCTTTGGCACCTGACGCATATGACAATCTGTCGAACCGGGCGCTGCAAGTCTTGGCGAGTCTGCCAGGCAACGACGTAGCATTTACACAACTCACAACACAGCCAGTAACTGCGTCCGAAAGCACCTACCGCGATACGCTAAACGGCCGCGCACGCAACCGCTACTTCTATCGCATAGTTTATGTAGATGCTGGACATAACCGTAGCGCACTTGGTCCGTCGGGACCACCGATCTACTTACCAAACGTGACGCAGCCACCAGCACCGCAGGTTGCAGGGCACGAGTGTACTGATGGCAATATCACGCTGACGTGGACCTCGCTGCGCGAACCAGAATTTGTTACATATGAAATTTATCGCACCGACAAAGTCAGCCGTGCCCGCGACTCGCGCCTAATGGAGCTGATGCATATGGAGCCGATGGAAGCGGCGCAATCACCTTTTGAGCGGCCGGAACACCTTTCCTGGACCGACAGTAATGTCCATGGTGGGATCACGTATTACTATCAACTAATCGCCATAGACTTAGACGGGAATGTCTCACGCCCGTCCCAAGCCTATTCTGTTACTGCTGTGGACCAGCGTCCGCCCGAGCCCGCAGTGTGGATCGAAGCAGAATGGGTGGTTTTGCGTGGTCCGGATGAAACGGAGGAACCGTGGCCACAAAGCGGGCAACTCCCACCAAACAGTCACCCTGCTGTAAAGCTCGAATGGATCGGCAACGTGGTCGGAGAATCCCACAAGTTGACCAAGAGAGCACGTGATGAACACATTTGGCAACCGGTCGCGATCGCCGCGGCTTCACCAGACTCGTTGCGTCCGCCGCGTCATAAAGCCTATGACAACGATGGACACCCCCATATGACCTACACGTATCGCATCCAAACGATAGCGGCTACGGGCGTTGCCGGGACAACATATACAACAATTGGGGTACCACGTCGCCCTGTTGTGAAGGCTGACGACGACGTCTCACATTCTCTATTGGATCCTCTGCCATGAATCCCAATTAAAACCGTCGTTTCAAATGCCTATCCTCGCTCCACCACATCAGCAGGGCGTCACTCCGGAAACTTATTATCAGAACATTCTCTCGGACACGGAGTTCAGCATTAACCATAGCGATAGCACGCCAGGTCTGGTGATTAGTGTCTCAGACGTGCGACACGCTGGTCTTTTCGCGTTCTCTGGTGGGTTTCTCTCATTTATTCCGCCAGGAGATCCCATGCCGACTATAGCGGGAGATCCCGCTCCCGGACGTGGCGTGGTTGTGCTGGAACTACACGCATCTGACTTCAACCTGCTTCTAAAGAAATTGCGCCCTCAGGGAATCCCTGCGGTGACGACAATTCTCTACATAGACATAGATCCTGAAAATGTTAAATCGGATCTTACTAGTGGAATAGAAACTCCATTGCCTAGCCTGTCTGAGAAAATACTAAAAGCCGCATGGGAAAAACGAAATGGCTTACCCCCGCCTTCTGGCACGACCTCCACGGCTCTGCAGGAGGAATATGCAAAAGGGATCATTGAAAATAGCTTTTTTCTCTTTGTCGAGGGCGGGACAGATATAGGCCTCATGCCATTGGAGGATGAGGAGGATCAATCCAATCCACGCTGCAGCTTTACGCTAAGGTTTCTGGACAACCTCGGGAACGATATATCCCCTATCCCTTACATCGAGGGGATGCCAAGCTACGGGAACACCAACAAGTGGGACGGGCACCCACTCATCAAACAGCTTGTAAGCCTTCCTGCGTCGCTGAATGCGCACGTTCGCTTTGAAGCCTGGAATCCCACCGCAAAGGCCTATCAGCCGTTAGTCAACCGATCTGTCGAGATAAAGGACTTTGACCCGGTCTCAGGAGATGACACGCTCGCACCCAGTCAAAAAACCGATATCCACGGACAGGTCAGCTTTCAAATCTCCGATTTGGCTTCCGTCGACCAGAAAAAGCCAGACGTTTATTTCGAGATAGATACGCAAGGCCTTTCTCTGGGCGGGCTGACTTTCCCGTCCGTATGGTCTACAAAAGGATGGAAAGCTGTAGGGGGGGAGCCTGGATACTACGATAATTTCGTCGGAACGCAACTTGGTAGTGCATCTGACCCACTCGTATTTCGGGTGGGTTTTGACTTCCATCTCAGGTTCACATACTTGAACCAAAGCGACAGTTCTTCTCCGTCTGAAGAGGTCGTTCCGAAAGACGTAATTGTCACGATAATGAAGCAGCAAGCTCCGGAAAAAGAGCTCGAAGGTACGGTAGTCGTCCATACGAAGACTGATGCCAAAGGAGAGGTCAGCGGCGTTATTTTTGATATTATTGGTAGTGCCAATAGTCTCGACATCGTGATGTATTGCGAGATAGATGATCCGGACATTAAACTCAAAATGGGGGTTCTGTCGGTGGAGTCGATGTTAACTTTCGTAGACATCAATTTCACGACCCTTCGCACGACCATTCGAGCGGACCGCGGCATTGCTCCATACATTCGGACCAAGCCAGTAGATATCAACGCTGCGATATACTGGCTAGTGCTGGGCCGAGAATTGGCGACCTTCCTTCATATCCTGAGCGGCAGTAGATGGAAAGGATTGAAAGACATAAAAATCGTGCCATGGGCTCCAAAGAATTCGTTCTCTTGGCCGAAGGGCTGGGTATTTATCGAAAGTAGGAGTAAGTGGAACAGGTCGACGATTCTCCATGAATTCGGGCATCAGGTCGTCTGGAACGAGGCTGACGTCTCCCAACTAGCAGTCGGTGCAGGAGGCTTATTCGTCTCCGAAGTCGGAAATTCGTTCGTTTCCCTTCTTAACGAATTCCCAAATATTAACATCCCAGCGATCAATATCGTCAACCACTTGCACCACGATATTCACTTCCTCAGCAATCCGTATCATGCGTTTCTCGAGGGTTGGCCTGAGTTTCTTGCAGATGTGCTCAGTGGCAATAGAGTGCCCCCGAACTGGAGGACGGACGCGGCTACCGATAGGTTGCAGGAGCGCGTAGTTACAGGTGGAAATAATAAAATCGCTGATACGGATAGGGTGCTTGGCCCAATAGGCTCATCATATCTCAATCGCGGTGAGAGCGTCGAAGGCGCTTTTGCCAACGCGTTGTGGACGATTTTTCACAAACACGTTATTAGACTGGACGAATCGGAAGTTCCGCCATCGCTACCTATGGTGCCGCCCACGACCAATGGCGACATTCTCCCATCTACCCCCTGGCTCGCCGATGATTCAAAAATGCTCGGTATCGGAATTCGATTTCGCAGCATGATCCTTCTACCCTTGAGAGATCTTGCGAGAGAGAGCAACCAAGACACAATAACGCTGATCGAAAAGACACGCGCCCGAAACCCGGCCGACTGGCACAAACTTCTGGAAGCCTTTCAGCAGTTCAATCTGGCTATGTCTCCGCCAACCATTTCGTCGATTTCGCCCACTCAAGGGCTAGCACGCGGTGGAACAATAGTCAATGTAAGAGGAGAAAATTTCACTACCAAACTCGAGGTGACATTCGGGGACGCACCCGCCTCGGAAATCGTAGTGATTAGTTCTACAAAAGCGCAGGCCAGAACACCAAGTGGTACTGGTTCGTCAAAAATTTTAGTGAAGACAAAAGCGGGGACTGCGACTGCGTCCGTAAGTTTTCAGTATCTGGAAAGTGGTCCATGACACGCTGTCGATAACAACCGCGGTAGGACTTTTTCGGCCAAGTCATCGTTCAGGTAATTCGTGCTTTTATCAGAAATGCTGTCTAAAATTCGCTTTACGTGTCAAGGAGCTTACTATGAATAACTACGGCCTAGTACCGTTGACCCACGTTCTCCCGTTCTGGCCATCAGATGTTTTCGGGGATGCTCTCACCCTCGAAGAAGTCGCGCTGCAGAGCTACGAATTAACGTACCAGGAAGACCCCGAGCGCATAGAATTGTCAGGCTCCCTTATTTGGTTTCAAGAGCTCGTTGTCGAGCTGCCACTTATCCCGGGGTTTTCGGTGGCTTTCTTGCATAAAGATAACGCAACGATCGTCCCGTTTAAGGTCGAAATGCTGCCGAAGATTAGTATCCATCTGCGGGGACTTGATATTAAATTGTACTTACAAAATGAGTTTTTGCGCCCAGTAAAGCGAGTGGATAACACATGGGAACCCCTCCTAGAACCACTCGCCCTAAAGATGAAAAATATTAATCTGAAGGCAGATTTGGAAGGCAATATTGCAATTGAAGTCGATTCATCATTCGAACTCGAACAGGCGGTGGCGATTGGTGATACCGGCCTCGTCCTAGAACTGAAGGGTCTGCAACCTGTCCTCTCCCGCGACCAAGAACGTCCAGATGGCGCACCGGAGGGTTTTCGAGGGCTCGCCGTCACAAGCGTAAAGCTACACCTACCAAAGGACTTTGCCTTAGATATAGCTCCAAGTCGTCTTGAAGGCAACCACTTGCTCATCGGATCTGATGGTTTCAGTGGTACTATTAAGGGCAGTTGGAGCGAACCCACCTTTGATCCACAGTCTGGCTCGTTTGGCGACAGCGATGGAGCAGGAACGCTCTTCGGTATCCCTTTCGCACTCCGTGAGATTGGCCTTACCCTCCGCCAGAGCACAGTCGCCGAATCGAAAATCAGAGGCACGATGATGCTCCCGTTTTTCGATCAGCCGATCAACGTCGAGATCGGTCTTGCTGAAAGCGGGCTGACGGTTACCCTAGATACAGAGCAGCCAGACGACGTCGAACATGATGGCGGGCTCATTACTTTCACAAAAGAAGACGTGCTAGAAGCGACTATCCAGTCCATAGCCTTCAAGGCGGATGACGGCCGCTTTGCTATTACCTTAGGCGGCACGCTCAGGCCGCTTGTCGCAGGCGTTGATTGGCCTAGCGTCGAGATCAAAGCGCTAACGATCGACGCCGAAGGCAACGTCGACCTCGAAGGCGGATGGATCGATCTTCCGGATCAATACCAACTTGATTTCCACGGCTTTCAGCTCGAACTCACTCGCCTCGGCCTAGGCAGCAACGACGATGGCAGCCGCTGGCTGGGCTTAAATGGCGAGCTGCAGCTGGTCGAGGGTTTACCTGCCGGCGGTTCAATGGATGGGCTGCGTATCTCCTGGAACAAAGGCGGCCTACAAGGCGTGCGTTTCGACGGCATCGGTATTGAGTTTGAAGTCGAGGATGTCATGCACTTCGATGGCAAGCTGGCCTATGTGGAGGATGGATCTGAACATCGCTTTGAGGGCGCCATTGATCTGAACCTCATCTCACTCGGCATGCAATTAGACGCGCAACTTGTCATAGGACGAAAGGACGGCTACAGTTACATGGCGATCTATGTCGGCGCCGAGCTGCCGGCAGGTATTCCGCTGTTTACTACGGGCTTATCGCTGTATGGCATGGCTGGTCTCTATGCGAAAAATATGGAACCGGGCAAGACAGACGCCCAGCAATGGTACAGCGCTAGCGCTAACTCCAACGATAGCTGGTATCACAGTGGTGATAAGCAAGGCGTCGCCGATCTGTCGAAATGGGAAGCACGCCGCGGGAGCATGGCATTCGGCGCGGGCGTCACCATCGGAACCACTTCGGACAACGGCTACGCCTTCAACGGCAAACTCCTGCTCGTAATCTTGTTGCCTGGTCCTGTGATCCTGCTAGAGGGACAGGCCAACCTCATGCAGAAGCGCGTAGAGCTAGGGACGGTAGAGCCCAACTTCCGAACGCTCGCCGTGCTTGACAACCGGGAAGGCAGCTTTCTCTTTGGCCTCGACGCGCAGTATAAGTTCGACAAGAAGGAAGGTCGGCTAATCGACATCCGAGCCGGGGCCGAAGCGTTTTATAGCTTTAGTGATCCGACCGCGTGGTATTGCTACCTAGGCAAAGACGAACCTAGCGACCAACGTATCGCCGCGCGGATAGGTAGCTTGTTTGAGGCAACGGCCTACTACATGCTCGACGCACGGAGTCTACGGGTTGGTGCCCGGGTTGGCTATGATCTGCGTGAATCGGCTGGCCCGCTGCGCATTGAGCTTTCGGCATGGCTCGAAATGAAGGCAGCACTCAACTGGATTCCACCGCATTTCTTCGGGGAGTTGCTGCTGCACGGTAACATCCGGCTATCAGCTTTCGGTGTCGGTTTTGGCCTGACGGTGGATGCTCGCGTCGCCGCGGATATTTTCGATCCATTTCATCTACTTGGTGAGTTCAAGGTCAAATTGAACCTCCCGTGGCCACTGCCTGATCCGAAGGCGACTGTCATGCTAGAATGGGGCCCGATCTTAAACCCGCCACCGCTCCCCCTCCCACTGAAGAGCGTGACTATTGAGCACTTCAAGACCTCAGCCAAATGGTCATTGTTGCGTTCCACTGACGATGACTTGGCTATGCTGCGTCCGAACTACGACGGCGCTGCAACCGGCTATCGCACTGAGCCAGAAGGCTCCAATGAACTTCCACCACTCACGCATATTCCGATCGTGCCCATGGACGCTCGTCCGTATTTAACCTTTGCGCAGCCTGTGTGCGATCGCGCGCAGATTGGCATCAACCCAGCCAATCCAAATCCAGAATGGATCCGCATCGGTGATCCTAAGAAGAATGAAGGGCCGGCAAAAATGCGCTTCAGTCTTATCGGAGTGGCCTTGGAAAAGCGTGCCGACAGCAACTGGATAACCGTGGCGAAGACGTCTTCAGATGACGATGCTCCTACGCTCTTCGGCTCTTGGGCACCCGTGCCACCACTGCCATTAGGTACCCAGACCACTGATGATACAAGCCACACACCCGTCAAACTCTGGCTCTGGTCAAAAAACCCATTTGCCTATGCTATGCATTCTGGGCGCGAGTGGGAGGACTGGTTCCTCGGGGAGCATGCGTCTTTCCCCTGTATCGATGTGCCCGAGCAGCGGACTGATCGTTATAACTTCCAAACGGACGCTCCAAATGCGCGCCTTGATGTAAAGCACGAAGGTACCGAGCGCTTCTGGCGTTCCAAGGATGGCGTGACGTTCAAGTGGGAGGAAAGCTTCTTTGAAATAACCCCTAGGGGCACAATCCGGCTTGCACCAAACAATCGTACTGTATTTAGCTCTATGGACTGGCAAGATCAAATTCGCATGCGGCAAGAAACTCTTGAGCGCTCAGTACTTCAGGTCGGCCGTTCCTCAGAGCGCTACGCAATTGACCAAATAACAAGCGACAGGTTTCTCAATCTCACCAAACCATATAGCCGGCTCTTGATGGGCGCACAAGAAACCCGTTCTGACTTCGCTTTTTATGTTGATCCACAAGTTGTCGAGATACCTTCTTCTAGCGATCTCAGCCGGGCTCTGGCGTTTGACTTCACATTCAACTCGCAAACGGTCCAAAAACTGTTTTCGCTGACAATTGAGCTGCCTCGTGAATATGCTCGAGTGGTGCTAGACCTAAATATTGATCTCCCTTCTGACCTCACGCTGTTTGGCTTCGATCAGAATAAGCAATTGCAAGCATGGACATGGGAATCAATAGAGCACGGACGCGTGACGACGCTCGTGGTCGAGGGCAAGAATTTATACACGCTCCGCCTGTATTATCCAGACTACGGAAAGACTTTACAGGTACTGCAGGTTGTCGGGGAGACCATCCCTAGGGATGTCATCGACGAGCGTCAGCGCATGGCCACTCATCTGCAGCAAGAAACCCAGCGCTGGGAGCAAACTGGTAAAGTCTTGGAACCAGAGCAGACCTATCGTTTGCGTATTGAGACAAGAATTAAGGTACACGGCGAAGACGAACTAGCTGGCTATAAGGAGACGAAGGAACAAATAGAATTCGCCTACTTCCGAACGGGCAACCCACCTGGTATTTCTACCGTTAAAGACAACGGTACGCAGGAGACTAACTTCTCCGTCCCGGTAGGTCACCCTAACCCATTGCAGTTCTCCAATGGTCTTAACGATCTGCACGCCTATGTCGCGCAGACCATTCCGCCCACAATATCAGACTCTGATCAATCTACGCTGCAGCCGCGGCCAGTGTATCGCGCATATGACGTGGGCGTGCAGTTCAACGAGGACTACGTCGAGCAGATGTATCGTCAGGCCCAGCGAGACTTGGGGCTCTATTTGTTCGACAATAACGATCGTCCTATCCGTAATAATCAGGGCCACATTCTGCCGATGAACAATCATTGGGGCAACACTGAAGCCCTCGGACTCGCCGAGCGCGACGCACGTTGGATCGAAACGTTGGAACATCGTGACTGCGTCTCTGTGGAACGTGCACGAATTCCGCACTCTAGCACGCTAGCGGCACGCGCTAGAGGACAACTTCTTCGCCCCGATACGACCCATGAAGCCCGACTGCTGCCTATGCTATTACACGACTCATTCGATGGTCTTATCTTTCATGGTTGGCAGGCCATTCATGGCGACCAACGCGACTGGGAACTAGATCGAGAATCGAATCTCCGGGGATCGGTCGACCATGTCAACGGCCTGCTCGTACATCTAGGCGGGTCTCCTAATATTTCCTCGGTGACTCCTGGTTTACATCTCTTTTCGTTCGACCCGCAAACAGCCGGAGTGCGACCAGCATATCGGGTTATTGCTATCAATTCAGCTGCTGGCACTGTCACACTCGATGGACACCCCGACCTCGTCGAAAACCAGAGCTACCATTACGAGATCATGCAGCCTGGCCCCGTCCGACACACTGCGCGTACCATGGGTACAGGGACAGATTCACTGCGTCCAGGTGCGGTCATCGTACGTGGTGACGAGGTCTGGTCTGACTACTGCTTAAGTGTCTATGCTCGCAACGAAACACCTAACAATAGTGCGATAGGTAGCATAGGAGTAGTCTTTCGTCAACAAGGAAGCCAATATTATCGCTACGCACTGCATGCCGACCCAGCCGTACGTCAACTCACCCGCGTTGATGGCTCTACCATTACCGTGTTAGCTCAAGAAAATTTTGTATATGACGCAAACCGTGACTATCAGCTCAGCATCGAGGTTATCGGTGAGCGAATTCGCATATACCAAGACGGTTTGCTCGTTTTCGACATCACAGACGCCACATATACAACCGGTCGTGTAGGTTTATACGCTTGGAATAGTGACGGCGCCGCATTTCGCGATTTGCGTGTCGATGATCTGAGCGCTTCTGCATCAGTCGCTTATCGCTTTTCGTTTATCACCTCGTGCTACGCTAATTTTTATCATCACCTGCACAGTTATCAAGACGAAACATGGCCAGCAACTATCAATGGCGATGTGGTTTCTACAGAAACTCTATCTGCTATCTGCTCATTCGCGGTGACCCAGACACAAACCCATAATATCTCCACCAATTCAGAGGCGTCTGCTTATGATGAGTTGGCGCTACAGGCACTTGGCTCGCAAGCACGTACTTTCCCGGAACGTATAGAAGTTACGCGTGTAGAACACAATGGAGCACCCATCGCCTGGCTTGTGCGCAGTCCAGAACCCATCGATTGGACCCGCACGACGCTATCTGTGCAGCAAATGCAGGGAGATCATGCGAAATCCTCCTTACCCAGTCGTGTAAAGATCACTGAAGCGCACTTCGGAAGAGGCGCAGATGAAGGGCTTACGCTACTGATTCGTGAGCAGGCTTCCTTCAAAGGAGTGCGGGTAGAGTATCGATACCAGACGGCAGGCGCGGTGCCGACCGATCTGCCCGGCAGCGACGAGAAGTTCGGTGGATTACTCCTCGACACGTCTTTTGAATTCCCCCTCGACGACAGCTGGACCATTGTCGATGAGGCGCCGTATTCAAGTCGTTCCTCTGACTGGCAGGTTCGTGATGGCGAACTTCAGCAGACGGAAAACTACTACGGCTTTGTCGGCGGCATGGTCAACGCACCCGGCACCTACATCATTACCGGCGCAGCGCACTGGTCAGACTGCCGGATAATGATTCAGCTGCGTTCGGACGATGATGATGCCATTGGTGTGCTTTTTCGCTACGCTGACGAGGATAACTATTATCGCTTCTCCATGGATAAAGAGCGTACTTACCGCCGCCTTATCAGGAAGAAAAACGGTGTAGTCATGGTCCTCTGGGAAGATCACGTACGTTATCGTAGCGGCAAGTTCTACGACCTGCGCATCGACTGCCAGGGTAATCATCTGCAAGCTTGGCTGGATGAGAATCAGCTCTTCGACGTAACGGATGCAACACATCCGACGGGTAGCGTAGGACTGTATTGTCGAGCTAACAAGGCCGCTCGCTTTAAGCACCTTCGCATCCTAGCGCCGTTTAAGGAATGGACACCTTATCACATCTTTGACGACGCTACCATTTGGGGCGACGGAACCATGATACGACTGCACTCCACCGAAAGCTATGTATCAGCGGAGACTACTAAGCATTACACAGCAAGCGAGAGCGCCAGACAGGTTACTCCCTTCTCTCCGTACGGTATCGAATTCCGCCTCATCACAGCAGACGGTTCGACGCTTCATAAACGCTATTTCCATGCTACCGAAGTAGCTGAGTTTTCGACAACAGACCTGCGGCTACTACGTCGGGCAGACGGCACTGGGTTTGCGCTGGTCCGTCCCACACAGCGGGGCTTAATGCAGCCACTGCAGGTAGGCCAATACCGGCTGGCCTTTACGTACCGACGTGACAATCGGCAATACGACGAGCAATCCATCGTTCTCCGGCAGAATGGTATCTACGAACCTGAGCACGTCACGCTCAATATTCCATGGGAGACGTTGGATATTTCTAAAAAGATGTAGACCTAAACTATCCGACGCGAGGCTTTGGCTATGCCCAGTTGGACAACAACGTATTTGGCTGCGGAGGTGAGCTAACGAGCATAGAGCATGATCGAGCCTATGAATAAACAGTGACGTCCTAACGTTGATACTCATTATTCGGAAAGTATAAACAACTAGAATAATATTAGGAAAGCTGCCTTACCAGACGATAAGTGTCATGAACTTGCAAAGATAATAACAAAAAATTTATTGAGAGCTTTCATAGAACTGTTCGATAATATTAAGGCCCTTTTTTCATACCTGCCCTAATAAATCCAGCTTTATCTTACAACTTGTTAGATAACAAACGCTTTATTATTATGGGTTTTCTATCTTAATAATGTGTTTTTGAGATATGAAATATTTAAGCAATAGTCTTTACGGCTTTTCGTTTCACTTAGGTGATATGCTCAATACTGAGGTTCATCTTCAAGCCTCGTCACCTCATCAATACGAGCGAAGGCATTAAAAAACTGATAGCTATCTTTTACAGCACACAATCGCAGCGGCTGACGATAATAATTATTTAGGCTTACTAGCTTTGATCGTATCAAAGGAAGTCGATGCTGCTGTCAAATCATAAATGCCACTTTTGCATCAGGATGTACTCGTAGATTTTGTGAGCTTGGCATTAACAGATTTTGGATCGCTTCTAAGCTTTTAATTTTCATTATAGAAAGCCGTAATAATAATTCTATTATTAATGTGTTATAAAATACTGCCATCAAAGCTATTGATCTTGCTTAGATAACATCTCATAAAAACAATAAACGACAGTAAAAAAACCTTAAGAAGTGAAGTCAAAAGTCAATTTTTAAAGGCTTAGGATAGGAGCGTTTCAACTAAATTGGATTGTAAAACTTAACTTTTACTCATCTAGAATAAGTATCTTGATAACTCGATACTTACTTCCCTAGTAGCAATATCTTAGTTTTTTAGGGTATAGCATTATCAATAAAATTCTTTATTGTAGTCGAAGCGATGAGCATGGTTATTTATAAAAAT
>RCMY010001988.1_pt1 | contig 18769 bp, 15 predicted proteins | sample 2041341 | NCBI WGS metagenome assembly RCMY01 (sample SAMN09708234, study PRJNA481090) | Marine sediment metagenome, whole genome shotgun sequencing project. | reverse complement strand
CTCGGCTCCATCGGTGGTCCGGCCGCGCGACTGGCCCAGTCGGGTGCCGAAGCATCCATTGTCGCGATAAGTTCAGTGGCCGGCGACCGGGGGCGGGCGAAGAATTACGTTTACGGTTCTGCCAAGGCCGGATTCTCCGCGTATATTTCTGGTTTGCGCCAAAAATATGCCGGCTCCAAGCTTCATATTATGACGGTCAAACCCGGGTTTGTGCGAACGGCGATGACGGAGGGTATGGACCTGCCGGGCGCGTTAACCTCTGATGCGGACGCGTTTGCGGCCAAGGTCGTAAAGTCTATGGATCGCGGTACTTTGGTTTACTGCGATTTGCGGTGGCGGGTCTTGATGGGAGTCATTACGCATTTGCCTGAAAAAATCTTTATGCGGCTGAAGTTCTGAGCGCGCAATGTTGGCATCCATGCGCCTTGCCACTTATCATATTGCTGGCGTGATCTGGTATGGTTGATAAAGGCAAGTCCGCGCAAGGTTTCTTCGTCAACGTTGGCTCTCTTGTTTCGGCACGGCTCTTTTTGGCGTTATCGCAGATCATTGTTTTGCCGGTGGTCGCACGTTATCTCAGCATCGAAGATTTTGCACTGATGGCGATGGCCATGGCGATTGTCGTCTTTTGCAGCGTGTTAAGCGACGCGGGGTTGGGGCGGTCACTCATCCGGACCGAAGCCTATGATGAGGATGAATGGGCAAGCGTTTTCTGGTTGCTGGTGGCCGTGGGGATAGGGCTTTGCGCAGCTTTACTGGCGGTAGCACCACTTTGGGCGCTTTTTTTCGAACAACAAAGACTCGTCTGGATCGTCGTGGTAATGTCGGTGATCCCTCTTTGTCAGGCGATTTCCGCGGCACCCAATGCAGAAATCGAACGGCGTGAAAACTATACAGGTATTGCACGGGTTCAGATGATTACCACATCGGTTAGCCTTGCTTTGGCCGTGGTGCTGGCGATCTGCGGCGCTGGCGTTTGGGCTCTTGTTGGTCAGCAAGTATCGCTCGCATTTGTGCGGCTTGCGGGCATCATCAGCCTCACACAGTTTCGGCCCAAAATGATTTTCAAACGTAAGCTACTTGCTTCGCATCTTGTTTTTGCACGTGATGCGCTTTCTGTTTCGGCGATTTCGGCTATTCGCAGCGAAGCCGCCGTTGTGGCAATTGGCAGGTTTCTAGGCGAAACGCCTCTTGGTCTGTTTGCGATGAGCGCCCGGTTTTCGCGGTTGCCCCAATTTGGTTTGGTGGGGCCTATGTCGACGGTGGTCTATGTGCGTATGGCAAGGTTTCAAAGCAATCTGGGCAAACTGGTGGAGATTTATCTTGCCGCGATGTATCTTATGGCGGCGATCCTGCTGCCTGGGCTTGCGATGGTGGCTGTGGCAGGAACGGCGATCTTTACCGTCATGTTGTCTGCGGAATGGGCACCAGTTGCGCCGATCTTTGCGCTGTCGATTGCAGGTCTTGCGATTGAAGCAATTGCGGTGGTTTTACTGGCCTGCCTGTTTCGGGCCGTCGGGCGCACCGACCTTCTTGTCCGGCTGACTGTAGAGGGCGCCGTTCTGAGGATCGTGCTGGTGGTAGCGGCGGCATATTTCTTCAGCGTCGAAGCCGTTGCTATTTCGCTCTCGATCTGGGGGTTTGCAATTGTGCCGCGGGGCTGGCATCTGGCGGCAAAGATCGTGCCGCTGACTGTTAAAGCATGCTTGACGGCGCTGTTGTTCCCCACAATTGTGTCTGGGTGTCTGATCGCAGCCCACGTGTCCCTGCGTCGTATTTTCGCGTTAGGGTCCGTTGGTGAAATTGGTCTGTCTTGCTTTATTCTTCTGATCGGTTTTCTGGTGATCGCGGTGGTGCAGCGCCAAAGGATCAGGTCTGCAATTGCGATTTTCAAAAGTTAGACCGGTAGCGTCATATGCAGTGCCAATTGTCGCGTTGCATCTTGTGGTCTTATAAGCGCCTTTTATGTCTCGTCGTTTTCTTCATGCAGGGTGACAAGCGCACCGACAATAAAGAGCATTGATAGCAGCGAGAAGGGGCTTAGTAAGCCAACTTCTGTTATGCTTCGCGCCAACGTAATGCCCGTGACACACATGAAGAACACGACCGACAAGCGATCCGTGTCGCCAAACGACAGCAGAATGCGGGACACGATCCAGAGCGTTGTCACGATCAAAATGCCAAGTCCTATCAAACCCTGATGCACGGCGACTTCATAATAAGAGTTGTGAAAAGAAAAGGAGGCGGATTTGGCTTTATGATTTTCAGTATAGATGCGACTTGCGTCAGATAGGCCGTCATAGGGGGTCCAGAACCCGCCAGTTCCGACACCCAATAACGGCTCTTGCCGGATTTGAACGATTGCATAGTCCCATAGCGCTGTGCGGCCAGTCAGGGTGGCATCTTTGCCAAAAGCGTTAAGGATCGAAGTGATTGGAGTGAATTCCTGGGTTGCGGAGAGAGCCGCCAAACTGATCAGTCCAGCGCCCAAAATGACCAGTGTGACGATGTAAAACCCGGGTCTGCGCAGAACGCCTGTGCGGGGTATGAAGCCAAGAAAAAAGATGAGTACCGCGATGCCAATCGCTAAAAGGACCGCGGTCGCAGAGTTTGACACATAGATCTGCCATCCGGCAAGGCAGGCTGCGGCAACAGCTATTGCGCGGGTCCGGCGTGTGGAAACAGGATCGCTGGCAATACAAAGGGCTGTCAGCCAAAGAATAACCATCGCCATTCCCAAAGCGTTTTTACTGTCAAAGACCCCACGCGCCGCTATGCCACCGCTGGTCAACCCGACAATGGCGCTCCAGACACCGAATATCCCTGCCGTAATCAGCAAAGATATGATCACGTCACGCGCGCTAAGTCTCGTCGCAATACAGTAGCATATCAATATCGTGAGCAGCAGTTGCAGTCCGGACTTCAAAATCAAGATGGTATGATCCCCCCAGAGCAAGGAAAGAAACCACCATAATGGAAAGGCGAACAAGATGCTGCTGCGCACAATCATCGGGAAAATCAGTGGGAAATCCCGCACGAAGGCCCAAGCAAAGTATAGCGCCAAAGGGTAGAGGATTAATTCATCGTATGGAAATTGCCGAAAAGACGTAATGAACCAGATCGTCACCAAAACATGATCCCTGCGGTGCGCGGTCAATCTTAGCGTCATCGGTGAGGTCTGCGCGATACTCATGGGGTTGCCGTAAGGCTATGAGCAAGCCGAAGGGCGAGTGCCACGACCGATAACGTCGGATTAGCCTGACCTGACACCGGAAAAACAGCCGCCGAAGCCGCATACATGTTGTCGGTACCATGTGCGCGGCAAGTAGGGTCGACGACCCCATCGCCGGGCATGTTAGACATCCGCGCAAGCCCTGCCTGATGATAGCCATCGCGGGCCTGATTTTCTATCGCGCTTGCCAATTGATCATGGGCGGGCATGTTTATTTTGGCGACGCCAGCTTGGGCTAACCTGCGGGCAAGCATCAGGTGGCATTTAAGAAGTGCGCTGATCGTCTCATCTCCATATTTGAAATCGATCGCGAGTTTTCTGCGGCCAAGTTGATCGGTGGATTTTGAAAGCACAACACGACTGTCACGTACCGGAAAGTGTTCAGCATGATAGGCAAGCGCGAAAGTTTTGCCCCGACGCGTGACAAGACGTGGCGGATGACGGAGATTGCGCTGGGCAATCCGGGTAGAAAAAGAACGTAATGCATCACTGATGCCGCCGGGGTCACGCAGCATATTTGCAAGATGTGCCATTGCTTGCGGTGTCCGGCCCCGCTGCGCCACCAGATGTTTGAATGATATTTCGCCAGAATGGTGATCTGCTGCGTGCGCCGCTAAGTTTTCCAGCCAAAAAGCCGTGTTTGAGGGCGCATCGTCCGTCAACGTGAACCGCCGTCGGTATGGTGATTTGAGATCTGGAGTTTGTGCATATGCAAATCCTCGGGCCAAAATCGCATCTTTGAATGTGATCGTGGCGATTGATCCCGTCAGGTGCCCCATATAATATCTGCCAAGCGGTCCGTTCGGCCCTCCAAAAAGATCAGGGTGATGCTGCTGTGCCATCAACAGTTGGCGCGTGGTTTCCAACCCGCCGCAGGCTAGTATAATCCGCTTGCAGGGCAGCGAAAAGCGCTCTCCGCCGTGGTCCAGTTCCAGCATTTTGACCCGGCGCGCCCCTTGCTGACCCGCCCAAATGGTACCTACCAAGTCCGTCCGTTCAAGTAGGTCGAACGTGTTTGTCTCGTCTTGTAAACGTGCCTGAAGTTTGTGGACCTGACGGGCGTCGTTCAATCGCTCCACCCGGTCTACGCGCACTCCCGGCACCCCGGTCCAGCCTATCGGGTCGGGCTCGTCAAATCGGTTGTCTGTTTGTAGAAACTGTGCGGCCGCCGAAATCCATTGTGCATACTCTTGGTATGAGATGGGCCAGCCCGGCAAACACAACTCAGGTCGCGGCCCGAAATCCTCAGGGTCGAAAGGCACACACCGTCCGCCCCAGCCGTGCAGTGTCCCGCCGACGGCTTCGCGATTGGTTTTCTGGCGTGGATCATGAGTGCGTGGTGAGTTGATTTCAAAAAGGTCATCTGGTGCCTGAATATTGCCGCTGTCGCACCCGCCGCGCTCGATCAGCAGAACCTGTTGCCCTGCTTTGCCCAAGGCAAGTGCAAGTGCCAATCCGGCGGCTCCGGCGCCAATGACACAAGTCTCATATTTGCGCGTGAGGGCTTCTGATATGGTGACACGGGCCATCGCGGGTTAGTCTCTCAGCCTGCGAGACAAGCCAACTGTCTTGCGCAGTGTTAACAAAGGAGACGTGAGGACACCGCTTTTTCGCGAAACCGTACCCCGATCGTTTTGTAACTGGTTTAACCGGCGAGGCATTTCTTTGCTTGAATATTGCTCAGCGATTAGGCTGCGAACTTCTTTCGCGCGCGCGCGCGTGCGCTGCGGAGCCTGTCTTAAAGCCTCAAGGAGGGCAGGGGCCTCTGATGGTTTGCAATAAAGTGCCAGATCGCCAAAAGTTTGTTGAAGGCGGGGATCAAGCACACAGGGACGTTCCATCAGCATTGCTTCCACCATTGTCCGGCCAAATGCTTCGACCCAATTAGCGTTGTAGAAATAGGAAAACACATCGAGACTGTCGAGAAACTGGTCGACGGGTTCCTGATTGAAATCCAGGATCGACCAGTTTGATATATCCGCGCCAGCCTTGATCATGGCCTGCGCAGGGCATCCCATAACCCGTGTACGCCATTCACCGTTTGCGTGGCCCAACGGCGCAGTCATATCTTCTGGCGCTTCAGGCCATTTGAGCAGGTCCGTCCTCGCGTGTCGGCCCACGGTTGCGTGCGGTTCAATTCCGCTGGACGCTGTGAACACCGGACGGCGCGATTGCCATGCTGCTGGATCAAAAATGTTGACCCAATCGTGCGAGGACAAGCGGATCAAGGGCGCAAAGCTGCGCAAGTGCTGTCGGATCAGACCAGAAACCGGCGCCCATAATGGCGTTACTCCGAATGATTTGGCGATACGTCGATTGGTTAAGACCGGATTGTATTCCAGTGACCCGTCACCGCGAAACGGAGGATGATGGGCAACGACAACAGACGTTTTCGCCGTGATTTTTACACGCTCGGACACGCCATAAAAGAAGGTCAACGGATGATGGAAAAATACAACGTTTGTGCTGATGTCAGACGCATGCGATAAGTCGGTGACACATTCTAAATTGACCAAATCAAGAACCTGATTATTTGCAGTCTCTATTGACCCCGTAAAAAAAGCGGAAGTTACAGGAAGAAGACCCACACGTGCCCCCCCCGCACAAAACGCGGTGACATCCGCGATTACGGCAGAGGCCGTGCCACCAGAAAACCGCGGATCGGTTACGACAACGATGTCGAACATACCCACCTCTATCCTGTGAAACCGGACCAGACCTTTGACAGGTCCCGATCCAGTAGGTCGGACAAGCCGCTGTTGCGGTCCGACAGATGTTGCGTGAGGTATTCAGCCGTCTCCGGCTGCATGGCTGGAGGCTTATTGGCGGTGAGAAGAATCGGGTTCACATATCTGAACCAACGATAATGCGCCTTGTCGCGGATGCGGCCGCGAAGACCTTTGGGCTGATCCATATGACTGCGGTAACGGCTGGCAACAAAGCGTCCGCCAATACGGTTGAGCCATTGTTGTGCAACTGGACGCGTCGGATAATTGGTTCTGTTGAACCACGTATCAAGAGTATCGAGATCCATGTCAGGTGCGCCAATATGCGCGGTGGCTTGGTCGATGTACGTTTGCTTGTCGCTCAAAAAATCCTCGAAAATTGCGATGTGGAGCGCCTCACGCCCGAACACGTCAATGTAATGTTTGAGATGCGGTGCATAGGTGGACCCAAGAATGATCGAACTATGTCGGGATAGCGCTTCCTCGAAGCTGCAACTCAACCGCGCACTACAAATCAAATGCCAGTACTGCGAGTACGCACGCTTGACCGGATCACGCAGCGCGAAGATCAGCTTAACGTTGGGCAACGCCGCCTTTATCCGGCGCGCAGCCACCGCCGAAAATAGATAAGTTGTCGAATCTTCGCCAATAAGTGGCCGATCTTGAAATTGCGAAAACCGCGAGGCGTACCATGCTGCGTTCCGCATATGGGTTGGACGCGTATCAAACCAGTGCAGTTTGTTTTCTGAAATACGCATGAAATCGGGATGGGTGATGGGATCGTCGGCATCAAAGAAGTGAATTTCTTCTTTGGGCAATCCAATCGCGGCATTCTGGTCAAGAATAAAATGCAGTGATGTGGTGCCACATTTGGGTGCTCCGCCGATGATGAAATCGGGCAATCTTTGCGTGTTGGAAGACGCTGAGGGCATGAGGCAAATCCCTACGTTCAATTACTTTTAGAAGAATATTCGTAATTGATACCTTGAATCATGCTTTTAGGCTAGCTGCAAGTGATACGATACTACAAGTGACTGGAAACAAGGGCCTTTAGAAACAGAAACCCAAGCAAAGCGGGTTACAAAATTTCATATTAAAACACAGAAAAGACTGTAGCGTTCTATGTTTTCAGGATTGCGCATGATAGTGTGCATCCAGAAAGTCCGCTTGACGCAAGGATTCCTCTCATCCTAGATACTTGTTATTGGTATCGCGCTGACCTGAGACCGGACCCTATGCCAATTACGGTAATTGAAGGGCCTATGATGCTGAAAGACTGCACTATTACGCGCGAGAAAGCCCGGTCGTTTCGCGCCGGCATGGATTGGCAATGAGCAGTGGCATCGCATTTATCGGGTGCGGATATGTGGCTGATCTTTACCTCGAAACGCTGGCGAACTGGGTTGGCGTGCTCGACCTTCGGGGGATTTATGACATTGATAGTGACCGCAGTGCGAAGTTTTCGTCGCATTACAATGTGCCCGTCTATGCATCGGTTGATGCGCTGCTTGCGGACCCTTCAGTAAAGATCGTTGTCAACCTGACCAACCCGTCGGCGCATTACGCTGTATCCAAGCGGTGTCTGGAGGCGGGGCGGCACGTATATTCAGAAAAGCCACTTGCGCTGGAAGTGAGCGAAGCCGAACATCTTGTTGACCTTGCACGGACAGCGGGCCTGCATATCGTGTCAGCACCTTCCAGCGTTCTTGGTGCGGCTGCGCAAACACTTTGCCACGCTGTAGCTACGCAGGAAAGGGGCAAGCCGCGATTGATCTATGCCGAGATGGATGATGGTCTCGTTCACCGGATAGGATATGAAAACTGGAAAACAGTATCCGGTGCGCGCTGGCCTGCGCGGGATGAATTCGCGACAGGGTGTACGCTGGAACATGCGGGATATGCTTTGACATGGCTTGTTGCAATGTTCGGATCTGTGCGGCGGGTCGTGAGTGCCGCCCATTGCCTGATCCCAGATAAGGGCAGTGACACACCGGACAGCTACACGACACCTGATTTTAGCTGCGCCATTCTGGAATTTGACAACCAAGTGGTTGCGCGGCTGACCAACAGTATCATTGCTTTGCATGATCACAGATTTCGGGTGTTTTGTGATGACGGTGTTCTAAGCATCGACGAGACATGGAATTTCGCAGCGAAGGTTCGTTCGGTTCCGATTGCAACAACCCGACTGCGGCGTCAGGTGGAAAAGAAGCTTGGCTTTGATTTTGGTCGAACGCTCAAACCCTTACAGGATCGCAAAATATCGGCGGCAAAGCGTGGCTATTACATGGATTTCTCGCTTGGAATCGCAGAAATGGCGCAGGCTATTGATGCGGGCGAAGTTCCCCGTCTTGCCGGCGATTTTTCGTTACATATCACAGAAGTTTCACTGGCTATCCAATACCCGGACAAGTTTGGCGCAGAATACCGGCCCAGATCAACAGCGCCGTCTGTGGCACCGATGCACTAATATTTTCAGGGACGTGGCTTGATTGCAGCAGCAATCATTGCTGTTGTTGTCTGCGGATCTTCGACAAAGGTGTCGCGGGGAAGGGACAAGAGTTGCTGCCGATGCTGCTGCAAAATTGTGCGATCATTTAGGAGCTGAACAACTTTGGCCTCAAGGGAGGGACCCACAGGTTCATCTAGCAGAAGCCCACCGCCATGATCCGACAACCAGCGTGCAGTCTGGGTTCCGGACGGGGCCATGGCAGGGGTTGCAAAATAGCCACCCTCATAGATCCGGTTTGGCAGCAACCAGACTGAATTGGCACCTGCTTCGTACCAGTCGCCAGCCCAGACAACATCGACCGCTGCATAAATTTCAACCAGATCTTGTGGAGCGCGATACCGCCCGCCGAACGTCACATTCGGGTAGGGTGCCAGTTCTGCTTCGAAATCGCGAAAGACCCCCGGCGCAGGGTAGCCACGCAGATACAACATAACGTCATCTGGAAAACGCCCTGCAAGCGCTAACAAAAGATCAAGCGACCGACGACATCTCAGGTTGCCAAACCAGCCGATCCGCAGCGGCGTGCCAATGGTCGGGCGGGGGGCAGGGCCGGTCGGCCGGTCTGGAAATGCGTCACCCTCGATCATACGGTTTTCTACCAGAAAGCTGCGATAAGCACCGGTATGATAGCGCGCGAAATGTTCCGTCTCAAACCGGGGTGATGAGATGACGACAAGCGCACAACGCTTTAATAGCCAACCTTCGACACGTCGTAGCGCACGCGCCGAAATGGCCGTCCCCACCAACCGGTGATGCACGTCAAGACATTCATAAATCAACGGAGCAGTCAGATTAAGACGGCGACAGACCCAGACCGCAAGCGTCAGCATATCAAGATTTCGTGCATAAAGCAGATCGCAGCTTAGCAGCAGATCGGCATGTCCAACCGCGATCCGCGCACCCTTGAGGATGGACATAATGCGGTGGCTGTAGGCATTATCTCTTGTCTCGCCAAGGTCGATAACATGCCATTCAAACTGGCCCGACGGCCCCCGATGGGGCATGATGCCAATAACCTCGTGCCCGGCACGCTGAAACGCGATGACCCGTCGCCGGATTGCCGCGTCGTTTACATTGTGGCCGAAAAACGCGATCCTCGACATTCAATCCCCGATATTTGCATGTGGAAAAATGATACTCTTGCCAGTTTGGCCTAGAAAACCAAGGCCCCAAGCCAGATGCATCGTCGCGAGCGCAGGCGTCGCGGCCAATCCGCAAAGTGACAGGTGACGCAGAGACGTCCAAATGCCTGCGGCCAGAATGATCGTTCCATAAAGAATCGGCCATATCAGAAAAAGGGGTGAAAATAGCAAACCGACGAGGCTAAGGATCAGAAGGATTGTATGAAGCGCGGGGATCAACTGGCGCAGGCCGGGGCGGATGCGATGCTTGATACACGTTTGCGCGCGCCCAATCCCGTAATTATAATACTGCTTCCAAAGCCGACCCACGGACCCTCTGGGAAAGTAGCCGATGCGGTGATCCGCGCTAAGCCAAATGCGTCCGCCAGATTGGGTCAGCCTGTAATCGTACTCCGCATCTTCATTTGCGACAAAGCGGACATCGTAGCCACCAAGCCGTCGAAAGTCGGCCATCGCGAAAGCGGCATGGTGACCATGATCGCAATATCCTGACGATTTGCCGCCACGATGTGGGGCACCGCCCGCACCCAGACGGGTATCGGCGATCCAGACAAGGCCGCGTTGAAAACACCCATTTGTATCGCCTATCGCGTCCATGGGAATGACAATCGAAGCCGCATCGTGCAGATCCAAACACGCAGCGACACCCGAGACGAACCTTGGCGGATAGGTCGCATGTGCGTCGCAACGCACAATGATTTCCGCACTGTTATACTCAGGCCCAAGCAACATATTCATCGCCGCCGCCTGCGTGCGCCCTGCGTTATGAACGAGATGCATATTTGGGTGATCTTGCGCTAACGTTTTGACAATATCTGTTGTGCCATCTGTGCTGCCGCCATCTGCAATCAGCACAGTGCAGCGACTGGCAATCGGGTCGTCGAGTATCAAAGAACAAAGGACGCTCTTAATATGCGCCGCCTCGTTGAGGGTGGGAATAATAACCACGACTTTGCCGGAATTGTCCGTGGCTGGTGACGGAGTCACCATGCATAGGCCTCGGGCACAAGCTTTTTTCGTTCGGTCAGTGTTGCGGTGGTCGGGGGGCTTGCTGACCAGACGCCTGCTTGCAGACAAAACCCGACCACGCGCATGAACTGGGCTGCATCCGCCGACTGCAACGCGGCGCGCGCGCGCCAAACTGCGCCACGTCCAAGCGCGCCCACGATGTCACGTCCGACAGTGTTTGAACGCCTCAATTCTAACAGCTTGTTGCGCATAGGCGCTGCAAATATCTCTTTGGTGGCATGCTTTGCAGCCATGGCACGGTTTATGATGTTGCGTTCGATAGATGACAGCGGCTCTGTCGAAAGCAAAACGGACGCAGCTTTAAAATCCTCAAGTGCTGACTGCCAATCACCGCGACGGGCATAGACGCAACCGCGTTGCAACAGACCGGCACGACGTGCATGTTCCGGTTGCGATGCGTTGAAGAAAGCAGCGTAAAATGCGATTGGCAAAACCGGTCGCAGGTCCGAAAATATGGCCCGATCTGCCTGTTGCCAGACTATTTCTGACTGGTCGGCCGCATGACGTTGCGCGGCCGGTCCACGTACGCCGTCATGTTTGCGCTGTTCGAAAAGAACACCATCGACCATTTCGATCGCAAACCGCGTCCCAAGCCTGACAAACATCTCATAGTCGACCGAGCGTTTTAAATCCGCACGAAATGGGCCGACAGCATCATAGCAGGTTCGGCGCACAAGGCTGGCATTTTGGAAGAAAAAGATGTCCTCCAACATATGCCGGACGATACTTCCCGTTGACAGGTCCGGCCAATACCCTGTTCCGTCAAAAACTTTTTCGCCAGTAACAGCATCACGGGAAAAGCGGATATGTTGGCCGCCGACCAGACCTGCATCGCTGTTATCCAATATGCGGGCCATTTGCTCTGCGGCGTCGGGTCGGGCGATGTCATCGTCATCGCAGATCCAGATATAGTCGCCGCTCGCTTTCTCCATCGCCGCATTTAAGGCCGCAGATTTCCCCATGTTTTCAGCGCTGTAGTAACGGATCTGGTTCTGTTGGTCTGCGGCGACGAGCGCCTGTGCGACGGCCTGCGTGTCGTCGGTCGAACCATCATTCCAAATAATGATTTCTTTCACCCGTCGGGTCTGCGATTGTAAGGGTTCTATCGCCTCGCGCAAAAAATTGCTTCTGTTATAGGTCGGCACAAGTACTGAAATCGACCCTTGCACAGAATAATCCCTTTCTAAATTCATAAAGTTCGCTAGGTTTATTTCATAAAGCACGCAGAAATTGATTTTGTACAGGCAAGATATTTTTATGGTTGGTCAGCTAGCTCTGGACGCTTACGCTGGTGCGCTACCAAGGAAACACAAAATGTTAAATCAAATAGTTATATGTTTCGGGCTTTTTCTCAGTACCGTATTGTATGTGAGCGAAGGACACGCCCAAGCGACTTCGGAGCCATCGCTTTTTCTTTTGGGCCCGGGAGACCGGATCAGTTTGCGTGTGATACAGTGGCGCGAGGAAGATCGTGAATTCAAGCTTCTGGATGCGGTGGGCGGCGTATATTCCGTCCAGACTGACGGGACTGTCGAGGTTGCATTGGGTGGTGCTTTTATGGCGGGCGGGCAGACGACGACGCAACTGTCCGATGCAATTGCAACAGAAATGAAGCTACGATTGAGAACTATCGAGCGGCCCTCGGTTATTGTAGACGTCGTGGAATTCAGTCCGTTTTATATCATCGGAGATGTCGAGCGGCCGGGGGCAATACAAACGACTCCTGGCCTCACTGCGATACAGGCTTTTGCATTGGCGGGTGGGGCCCCGAGATTCCGCAGCGGCGGGTTTCGTGATGCTACGGTGGGATTGCGCGATACAGGAAACTTGTCCCAGACCCGGCTAGATCTTCTGCGCGCAAGTATCGCATCGGTCCGGCTCGTAGCGGAAAGCAATGGTTTTGATACGTTGGACTTTCCCGAAGACCTTCGACATCCGCAAGGGAATGACGTTTTAGCCGTCCTTTTTGAAGAAGAGCGTCAGATATTTCAAGCGCGCAGGACGGCGCTCGCGCGTGAACAGTCTACGCTCGAAGAACTGATCGCGTTGTCACAGACCGAAGTGACCTCTTTGCAGACAAAGATCACTGGCTTGCGGACACAGACGATCTTCGCTCAGGAAAATCTTGAGAATATCACTGCACTTGTCGAACGCGGGCTTGCACGGTCGCCACAGCTTAGCACCGCTCAACGTGAGCTTTTTGATCTGGAGACAAAAGAGCTAGATTTGCAAAGCAGCATTTTCAGGGCACAGCAAAGTATCAAGGAAGCGGAGCGTGATCTCGTCGGACTGAATTCAAATAGGGCGACGATGGCAGCGGTTGAATTACAAGATGTAAATGCAAAAATAGAAGCGCTTCGTGTCCGGCGCGATATGCTGCGAAGCCTTGTTCTGGAGCATGGCACTGCAACCAGCGGTGAAGAGGGTGATGAAGTGCTTGTGTTTAATTTTGATGTGCAGCGTGGCAGTGGTGAGATGCCGCAGACACTGTCGGGCCCAGATACCGTTTTAGCGCGCGGGGATATACTCACTGTGACGCAGACATTCCAAAATGTAAGCGCCCGACCCTAAGCGCGCTTCGGTCTGTCTCCAGACGACACGGCGGGGTCATCAAAAAAGTCCAGAAGGGCTTTATTGCTTAGGCGTGACTGCAATGTCTTGCGCTTTTCGTCAATGCCGCCACCCTGGTCTTCGGGGTGTAAAAGCATCTCGATAAGTCGCGCCGCAAACTCTTCAGGAGTTTGGACAGTGACGACAATTTCGTCGAGCAGGTCATTGTATGCCTCGACTGTCTGTCTAAACGCCAGCACACGCATTCCCAATTCAAGATAGGTGCCAATCTTGATGCTGATCCCGCTCGCGGCCCGCATAGGTGCAATGCCAATCGTCCCGTTGCCGCCCAATGTGGAGAGATCGTCCACAAACCCCATGCAGCGCACCTGATCCGGCTGGCCCTCAACCCAGTTCGCTATCTCGCCGACAATCCAAAGTTCGTGAGGCACATGCACGCGTACCAAAGGCCATATCTGGTTTAGGATCAGGTCAAGTGCGTCGCGGTTTCCGCCATGATTGGCGCCGATAAAAACAACGCGCTGTTCACTGATTTTTGGGAGCGCATTGTACCGGATGATCGGTCGCATCCAGATGTGGCGCATATGCGGCAACTGTTGCTCCAATAACTTCGCCTCGACATAGGAGGAATGAATGCAAAGTTCGGCGTCCTTGAGGCGCTCACATTCCTCATGTTCGCTGAGGCTATGATGATCGGGTTTGAGCCCGGCGTTGAGAAATGAGGTGCTTCGGCTTGAAAAAAGGTCGTGCAAAAGAACCACGCGCCGTCCTGTCTCGCAGCCCGCTAATAGCGGTGCGAGCGAGGAATACTCGGCGATTACGATATCACTTGATATCGCATTTACCGCGTTCATCGTCTCGTGTGCCTCTACCGTGCCAAGACGCGCTCCTAGATTACTTGGAAAAGAGGTGCGCGCACTGCCAAAAAGGCGCGGTATCTTGTCACGAAAAGAGACGGCAAGCCGCTGGATTGCCCGCAGCCAAACATCTTTACGCAGTGAGACGAACGTCGATCCGAGTCTCATTGTTCCGGGCCAGTCCAGCATGATACCGCGCGCGGCAATCACGGGGTCGGGTCGGCAGAAAGGAATGCGTCCAAAACTGGTTACAGGCGCCAGAACGAGACGGATATCATAGTCGCACTCTGAAAGGCAGCTACACAGGTAGAGCAGGTGAACACCACTCCCGGAACTAAGTGTATTAATCCTGCGGTGCATCAAAATGGTCGCAGTGCGCCGCGCCGCGCCGTTGTCCGTCTTTGGAGGCGCGATCACAGGATTTGGACCTGAGGTGGAATACACTATAGTGACACCCTAAAAACCATAAATTCCCCTAGTGTTTACTGACTTCAATCTGCAACTGATCTTTGGCACGTATAGCAGGTTTTGGCATAATCTGCATTTTATCGGATTCTGATACGTCTGCCAATTCCCTCTGCTATCTGGCGCAAGACCCGCACGACAACCCAAGGACTGCCATAAAGTGTTTTACATACACTTACCAAATTACCAGATTTTAATTCTGTCAGAACTCTCTCGGAGACCATCATTTCAGTTAAACCGACCTCTCTACTCTCAAAAAGACGGCGTGTTTTGGTGTCTAGCGTCTCCGCATGGCGGACCAAAAAAGCATGATCTGCTGCAATCAGCGCCTTAATATGACTTGGATTTGCCCGATGTGAAATTGACCCTGGACGCACCGTGTAAAAATAATCAGGCGCCTGTGATATCACAACTTTTGCACCAGCAGCCAAGGCCGCAAAAATAAGATGACAATCTTCACCGTTGCGAAGCGTTGAATCGTAACGCAAGCCTGTTTGCGCAACAAACTTGCGCGACAGGATCGGTTTGAGATATCCAATACTCTGCCCCCCGCGTTTCACCTGATTGCGTCCGACGTAATCTGCTAACGTCAGCGCACAGGGGGTATCTATAGCTGTGTTTGGTAAAAAGAACGGATCTGCCAACGGCATCCCGTCTTCATTCACCTTGCGAAAATTGCCAAGAACGATGTCCGCGCCAGTCTGTTTCGCCAAGTCAATCATGTGGGCGACCCTGTGGGGTGCCATTGTGTCGTCGGCATCAAGCACGACGATCCAGTCGCCTTGGGCCAACTCCAAAGCCCTATTGCGTGCCTGTGCGGGACCCACATTGACCAGCAGCCGTTCAAAGACAATTTCGGGATTTTCAGCTAGTTTATCTGGTGTCTTGTCCGTCGATGCATCGTCTACGACAATGACTTCGACCGATATCCCTGCCTGTTTCAAAGCGCTGCATATTGATCGCTCGATAGTGTCTACCGCATTCCAGGCGGTGATTATAATCGTTGCATCAAACATAGGGCTCATTTAGGTTATTTTAAATTAACAGTAATTTTCGATTTTACATTTCGGGGCATAAGCGTTGAAATTTTTTGCAATAGAAAAGACTAAATTTTCGGTTATGGTTGTGGTTGCGGCGGCGTTAAGTCTGCCTGCCGACGATACACAGGCAAATGGTTTTGTCGAGCATTTTGACGACGCTGGTTACGCGAACCGCTGGTACATATCGAATTTCAATCAGGAATTAGAGAATTTCCTAACCGCTTGGCGCAGTGAAATGGTGTCGGTCGTTCTTCCTTCTCACCAACGTACCGGCCAAGGCGCGCTTGTCCTTGAGTTGGGACCAAGTAACTCCGATGAGGACAAGCCCTATCTGGGGGCCGAAGTACAGCGCGACGACAATTATCATTTTGGGCGCTATGAAGTTTATATGAAAGCTGGGCGGGGAGAGGGGATTGTCTCGTCATTTTTCACTTATACAGGCGCGTATTTTGATAATCCTCACGATGAGATCGACTTTGAATTTCTCGGGCGAGATACACGGCGTGTCTGGATTAATACTTTTGCCGCAGGCCAGAAAATGCCCGGTGAATGGATTGATCTAGGTTTTGATGCAGCGGCGGAACCGCACCTTTATCGCTTCGATTGGCGTGAGAATTCCATCACATGGTACGTTGATGGACAAGAGATTTACGCCATCAACTCCGACACACACACTATACCCAAAACACCTGGCAAGATTTTCATGAACATCTGGGCCGGAAACCCCGGACAGGTCGCTTGGCTCGGGACGGTGCACGAAGGGACGACCTCAAGTGCGGAATATCTGTGTGTCTCATATCGCCCCTTTGTTGATCTGGGCTTGAACTGCACTGATTATATCGCGCCCGACCCATGATCGCAGTCAGCCAGAGGCCTGACATTGCCATAATCATCGCGGCTTGGAACGCGCAAGATACACTCGGACGCGCCATTCAAAGTGCCCGGTCTCAAATTGGCGTGAACATCGAAATCTTCGTTATCGATGACGCCTCGACGGATGGAACATTGGCCTGTGCGCAAGATTTTGCTGCACGCGACCCACGTGTGACGGTCTTGAAACAGGACACAAACGCCGGACCGGCAGCCGCGCGCAATCTGGCGCTGGACGTCGTGAAAGCCCGCTATGTCACGCCCTTGGATTCCGACGACTTCATGGAGGCGGGCAGGCTTGCGCGGCTGTTGGACATGGCGACGCAGGGCGGTTGGGATCTTGTTGCAGACGACCTGTTAAAGGTGGATGAAACATGCGTTGAAGGGGCACGAACGCGGCTCTGGTCGGAAACGGATTTTGGTACGATCCGGATCGGATTTGCTGATTTTATACTTGGAAACCTTTCAAGTCGACATGGCGGTCGGGGTGAACTTGGCTTCATCAAGCCTCTAATATCATTAAAATTTCTTAATGAAAATATGCTACGATACCGACAAGATATGCGCCTTGGAGAAGACTACTTACTCTATGCGACGGCACTATCGATGGGTGCGCGACTGTGTCTGACTGATCCCACGGGATACGTGGCCGTTACGCGGGATGCGTCGTTGAGCGGCCGACATTCAACACGCGACCTTGGCGCTTTGGTGGACGCAGACAAAATGTTGATGGACTTGCCCAGCTTGGGTGACGGCGAGCGGGATGCCCTAAACGCGCATTTTATTGAAACATGTAAAAAGTGGCACTGGATGCGCCTGATAGACGCATTCAAGGCGCGGGATATGGTCGCCGCAGCCCGATGTTTTGTGGCACCACCTGCGGTCATAATATCACTGCTTGGAAACCTCAGAACACAGGTATTTCTGCGCAGTACCCGTTTCATAGGGAGGCATTCATGAAAGCGACACGGATCCGTTGGGGTATTCTCGGGGCTGGTGCCGTCGCCCAAAGATTTGCCGAAGATATGCGTCACAGCAAAACTGGAACGTTGGTTGCGGTCGGTGCGCGATCCCTTGCGAAAGCAGAGCAGTTTGCTGCGCAATTCCAAGACGTGACGCCGTTCGACGATTACGCGGCACTTGCACAACAGGCAAATGTAGATGCGATTTATGTGGCAACGCCCAATGCGTTTCATGCCGTGCATTGCCTCATTGCAATTGACGCGGGCAAGGCTGTTTTGTGTGAAAAACCGTTTGCAATATCGGCGGAGCAGGGACGGGAGGTCACACATGCGGCGGCGGCGGCCAATGTGTTCTGTATGGAGGCCATGTGGACACGGTTCCTGCCCAGCGTCGCAGCATTACACGCGATAATTAGCGCAAAAGACCTCGGCGCGATTGTTCATCTTGAGGTATCGCTCGGATTTGCACGGACCGAAATGCCGGGCTACCCGATCACGGATCCTGCGCTTGGAGGCGGGGTCGTGCCAGATCTAGCTGTTTATGGGCTATGCATGGCGCAAGACCTTTTGGGTCCATTCGACCTTGTGAGTAGCGATGTGGTATGGTCAGCCACGGGCGCGTCGCGGACAGCTATAATCGTGCTGCGTCACGGGCCGGCTGGGCCGCTGTCTGTCATCAGCGTCAGCCATGAGACGCAATTGACGAACACTTTGGTGGTGTCTGGTTCAAAAGCGCGCGCGACACTAGACGCACCATTCATTCAGGCGCGCAGTTTGCGAATTGCCCCTGTTGTTGCGACGAAACATGCCGCAAAATCTTCCGGCCTCAAAAAGAGACTACTTCATTCCGGCCTTGGATCATTAGCGAGACGAGGTATTCAATTTTTGCGTCCCAAGACTGGAAAGCTAATCGGCGCGGAGTTTCTTGGCAGTGGTCTACAATTCGAGATTGACGAGGTCGGACGCTGTTATGCCGCTGGCCTGACACAAAGCACTAAAATGCCTCTCGATATTTCGATTTCCGTTCTGAAAACGCTGGACGCAGTGCAAAAACGAGATGAACGGCTTTTATCGCGCTAAACGCAGTTTCCTAAAGTTAGAGAAACAAAACCGCTCAGCAGCTATGATATTGAGAGTGCTATATCAGCCAGTGAAGTAAATGCCATGTGAAGCACGCGGTATTCAACCAGTGATAAATTATAGTAAGCAACTGTTAGGGAATTGCTTTTCTTAACAATATCTTTTTTCATTAGACGACACCATATTTTAATGACTATGAAAAGACTCTAAACTATGATGGCGTCTATTGCAAGGTATCTGTCGTCTTATTGCAAGGTATCTGTCGTCTTATTGCAAGGTATCT
>RCMY010003360.1_pt1 | contig 18773 bp, 13 predicted proteins | sample 2041341 | NCBI WGS metagenome assembly RCMY01 (sample SAMN09708234, study PRJNA481090) | Marine sediment metagenome, whole genome shotgun sequencing project. | reverse complement strand
TCAACGAAAGTAATCCACCTTGGTAGGCCAATATTAGCAGGGGACACAGGAGATTATGTCTTTTTAGAGGGGGAAATCCCTAGAACCCCACACTCGAAAAAAACGTGATAGCTTTTTGTTATATCAATAAAAAACTAGCACGCTCTAATTATGTTTACACATGTTCTGACAAACTAACTACAGGCTTTGTAACCACGCTAAGGTTTGCGCAAGGCTCTTCACCGAGGCGTACTTTGCATGCATATCATGCAAACTCATTTTATGTGCTTCTTCATTTCTATCGCCACACGCTTCAGTTACTACCGTACATATAAAGTTGTACTGCAAGCCATCTACACAGGTTGCTCGCACACATCCTGACGTAGTAAGGCCGGTGATAATCAATGAATCGATATTAAGTTGCTGCAATTGCTCATAAAGGTTTGTGCCAAAAAAGGCACTTGGATGATGTTTTTCAATGATTCTGTTTGGCAAAACATAATCCCTTAAGTCATTGTGAATATCAATCCAAGTAGAACCTCGCTGTAGAGTGTTCAGCGCAGGAATACGTTGACGAAACACAGAGGCCTGTGCATCGTTATCGTAAACTACCGTAGTAAAAAATACCGGTATCTGTTGCTTTTGAGCCGCCTTTAGCAAGCTTATATTGGCTTCAATTTCTGGCTGAAAATCTCCCCCTAATGGACTTTGGGGTAATGCGAACCCATTACTAATATCAACCACTATTACAGCTGGGCGTTTGCCCAACTGTAACTCCCCTGTCACTAAATCTTGTTTAGATAGTGAAATATCCATGTATTAATCACTTCTTACTGTTGTCTAAAAACAGGGGCTTGTGGTGGTGCTAATTTCGTTTCACTTAAGCAACGGCTTTTTATTTCTTCAATGCTACCACCAAAGTCAAACAAGTTGACGTTACCACGCTTCGTCGCCATTTGTTTTCGCAGTTTTGCCGTGGCTGAGGTATCGATAACGTTTTCACTATTTATCACTACACCGTAATTCAGCGCTCCTTCAATCGTCGCTAATGAGCGATTAACGTCGTCTAATACTAACTGTGGATCGCGTTTTAGTGGGTCTCCCCAGCCGCCGCCGCCCCACGTATTGAAGTACAAAATATCACCTTTTTTCACTTCAATGCCTTCGCATTTAGCAGGCAAAGCCTCTTCGCTACCGTCTGCCCTTTGTAACAATTTGCTTGAACGCATACCAGGAGCACCACCATTTACGCCCCATGGATAAGTTAGCCAGCGATCATCATGAATCGCGATTTGTCCATCATTTAAGAAGCGATAACCTACCGTTAAACCATTGCCACCACGGTGTAAACCAACACCACCTGAGTCAGGAATGGTTGCGTAGGTCTCTACTCTTAACGGAAAGTAAGCTTCAATAAATTCGTTCGGCACGTTTGTGAAACCCGGCCATAATGAATGTCCATCGGGCCCATCGCCGACCGGGCGTCCAGGAATTCCGCCAAAGCCTATTTGGAACAATTGAAACCATTCATTTTTATCGTCGTAGCCTGAGTAGAACAAATGTGGTGAATCAGAAAAACCAGCAGCGTTCATTGCTTCTGGCGCGCCCTGACCAAGCAGTCCACCCATTACGTCAAAAATACGGCCCAACGCATGCGTACGACCAGACAAGGCCGCTGGATAGTTGGGTTTTAAAAGGCTACCTTGTGGAATGCGTACATCTACTAGGTCATAAAAACCATCGTTAAACAGTATTTGTGGATCAACCAAATTGATTGTGAAAGAACCAAAGAACATTTTGAACATTTCTTCGTTCAAATAAAAATTAATTGAGCTTTTTGCTTGTGGATCGGTGCCCGCAAAATCAAATATCGCTTTATCGCCTTCACGCCACATTTTACATCGTATTTTGTATGGTCCTTTACCCACACCGTCATCACACAAGTAGTCTTCAAACACGCGCGGCTCTTCAGGTACCAGCATGTTAATAATGGCTGACATGGCGGTATGATTTCGGTCTAACATTGTTTCCATTGTAGAGTAAAAAGTATCATCACCGAAGCGATCGGCAATTTCTACTACGCGTTTTGCCGCTGTATTGCATGCAGCAACTAGGGCGTTAAGATCGAAACGGTTCCACTGTGGTGTTCGCACATTGTGTAAAATAAGCTCCAGCAAATCTTTTTGTAGCAACCCTTTCTTATACAACTTTGTTGGCGGTATTCTTATCCCTTCTTGAAAAATCGTTTCGGCTTTTATGGGGATGGAGCCAGGTACCATTCCACCATTGTCAGACATATGCCCAAACATAGCTGACCATGCAATATGTCGTCCTTCGCGGAAAATGGGCACAATAACCACCCAATCGGGTAAATGAGAAACCGCACCATTACACATGTACGGGTCATTGGTGAGTAATACGTCGCCTTCTTCTACCTGACCATTAAATGCATTTAAAAAGCCATGAATAAACGAACCAAATTGGCCTACTACCATTTTGCCGTCTTTATTGGCAATCATAGGGAAGCAGTCGCCTTGTTCGCGAATACCAGGGCTCATGGCGGTTCTAAATAGAACAGCATCCATTTCTTCACGTGCATTTTTTAATGCATTTTCAATAATATCTACCGTAACTGTATCGAGTTCTACACGCTGTAAAGCAGTTGTATTCGTTTCAATAATCTTGTTCATTGTTATCTCCTACTATTTCTTTTGTGTGGCGTTTGCCACTGGATTAATAACGAGATTACCAACCTCATCTACCGTTGCGGCATAGCCTGGTAAGATGACGGTCGTCGAATCCATTTCACTTATAACACAGGGTCCAGGAATGGCTAATTTGGGTCCCATATTGGCGCGATCATAAATAACCGCATTATGATACTGTCCAGCGTGATAAATTTGGGTGTCGGCAATCTTACAATCTGCTAACCTGCTATTGCTGTTGTATTTTTTACCTTCTGGCAATGCAGTATTGGTAGCTGAAACGATAGATCTGACCATCACAATTTCATGCCCATCATCTAAGGCAAAGGTAAATAACTGTTTATGTTGTTCGTCAAAACGGTTAATCAGTAAGTCTACACCAAGGCTTTCAAAATCGCTTTGCGTAAACTCTATCGACAATTGAAAGGCTTGGCCTGTGTAACGTACATCGGCTTGCAAGGTTACTTCTAGCTCATCCTTGTCAATACCATCCTCAATAATAGCAGTGGAAGCTTTTTCAGTTAATTCTTTATAAAGCTCGGCTAAAGCGACTTCATTTGTATTTTTTATTAAGGTAACAAACGTTTTAGACGCTTCATCTTTAACCACCGTGGTAGCATCACCATAGGCGCAAAGAACACCAGGACTTGGTGGAATAATGGTTGGCCATGCGCCCGTAAGTATACCCAACGCGTTCGCATGCAAAGGACCTGCGCCACCAAAACCAACAAGTGCAAAATCTCTAGGATCATAGCCTTGCTCTACCGATACCAAACGCAGGGCACCAAACATAGCTTCATTAGCAATTCTTACAATGCCTTCAGCCGCTTCTTCAACAGCAATACCCATAGCATCAGCGACTAATTTTACCGCCTTAACTGCAGCATCTTTATTAATTGCCATTTTGCCACCTAACTGAACATCAGATGGTAAATACCCCAGTACTACGTTAGCATCACAAACGGTAGCTTTAGTGCCTCCTTTCATATAGGTCGCAGGACCAGGATTAGCACCCGCAGACTCAGGACCCACACGTAAGGCTTTGGTTAATTCAGGCACAAAAGCCAGTGAACCACCACCAGCGCCAACTGTACGCACATCTACAGAGGGCGCTCTTACAGTAACATCACCCACTCGTGTTTCACGACGAATACGCGCCTTACCGTTTTGAATTAATGCGACATCAGTAGAGGTTCCGCCCATATCAAAGGTCAAAATATTTTCGTAACCCGCCGCTGACGCAAAGTGAATAGCACCTGCTACACCGCCAGCAGGACCACTCATTAGCAGATTGACAGGATTGTCAGCGGCAGCCTTAGCCGAAGCTAAACCGCCATCAGAGCGCAGTATTGATAAATGAAGGTCTTTACCCATAGTAGCGTGTAGCGATGCTTGTAAATTATCCACATAACGAGCAACTTCTGGGCGAACATACGAATTCACAACGGTGGTTTCGGTGCGCTCATACTCTTGCATTTCAGGCACAATATCACTTGAAATACTAATGGGAATATCTGTAAATACTTCAGCCGCAACGGCTTTTGCACGTTGCTCATGTGCACCATTAACATAGGAATTAATAAAGCAAATAGTTAGCGCTTCAATCTTTCCTCTTGTTTTTAATTTAACCAAGTCTTCACGGAAGCTTTTTTCATCAAGTTTAGTAACCGTGCTACCGTCAGCACCCATGCGTTCGCTTGCTTCAATGGTCAGTTCTAAAGGCGCAAGTAGTGGTTTTGGTATATAGCTTACCCAACCGCCTAAACCGCCAGGACAAAATGAGCGTGCAACTTGTAATACGTGCTTATATCCTTTGGTAGTCACTAGACCTACTTTTGCCCCTTTGCCCGTAAGCACGGCGTTTGTTGCAACGGTAGTACCGTGCATGACTCGGCTTATTTGCTTAGGATCAATACCCGACTCATCACAAATTCTAGCAATACCATTAAGTACACCTATAGATGAATCTTCTGGTGTTGATGGGACTTTAGCTGTGTGAGTTTCACCGTTACTTTCATTGATCAATAGTAGGTCGGTAAATGTACCTCCTACATCAACTCCTAATCGATAACTCATGTTATTTTCCTTCTTCAATTTATTTATAACTTTATTTTTTACGGGAGCTCGTGTAAAAAGCCAAACATTACATAATGGTTCTGTACTTTTGCCTAGCCAGAATTAGGATATTGTTTACGCAACCAAGGTTTGGCATTCCCGCCCGTTGCGGTTTGTGTAAGCTGTATCGCAAGGTCTGAAGCATCAAGTAGTTTAGGCATGCTTATACCGGTTTGGTAACCCATTTGCTCACACATCATAACCAAGTCTTCGGTAGCAACATTGCCACTGGCGCCGGGTGCAAAAGGGCAACCACCCAAGCCCGCAATTGAGGCGTCAAAGCGTCGCACACCTGCCTGTAACGCAGCATATGCATTGGCTAAGCCCATGGCGCGAGTATCATGAAAGTGGCAGGCGAATAAATCACTGTCAAAGTGAGCCGTCAGCTTTTGCATAAGTGACTTGACCGATTTAGGATTAGCCGCTCCTATTGTATCGGCAATAACTAATCGAAAGGCGCCCAAATCAAATAGCTGAGACGCTAAATCAATAACCGCTTGTTCACTAATAGCACCTTCAAATGGACACTCCCACGCAGTGGCCAAATAGACCTGTAAATTGACATCGGTATTTTTCGCTGCCTTCAACACCTGTGAAACCATCGTCAACGTTTGTTGATTATCCATGCGAATGTTTTTTTCATTCATGGTGTTTGATGCTGCCATCACTAAAGAGGCTAGCTTTAGCTTATTTTGCTGCGCCAATTCAAAGCCTTTCATGTTTGGAATAAGTGCAGAAAAATGGCAGTCAGAAGAGGGCAATTGTTGGCAAATAAGATCGGTCCCTGCCATTGCGGGCACGGCTTTAGGCGATACAAATGCGCCTACTTCAACACCATCTAAGCCTGCTGCTTCAAGCGCGACAATTAAGGATAAACGTTGCTCAGGGCTCAGTATTTTATCCTGATTTTGTAAACCATCACGTGGCCCAACGTCATTTATATAAATCTGAGTACTCATTATTGTGTTCCTTTAATCGCGCCGTCAGTCACTAAGGCATCAATTTGCTCTTGCGACTTTTTGAGTAAATTACTCAAAACATGCTGAGTATCCTGACCTAAAACAGGCGCTGCACTAAAGCTTTCTTCATTTGTTCGAGAAAATTTAATTGGATTACCAGGGCCCTTAGTCGCTTTTCCATTAGGGTGCTTAAGATCTACCACCATATTGCGATGTAGCACTTGCTCATCGTTTAGCGCGTCTGATAATTTATTCACAGGTGCACACGGAATGCGTTTTGCTTCTAATTGCGCTATCCAATATTCAGAAGTGTTTTGACTCAATATTTCGTTAAGTTTGTTATCAATAAAGTCTTTCGCGGCCCATCTACCTGGTTGGCCGTCATATTTTGGGTCGCTAAACTCTGGACATTGCACAACTTCATTAAGATTTTTCCAAAAGTTATCGGTAATCACGGCAATGACAATAAACCCATCAGAGGTTTTGAAAGTGTTGTAAGGAACATGCACAAAATGCGAATTACCGATGGGGTAGGGATTCTCGCCAGACATAAAGTGCATCGTCGCCATATAATTGAGCATCGAAATTTGGCAATCTAGCATTGAAATATCAACATCTTGGCCTTTGCCACTGGTAGCTCGCTCAATTAGTGCAGATTGAATGCCCATTACTGCAAACATTCCGCCACCTAAATCACCAATAGGAATACCCGCGCGGACTGGATTATTTTTGTCAGTTCCGGTAATGGACATTCCGCCGCCTGTGGCTTGCGCTACTTGGTCAAATGCAGGACGTTTGAAATTAGGTCCGTTGTTACCAAAGCCCGTTACGCTACAGGTAATAATTTTAGGATTAATTTTACTCAAGGTCTCATAGTCAATGCCTAAGCGAGTAGGGACACCAGCACCAAAGTTATTGACTACCACGTCTGATTCTTTGACTAGGTCGTAAAAAAGCTGTCGACCTTTTTCATTCTTTAAATCGATGCAAATACTTTGTTTGTTGCGGTTAAGGGTAATGTAATAGGCACCCATCCCTTCTAGTGAGTTATTGGGGTCGGTTGCTAGTAGTTTGCGCGTACCTTCTCCTTCCAAAGGCTCTACTTTAATTGTTTCAGCACCTAAATCGGCTAAAATCATTGCACAATAAGGTCCTGATAACATGTGTGTTAAATCTATAACACGAATACCATTAAGCGGTTTGTTCATTATTGCCTCCACATTTACACCGTCTATATTTATAAATTTGGCTAGCCCTAAATCTGGCTAGCGTTAATATGTCTAAAAATTATATGTAAACTCAACACCATACTCAGCAAGTGCCGATGGGTGTAGAAATGATCCTCCAAATTCTGGTGCCGGTATTACTTCCTGTAAATACTGCTCGTCTGTGATATTTTTACCATAAATCGCTAGCGTCCAAGTTTCAGCTTCAAGCGCAATGCGCGCATTTACCGTTGAGAAAGAGTCACGTTTTGCGTTGGTAAAGTTTTGTGAATGAGGGCCAGGTGGAACACCTCCTCCTAAGGTCCCAAAGAAATCCCAAATGGTTGGTGTTTCCTCACCTTGCAGAGTATGGAAAAAAGTTTCGCCAGTGTATTGGTAATCCACTCTAGTCGTTAGCCAATAGTCTTCGTTAATAGGCTGCTCGTGACTAAAACCTAATGTGTAGGTAGCATCTGGTGACTGTGGTGCTTTATTTCCCACTGATAGAGGGCGATTCTTATTTTCTTTAATTTCTGAATCCAATAGACCAAGCCCAGCAAACACTTTAAAAGAGTCCGTGACTTCTGCTTCTATGTCCATTTCAAAACCACGAATTTCAAGCTCATCTATAGTGGTTACTGCTCGCAGCAAACCAAAAGGCCCGGCAAAGAATTCAAAAAATTGATTATCTTCAACTTCGGTCTGAAACACGGCGGCATTTAATCTAACTTTGTTATCCATAAACCTAGATTTAATACCAAACTCGATATTGGTCGTGACTTCTTTGTCGTAATCGTCGCTAACCTTTAATTGTGCATTTACGGCATCACCAGGTGTGCCATTACCATTGCGATTAAACCAAAAATCTAAGGTTGCCGCGGTACCAACAGAATTGAATCCACCACTTCTGAAACCAACGCCATAGCTTGCGTAGGTATTGACATAATCTGATAGCTCATAGCTTATGGTTAATTTTGGTTGAAAATGCGAAAATGACCGGTTTCTATCTGGTATTCCGTTAGGATTAGCGTTAAATGCTGGGTTAATAGGACCCACTACGTTATTGACGATGGTATTAACGTTTAGGCCAGAAGCTTTCACATTAGGTACGTTATTAGAAACCGTTCTATCTTCATAGTCATATCGAAGAGCAAATGCAACTTCTAGCTTTTCTGATACATTGTATTCAAGTTGACCAAACGCGGATAAAACCGAAGTATCAAAGGTATCATTAAATAAAAGATCGGTTGGATTGGGGCCCGTTGCCGGTACATAGGGTTGACGTAAAAATCCTTGTCCTTGGTCTGCACCGTATGCAACTACTACGCTTCGTTCAATTTCTGCAAAATATGCACCGGCTATCCAGCGCAATGCTGCGTTGTTGTCATCAGAGGTCAATCTAACTTCACCACTAAAGTCAGATTGGTTTCGTTCTTGGTATTGATAGCCATCACAAGCAGTTGCGGTATAAGGACCGTACACGCCTGTAAATTCAACTCCTGGTGGGAACACGCCAAAAGGCGCAAAGAAATCACCAAACAAATCGGTACGGTCGGCGCCGCCTAAACCAGCAGGCGTATTGTTCAAGGTCGCCCGATCGGTTTGACACTGAGGAGTAACTTCATAACCATAGAATGAAGCGCTGGTGCCGTCTGACAATAAATATTCGTCAAGATTATTATAGGCGAGCACCGCCGTTACGTCATAGCCCTCTAAATCCCAGTCTGCCTTTACTGAGAACTCTTGGCTTTCTTGCTCGTTTTCACCCGGCACGTTAAAAGCAAATATAAAATCATGATCGTTCACATTTGCTTGATAGGCTGGTTGATTAAACGCTTCCACAAAAGAAGGTAACGCAAAAACTGCGTTGAAATTTATCGCTCCCCCTTCAACCTTTGACATACCTGCGCGTATATCTAAGGTTAGGTTTTCAGAAACATCCCAGTTTAAACGGCCTTTAAGCGTGGTATCCTCTAAAAAATCAACGCTACCGTCTTGACCTGTTAATACATTTGTATAGTGACCGTCATTACTATTATAGCTTGCGGTTAAGCGTCCTCTTAAGTTTTCATGTAAACCGCCACTAACACTTCCATTAACGCGTTTAATGCCAGCGTTACCTAAGCCTACTTTTACTTTGCCTTCAAACTCGTCAGTAGGCGCGGTTGTTGTTACCAAAATAGCACCGGCAACAGCGTTACGACCATATAACGCGCCCTGTGGACCTTTCAAAATTTCTATCTGAGCAATATCTAATAATTCTTCGTTAAAGCCATTGGGATTAGTCATTAATACACCATCCACAACGTATGCAAAGGTAGATTCGGCATCACGAGTAGACACAATTCCGCGAATATTAACCTGAGTATCACCCACGTTAGCGGTATCAACGATACTTACATTGGGTACCAGTGAAATAAAATCACCCGGGCGTTCAATGCCTGCTGTTTCAATGTCTCGAGCCGATAGGGCACTGACTGCAATAGGAACATCCTGAAGACTTTCAGGTCGTTTACGAGAAATACTAATTATTTCAAGATCTTCTTTTTCGCTCACGCTGTCAGTTTGTGCACTGCTAACCGTTACAATCGTAAAGTTAGTAGAAAGTATGGCAATCGCAACTGCCTTACAAACCTTTTTTTGGTTGAATCTACGCATGGTGTGGTCCCCTTTGATTATTGTTTTTAATGCGTTTTAGGCGTCGCCACAATGTGGTTTGGCTAATTCCTAAATATTCGGCAACACGTTCTTTATTGCCATTGAATTTCTGCATAGCTTGATTAACTAACTGGATTTCATTTTCGATAAGCGCACCCTGATTATTGCATTCACGCACTTCAAATAGTTCGGGAGCTAGTTTCACGAGCAGTGTAGATACCGAAACTTCGTTGAAATTGACAATGGCTGAACAATAAACCAGTAAGCGCTCAATGATATTTTCTAATTCGCGAATATTGCCTGGCCAGTGATAGGTCGCGCAAATAGGTAATAATTGGGACGCTAAGATCTTAAGTTGATAAGCAGATAGTCCTGCAAAATTTAGTGCCGTTAATTTAGCGTCGGTAATGGCTGAAATATCATCTTGACGTTCTCTAAGGGGCGGCACAACTAAATTTAGCACGTTAAGTCTGTAGTAAAGATCGTTTCGAAATAAGCCAGCGCTCACTTGTTCGGCTAGCGGTTGGTTAGTCGCCGCAATGACTTTTAAGTTAATGGTAAACTCTTTATGCGAGCCAATCGGTCTATACGACTTTTCTTGAATAACGCGTAAAAGCTTTGCTTGCAATGGTAGACTAAGCTCTCCAATTTCATCTAGAAATAATACGCCACCCTCAGCTTCGTATAAAAGTCCTTCTTTGCCGCCGCGCTTAGCCCCGGTGAAAGACCCTTCTACATAGCCAAATAATTCACCTTCAAATAGTTCACTGGGCATTGCGGCGCAGTTAATTGCAACAAATTTTCCTTGCGAAAATGTACTTTTTTGATGAATTCGGCGGGCGATTAATTCTTTCCCAGTGCCCGACTCTCCCACAATAAGCACATGACTAGGAGACTTTGCATATAAGTCGGTACGATCAATTAAATCAATCATAACTTGAGATTGGTAAACTAGGTTGCTTGGTTTTGGTGCTTTACTAGGGTTGGTAGCTACGCTAGGGTTTTGTGAATAAAATTGATAAACATTAAACTGCTGATTAGCGAGCGCTAGCGTATCTTTGTGAAAAAACCAATCGGCATTATTGATCCTGCATTTACCGTCTGCTTGACCAAAAAATTGTTCGCTGTTAAGGACAGCAATGATATCTAATTGATTATGACTAGCCAGTGCAAACTCAAGTTCTGCTGCAGTGTTACAGCTTAGTTGATTGGATTTATTGTCGACCACCAAAATTGGCGTTTTCGCGTCTTTAAATAACCATCGCTGCATTGCCTTATTATGAATTGATTCTTGTTGTTGACGTCCTACTTCAAGCGCTTGTTGTAATAGCGCGCGACATGATTGTTTAGAGTAAATAAGAAATGACTTTATACCATCTTGAAAAGCTAAGCCGCAAACTAAACTCGCTCCCACTACTACCTGTTTTGCTGTTAATTGCGCTAAGTGATAAGTTTGTTTTGCTTCTTCTGCAGTATCGTATTTAGTATGCGTTAATTTTAACTTGGTCGTTTGGTTTAACAACGACGCTAACCGACTATAGTCGTCGTAAGTAATAATATGTATATCATTACTAACTTTGGATGCAATACTCACCGCACTTACAATATCTGCTTCAGTTACCGGCATGGATAGCACAGGAACATCTAAAGACGCCTGCAAATATGCAGCATTACTGCCAGCGCTAATGACCACAGAAGGCGAAAACACATTTATATGCGCATTCGCTTCATCAATGGTGCCAATAATGGCATCCACAATTCTCCATTCGGCCTGAGATGAGAACTCAGGCAGTATACTGCTAACAAGTTGACTAAACTCTTTATGGCCGAATATAAGTATGCGAATTTTATTTTTATCGAAAACCACTTTGTAAACCTTTTAAAATTTTATTAACGAAGATTTTACAAAATATTTGATAGCATAGTTTATGCCATTTCAATAAATATTATTAAATATAATAAATACAATTAGTTAATATTTTTGACTAACATCAAAAATCGATTATTTTTTCAATTTGAAATTTATTTATTCATATTGAAGTTATTTGCGAATGTTTTTCGTGGTTTCTGTCAGTTGCAAAATGACACCGAATTGCTCAAAAGGGGTTAAATCACAAATAGTCCAATTTTCTAGTCCCTTACGTTTTTCTTTAATATTTAGCGCTAATCTATCTAAAGCTTCATCTAGCGATTCTGTTGCAAATGACAAGAGAAATACCCCTTCTCCTTTTTTTTGTAATATGTCGGCAACTACGCCTGTATTCGTTGTTGGTTGCACTAACACTAACAAAGACTCTCCAATGTTATACCTTGCCGTTTTTACTTGCCGTGCTGATAAGTCCTCAATTATCGGTTCGTGCGACAGAAGTTGCGTAAAGTAAGGCGCGCTTAAAGTAAGATCTTTAACCACAAAGTTAATATGATGGATGTGAGTTAGCATTATATGTACTCCTATTGCTAAACCACACTAGCACTGCATTTGTGCGGATACAAGACAGCGACAAACACTTGTGTAATACTTAGGTTAAATGACAAAGAGAAACACTCATGTTAAAAATTAGTTTGGCTTGCACCGCACTATTACTTTTATTCGCTTGTTCAGTAACTCCTAAACCAATAGAAACCAAGGAACACTATGAAGTCTTATTTGGTGGTATTGATGTAGGCGACTTAAAAGTGATACATAAAGGGAATGATATCACCGTAGATTTTGGCTTTAGTAATAATGGACGCGGAGCGAGTAGTGCCGAAACGCTGGTATTATCTAATACTGGCTTACCGTTAAATTGGCAAATAACAGGTAAAACAACGTTCGGAAACGCAGTCAATGAACAGTTTGTTGTAAAAGGCGGTACAGCTTCATGGATAGCCGCTGCTGGCAAAGGAAGTTTGTCTTTTGATGGCAATTCTGTGTATGTGGCGCAAAGCGCAAGTCCTTATTCTTACTATTTGTATGCGAAAGCCCTGTTAAATGCAAGTCAGCAACGTTTAAGTGCATTGCCTGCTGGTGAACTGGCTATTCAAAAACTACAGTCAATTTCGTTGACGGGATCGCAAACTATACAAGCCGATATATTTGCCATTACCGGTATTGAATTGGATCCATCGTATATAGCGTTAGATGCTGAGCAAAATCTATTGGCCTATATTTCTCCCCGAGTGACAACGATTAGACAAGATTTGATTGAAAACGACGCCAAATTGCGTGAATTAGCAGCCGATATGAATGCCTCTCGTTTTGAAAAAATTGCGAGCAAAGTTTCGCATAAATATGAGCAAGCGGTACGAATTAATAATATAAAAATATTCAATCCAGAAACACTATCATTGTCGACCACTCAATCGGTTCTTATTAATGGCAACAGAATTTCTGCAATAGAAGCGGTTGTTACAACACCCAAAAATGGAGAAATATTAATTGAAGGCAAAGGCGGTACGCTAATTCCTGGCTTATATGAAATGCATGGGCACATGAGCGACAACGATGCGCTACTAAATGTTATGGCGGGCGTAACGTCGGTGCGTGATATGGGTAACGAAATAGACGTACTCGATCCGCTAATTGATAAAATTCGTTCTGGTATCTTAATAGGCCCGCGTATTACAAAGAGTGCTTTTATTGAAGGCAAAAGCAAGTTTTCTGCGGCCACGGGCGAAATGGCTTCTAGCGAACAAGAAGCAGTAGATTTAGTCAATATGTATGCTGATAGGGGCGATTATTCTCAAATCAAAATATACAGCTCTATTGATGGCAATTGGGTCCCCGCTATGGCAGCCGCGGCTAAAAAGCGGGGCATGCGCGTAGCCGGTCATATTCCAGCATTTTCTAACGTCGATGAAATGATGGCGGCAGGCTATGACGAAATTACGCATATTAATCAGGTTATGCTTAGTTGGGTACTAGATCGCGAAGAAGATACCCGTACCTTATTTAGAATTACTGGCATGAAACGTTTTGCAGATGTCGATTTAAACAGTGAGCGCGTAAAAAAAACGTTAAGCACTATGGTCGAGAATAATGTTGCGGTTGACCCTACCATTGTTATTCATGAATTTGGTTTAACTGCTCGTAATGGAGAAACGCGTAAAGGCATGCAGGACTATATAGCGAATATGCCAATTGGCGTGCAACGCAATGCAAAAGTGGCCTTGTTAAATGTAAAAGATGATGACGAAGACAGGGCTTATTTGTTTGCTTATGAAAAGGTTCTCGATACATTAACCATGATGCATAAAAAAGGCATATTTTTAGTACCCGGAACGGATTTAGGAGGCGCATTTGAATTGCACAGAGAGTTAGAATTGTTTACGCAAATAGGCATGTCGAATGCTGAAGCATTGCGTCGTGGTTCATATGATATGGCTAATTATTTAGGCTATGGCAAGGACTTAGGCAGTATTGAGCAGGGTAAATTAGCCGATTTCTTTTTAGTACCCGGCAATCCCATAACAGATATAACTGCGATTAAATAAAACAATATCTATGGTTGCCAAAGATGGAGTTATATATTTTCCAAGTGAGGTTTACCCTGAATTTGGAATTATACCATTTACAGAAACCCCCGAAATTACTAAAGAAATTGAATAGTAAGCATTTACTTACTTTTTTCATAACTGGATATTTTATTGATGATTTCAATGTTAACAAAAGATAATAAGCAGCTAATTATCTTTTTCGTTCTGTGCTTAATGGCATATTTGTTTATACATTTAGCGGATCTTGTCATGGAGGGTGTGTACGCCAATATTGATGCGCAAATCGTTTTGATGTTTAGAAATGCAGACGACCTGAGTGATCCTATTGGGCCTAGGTGGCTAGAAGAGCTTATGCGAGACATTACTGCTTTAGGTGGCGTGGGTATACTTGTTTTTGTATCCTTGACTATCTTGTTTTACTTGCTAATAGCGCACCACAAGAAAATTGCGCTGGTATTTTTCATTGCCGTTGCTACTGGGCTTGTAGTAAGCTTCTCTCTAAAGTATGGATTCACAAGACCTCGTCCAGATTTTGTGCCGCACGCTAGCTATGTATATACCAGCAGTTTTCCAAGCGGTCATGCAATGATGTCATCGCTTATCTACTTAACAATAGCGGGCATGCTATGTCATCTTGATTTTCGTCGTGGTATGAAGACATATATTTTTGGTATTGCTATTATTCTGACAATAACAATAGGCATTAGCCGTATTTATTTAGGAGTGCACTATATAACAGATGTAATCGCAGGCTGGATTTTAGGCTCGGGTTGGGCATTGCTGTCTTATTTTTGCTTCCGCTATTTGAAATTTAAGCAGTGGTTTGACGAATAACTCTGTGATAGAAAGCTCTGTTGATATTACATTTAAAAAAATAGTAAAAAAAACCCAGCAAGTATATAGCTGGGTTTTTCGTTATATATTACCAATTACCGTCTTAGCTTCTTAAGTAAGCGAAGTTGCGCAATAGCTTCTGCTAACTCAATGGCTACAGCTGCATAGTCTAAGTCTGCACCGCCATGAGCAATACGTTCTTCAGCATTCTTTTTCGCTTCTGCTGCAGACGCTTCATCAAGATCCTCAACACGTATTGCGATATCAGCAAGCACTACAACCGCATTGGGTTGTACTTCTAAAATACCACCGGCTACGTATATAAGCTCTTCTTCGCCGTGTTGCTTCACAACCCTGACCATGCCTGGCTGCAAACGAGTAATCAAAGGTGCGTGCCCAGGATGTATTCCTAGCTCACCTTCGCAACCGGTAACTTGAATAGTTTCAACCAGACCTGAAAATATCTCAGTTTCTGCGCTTACTACGTCCAAGTATGTTGTCATTGCCATTGTGGGTCTCCTCAAGTTAGCTTAGTAAACCACAAGCGTGGCCCACTAAGCTAGGGTAATTACTTTTTGGCTTTAGCTAAAGCTTCATCTATAGAACCAACCATATAAAATGATTGCTCAGATAGACTATCGTATTCACCGTCTAGAATGCCTTTAAAGCCACTAATAGTGTCTTTTAAAGAAACATACTTACCAGGAGAACCAGTAAAGACTTCTGCTACGAAGAAAGGCTGTGATAAGAAACGCTGAATTTTACGAGCGCGTGAAACCACTTGCCTGTCTTCTTCAGATAACTCGTCCATACCCAAAATCGCGATAATGTCTTTAAGTTCTTTATAACGTTGAAGTACCGACTGTACGCCACGTGCTACGTCATAATGTTCTTGACCAATAACTAATGGGTCAAGCTGACGAGAAGTAGAATCTAGTGGGTCAACTGCAGGGTAAATACCTAATGAAGCGATATCACGAGAAAGTACAACCGTTGCATCTAAGTGAGCAAAGGTGGTTGCAGGTGATGGATCGGTCAAGTCATCCGCAGGTACGTATACCGCTTGGATAGAGGTGATTGAACCTGTTTTAGTAGACGTAATACGCTCTTGTAGTACACCCATTTCTTCAGCTAGCGTAGGCTGATAACCCACCGCTGAAGGCATACGACCCAGTAGTGCTGATACTTCTGTACCGGCTAGTGTATAACGGTAAATATTATCAACGAAGAAAAGTACGTCACGACCTTCGTCGCGGAACTTTTCAGCCATTGTTAAACCGGTCAATGCTACTCGTAGACGGTTTCCCGGTGGCTCGTTCATTTGACCGTATACAAGCGATACTTTATCAAGTACGTTTGATTCGTTCATTTCATGATAGAAATCGTTACCTTCACGAGTACGCTCACCAACACCAGCAAATACTGAATAGCCGCTGTGCTCTATCGCGATGTTACGAATAAGTTCCATCATGTTTACGGTTTTACCAACACCCGCTCCACCGAACAATCCAACTTTACCACCTTTAGCGAACGGACAAACAAGGTCAATAACCTTAATGCCTGTTTCAAGTAGTTCGATTGAACTTGACTGTTCTTCGTAGCTTGGCGCAGCCCGGTGAATAGACATACGTTCTTCTTCACCAATCGGACCCGCTTCATCAATTGGGTTACCTAATACATCCATGATGCGACCTAGCGTAGCAGTGCCTACAGGAACTTGAATTGCTTCACCTGTGTTTTCAACTGCTAAATTACGGCGTAAACCATCAGTAGTACCCATTGCAATTGAACGTACGACACCGCCGCCCAATTGTTGTTGTACTTCTAAAATTAGGCCCGCTAAGTCACCTTGGGTCACTTTTAGTGCGTCATACACTCTAGGTACAGATGTTTGTGGAAATTCAATGTCCACTACCGCACCAATGATTTGGACGACCTTACCTTGACTCATAATTTGTCCTCTTAAACTTTAAATGTTCTTTACCTAAACAGCAGCTGCGCCTGAAACAATTTCACTAATTTCTTGTGTAATTGCTGCTTGACGAGCCTTGTTGTATACCAATTGCAAATCATCAATAAGGTCACCCGCGTTGTCGGTAGCGGCTTTCATCGCTACCATTCGCGCCGCTTGTTCTGACGCGACGTTTTCTACAACACCTTGATAAACTTGTGACTCTATATAGCGAACCATTAATGTTTCCAAAATATCTTTTGGATCGGGCTCGTATATATAATCCCAACGATGTTTTAATGCTTTATCTTCTGATTTAGGCAAAGGCAATAATTGATTGACAGTTGGTTCTTGTGCCATTGTGTTAACAAAGTTGTTATATACAAGAAAAACCTTGTCTAACTTACCTTCATCATATGCATTAAGCATAACACGTACTACACCGACAACATCGCTAACGCTTGGTCTGTCACCTAAACCAGACTCGGCCGCCATTACATTACCGCCAAAACGATTAAAGAACGCGACAGCTTTTGAACCTAAAGCGGCAAAATGAATGCCAACTTCTTGTTCTTTTAAAGCTTTAACTTGTTTTGTCACCAACTTAAACTCGTTGGTATTTAAACCACCACATAAACCACGGTCAGTAGAAATTATGATAAACCCTACGTTTTTGACTTCACGCTCTTCCAAATAAGGATGGCGATATTCCAAACTACCGTTAGCAATGTGACCAATCACTTTTAGCATATTTTGTGCATAGGGCCGGCCAGAACTCATTCGCTCTTGTGCACGCTTCATTTTTGAAGCAGCAACCATTTCCATTGCACTGGTAATTTTCTGAGTATTTTTAATACTCCCAATTTTACCTTTTATCTCTTTACCGCTAGCCATGAATTTTTCTCCACTTGCCTGATATTACTCAACGTGGTCTTGAATTACTTCAAGACCAATTGAATTACCACGTTTGTGTTGATTTAAACGTTTCAAACGCTTGCTTCAACTGTGATTCAATGTCGTCATTGTAATTACCAGTTTCGTTGATAGTGTTCATCAGCTCGCTTTTCTCGTTACTCATATATGAGTGCAGAGCGGCTTCGAAATCGAGAACTTTGTTTAGCTCGATATCTTTTAAATAACCTTTTTCAGCTGCGAACAATGAAACAGACATCTCAGCAACCGATAACGGTGAGTATTGATCTTGTTTCATTAATTCCATTACTCGCTCACCATGCTCCAACTGTTCACGTGTTTCAACATCAAGATCTGATGCAAACTGTGAAAACGCGGCTAATTCACGGTATTGAGCAAGTGCAAGACGAATACCACCGCCTAACTTCTTAACAATTTTAGTTTGCGCAGCACCACCAACACGTGAAACTGAAATACCGGCGTTTACTGGCGGACGAATACCCGCGTTAAACATATCAGATTCTAAGAATATCTGACCATCGGTAATTGAGATTACGTTAGTAGGTACAAACGCTGATACGTCACCGGCCTGTGTTTCAATAATAGGTAACGCGGTTAATGAACCTGTTTTACCTTTTACTTCGCCATTTGTGAATTTTTCTACGTATACGTTATTTACACGAGCAGCACGCTCAAGTAAGCGCGAGTGCAAATAGAAGATATCACCAGGATAAGCTTCACGACCAGGTGGGCGCTTAAGTAGTAACGATACTTGACGATAAGCTACAGCTTGCTTCGACAAATCATCGTATACAATTAACGCATCTTCGCCGCGGTCACGGAAATACTCACCCATTGTGCAGCCAGAATATGGAGCTAAGTATTGCAGTGCAGCAGATTCAGAAGCTGATGCAGCTACAACAATGGTATGAGCCATTGCGCCATGTTCTTCAAGCTTACGTACAACGTTTGCGATAGT
>RCMY010001985.1_pt1 | contig 18792 bp, 17 predicted proteins | sample 2041341 | NCBI WGS metagenome assembly RCMY01 (sample SAMN09708234, study PRJNA481090) | Marine sediment metagenome, whole genome shotgun sequencing project. | reverse complement strand
ATGGCTTCTGCCGTGAAGTATTCAAAGAACTCCCGATGGAGTTCGCTGTAGAAGCTCAGCGCCTGCTGAGTGTGAGTTTGGAAGGAAGTGTCGGCTGATGCTGCACGTAAAAGACCTCACCGCCTCGATCGGGGACATTCAGATCCTCAAGGGGCTCGACCTCGATGTCGGCCCCGGCGAAGTGCACGCCATCATGGGCCCGAACGGTTCGGGCAAGAGCACATTCGCACACGCACTCGCCGGACGTGACGGCTATGAGATCGGCGGCGTCGCCACCCTCGATGGCGCTGACTTGCTCGAAATGCTGCCAGAGGAGCGGGCTGCGGCCGGCATCTTCATGGGCTTCCAGTACCCCGTTGAGATCCCTGGGGTCAACAACATGTATTTCCTCCGCACTGCGTTGAACTCGGTACGCCGTGCACGCGGCGATGACGAGATCAGCGCTCGCGCATTCCTGAAGGTGGCCCAAGAGGCCATGGACCTCGTCGAGATGAAGCAGGGCTTCCTCAATCGCTCAGTCAATGCCGGGTTCAGCGGTGGAGAGAAGAAGCGCAACGAGATCCTGCAGATGGCTGTCATGCAGCCGAAGCTCGCCGTGCTCGACGAGACCGACTCAGGCCTCGACATCGATGCGCTTCGCGTCGTGGCCTCAGGTGTGAATTCGCTGCGAGGCCCCGAGCGGTCGATCATCGTCATCACCCACTACCAACGGCTGCTCGACTACATCAAGCCAGACTTCGTGCATGTGTTGGTCGACGGCAAGATCGTCGAGTCCGGCGATCACACGCTGGCGATGCAGCTCGAAGAAAAGGGCTATGGCGACTTCCTTGGCAGTGGTGAAAGTGATGCTGACGCTGCGCTCTCCGGAGCCTCGGCGTGACCGTGGCGACCCGAGCTGCCGCTCTCGGACAGGTGGGTGCATTGTCGCTGCCCACCAAGCGGGATGAGGCGTGGCGCTACGCACCCCACGCCAGCTTGGGACAGTTGACGTTCGGCCCCGCTGCGGCGATCGACGCTGTCCCCGACGATGTCGACGCTCAGATTCCAGACCTCGACGGTCCTCGGCTCGTCCTCGTCAACGGTGTCGTCGACCACGGCCGGTCGGATCTCTCGACCCTTCCGGCTGGAGTCCGGATGGCAACTCTCGGCAACGTCCCCACCGATGCCGCCGCCTTGCTCGAGCAGGAACACGATGGTGACGAAGACGCGTTCTCGACCATCAACACCGCATACGGCACCGACGGCGCTGTCGTACAGATCGACGGCGAACCCAATGAACTGATCCACATTGTCGATGTCGCGGTCCCCGGGGCCACTCACAACACCTCGGCCACCAGAGTCGTGATCGACGTCGCCGAAGGCGGTTCGGCCACGGTGGTCGAGACACGCATCGGCAGTGGCGAGGCCTTTGGCGGCTCCAACGTCCGCACCGAGATCACCCTGGCCGCCGGGTCGAGCCTCGAACACATCATCCTTCAAGACCTTCCAGCGACCCAGGTCCACCTCGGCCGGGTGGATGTCACGCAGGCGGCATCGAGCACGCTGCGGGCCCGGCTGTTCAACCTCGGCGCCGACTACGGCCGAGTGGCTTACCATGTGAACCTCATTGGCGAGGGAGCCCACGCCGACCTGTCCGGGCTCTATTTCGGCTTTGGCGATCAGACGCTCGACCAGCAGATCACCGTCGTTCATTCGGCCAAGGACTGCACCAGTCGCCAGACCTACCGGGGCGTGCTCGACGATTCCAGCACCGGAGTTTGGAACGGCGGCGTTGACGTTCGTCCTGGTGCCGACGGCACCGACTCCGAGCAAACGAACGACAACCTCTTGCTCTCGAGGCGGGCAGACATCAACACGATGCCTCGCCTCGAGATCCTGGCAGATGAGGTCTCGTGTCAGCACGGCGCCACAGTCGGCCAGCTCGACGAGACGGCGCTCTATTACATGCGCTCTCGCGGCATCGGCAAGGAAGAGGCGAGCCGACTCTTGATCGATGGTTTCGCGCAACAGGTGATGGATGACCTCGACAACGAGGTGGTTCGTGCATGGGTCACCGAGCGGCTGGGACACGTCCATGCGTGAGGCCAAGGTCAAGATCGGTGGCTCGAACACCTTCCTGTTGCCCCGTGACGTGAAGGTCACGATCATTCCGGCTGGGCACCCTGCTGTTCTTGAGCAGGGTCAGCGCGTCACCGTCATGCAAGCGCTCGGTGGCACCGCCACCGTCACCACGCGTGACGGCGAGATGGCCAGACTCACGCCCGAGGATTCGGTCGACTTCGGATTCGTTCGGCCAGCGGAGAAGCGAGAGGCTCAGACGACCGACGGCGAGTTCACGATCGAATCGGTGTGGGAAGCGGCCACGACGGTCTACGACCCCGAGATCCCTGTCGACATCGTCGAGCTGGGGCTGGTTTATCGAGTCGAGCCGTCCGATCTGCCAAGCGGCGCGAAGCGGGTCGACATCGACATGTCGGTCACCGCCCCGTTCTGCGGCATGGGCGACATTCTGCGCCAGGATCTTCACGACGCTGTCATTGTTCTGCCAGGCGTTGAAGAGGTCGAAGTCAGCCTCGTGTTCGACCCGCCGTGGGACGTCACCCGGATGTCGGACGTCGCTCGGCTCGAGCTGGGAATGATGTAGTCGATCATGGGTCGCCGGTTCTCTCCACTGGGGAGGCCGTCGACAGGAAGAGGTTGACCCGGTAGCGTTCCCGGCTTCACGACCGAAAGCGTCCTCTCCACATGATTCTCCGAAGAACAGCTCTGGCACTCGGTGCCTTCTCCCTCCTTGCAGCCGCATGCGGCAGCGATGCCGCCGAGACCGATGCCGGCGCACTTTCGCTGACCACGGCCGGGACGCTCACTGTCTGCACCGATGCTCCGTACCCGCCGATGGAGTTCGAGGATCCGGACGCCGAGTCCGGCTACACCGGCTTCGACATCGAGCTGACTCGTGCCATTGCCACTGATCTTGGCCTCGAGCTCGCCGTCGTCACGCCTGGTTGGGACGCAATCACCAGCGGCCTCGCGAACGAAGCTGGCGATTGCGACATCTCAGCGTCGTCGATCACGATCACCGATGAGCGCGAGGAAAACGTCGACTTCTCCGACGCCTATTTCGACGCCGAGCAATCACTCCTGGTCGCAGCTGACAACAGCAGCGCAAGCTCCGCCGACGTCACCGCCGTTGCGGTGCAGAGCGGCACGACGGGCGAGTCCTATGTCAACGACAACTTCCCCGATTCCGTCGAGGTGATCTCCTTCGAAGGCGGTGGCGACATGTACCTGGCACTCGAAGCTGGTGACGTCGACAGCGTCGTCGCCGACCTCGTCGCCAATCAGGGCTACGTCGACGACAGCGGAAGTGCCAAGGTCATCGAGACCTACGCCACCAACGAGGTCTACGGAATGGCTGTGGCCGAGGAGGGTGCTGAGGATCTTCTCGCTGCGGTGAACGCAAGCTTGGCGAAGCTCCGTGACGACGGCACCTACGACCGGATCTTCAGCGATTGGTTCTCGGGCAGCTGATCAGCTGACTACGAATCGCGGGGCGGGCCGAGGGGCCCGCCCTCGTTCGTTCAGTCGATCGTTCCCGCCAGCAATGAACCTCACTCCGCGCCAGAAGCGCAAGGTGTATCAGACTGCGATGTACGTGGTCGTCGCCGTCGCGCTGGTCGCACTGGCGTTCGTGGTCAACTGGACCAAGGTCCAGCGCAACTTCTTCAACGCTGACGTTGCTCGTGAGATGTGGCCCGAGGTGATCCTCACGGCGGCGAAGAACACCGTCATCTACACGGCGCTGTCGTTTGTGTTGGGCTTTGTCCTCGCTCTCGCTCTCGCCCTCATGCGACTGTCATCACTGCGCCCCTTCCGCGCGTTCGCCATTGGTTACATCGAACTGTTTCGTGGCCTTCCTGCCTTGATCACGCTGCTGTTCGTCGGCTTTGGCCTGCCGATCGCCTTCGACGGATTCCGGCTACCCGGCGGCACGCTCGGCAGCGGCTCGGTTGGGTTGGCCATCGTCGCTGGGGCCTACATGGCTGAGACGATCCGGTCAGGGATCGAGGCCGTGCCGAAGGGCCAGAACGAGGCAGCACGCTCGCTCGGGATGTCCCAGACCCGGTCGATGTTCACGGTCGTGTTACCTCAAGCGTTCCGGATCATCATTCCCCCGCTCACCAACGAGCTCGTGCTGCTGATCAAGGACACCTCGCTGTTCTTCATCCTGGGCAGCACCCCAGCGACCAAAGAGCTCACCAAGTTTGCTCGCGACTTCATGAGCACATCGCGCAACGCCACTCCGCTCACGGTGGTCGCCGTTCTCTACCTGCTCATCACCCTGCCGCTCACCTTCCTGGTGCGTCGCCTCGAACGATCGGCAGCGAAGGCGCGATGACCCCAGCGATCGAAGCTCGTCAGCTGCACAAGTCCTTCGGTGACCTCGAAGTGTTGAAGGGCATCGACTTCACCGTCGATGCCGGAGAGGTCGTGTGTGTCCTCGGCCCTTCTGGATCAGGCAAGTCGACCCTGCTGCGATGTATCAACCGCTTGGAAGAATCGACTGCTGGCACGATTCTGATCAACGGTGACGACATCACGCATCCCGATGCTGACGTCGACGCGCTGCGAACCTCCATCGGCATGGTGTTCCAGCAGTTCAATCTCTTCCCCCACCTGACCGTGCTGAAGAACCTCACGATCGGGCAGACAGGAGTGCTGAAGCGAGGCAAGGCCGAGGCGCAGACCATTGCTCGAGCGATGCTCGAACGAGTCGGTCTGAGCGACAAGGTCGACGCCTACCCCGGTCATCTCTCCGGTGGTCAGCAGCAGCGGGTCGCCATCGCGCGCGCCCTCAGCATGGAACCGGCGATGATGCTCTTCGACGAACCGACGTCGGCGCTCGACCCAGAACTGATTGGCGAAGTGCTCGACGTCATGCGGGGACTGGCCGATGATGGGATGACCATGATGGTGGTGACACACGAGATTTCGTTCGCTCAAGAAGTGGCCGATCGCATCGTGTTCATGGATGCCGGGTACGTGGTCGAAGAAGGGCCGCCCGAGCAGGTGCTCCAAGATCCCCAGGAGGATCGCACGAAGCAGTTCCTCCGCATGGTCAAGGACCACTGAGCACCAGTGGAACGCATCGCGGTGCTCGGGCTCGGAAAGATCGGCATGTTGGCAGCTCGTCTGCTTCACGACAGCGGCTTCGAGGTCGTCGGCATCGACCAGCGGCCGGTGTCGGCTTCGATGCCCTTCGACGTGGTTGATGGCGTTGACGTCGGTTCACCAGAGATCGCACGCCATCTGGGCACCGTCGACGCTGTGCTCTCCTGCCTTCCGTACGCCCTCAACATTGGGATCGCGGACGCAGCGCACGGACTCGGCATCCACTATTTCGACCTGACCGAGGACGTCCCCACCACGGAACACATCCGCGAGTTGGCGAAGTCCTCCACTGGTCTGATGGCACCGCAATGCGGGTTGGCCCCGGGCTTCGTCGGCATCGTCGCAGCCACCCAAGCTGGTTCCTTCGATCGTTGCCGTTCGATCAAGATGCGCGTCGGCGCGCTGCCCCAGCACCCGACCGGGCTGTTGGGCTATGCGTTCAACTGGTCGCCGGAGGGCGTGGTGAACGAGTACCTCAACGACTGCGAGGTCATTGAGAACGGCGAACGCAAGTGGGTGTCGCCGATGGAGTGGCACGAGATCGTGTACGTCGCTGGAACTCGCCTCGAAGCGTTCACGACCTCTGGCGGGCTCGGCACGATGTGCGAGACCTATCACGGCACTGTCGAGAACCTCGACTACAAGACCATGCGCTACCCCGGCCACATGCAGCAGATGAACTTCTTCTTTCATGAGCTGCTCATGCGGGAGAGGCGTGAGCTCGCCGGTCAAATCCTCACCAATGCGAAGCCACCGGTCGATGAGGACGTCGTGCACGTGCACGTCGCCTCCGAAGGTGAAATCGATGGTCAGATGCGGCGCGTCGAGTACGTGCGCAGCTTCTTGCCTCGCACGGTCGGCGGCGTCCGCTCGACCGCGATCGCCTGGACGACCGCCGGTTCGGTCGTCGCGGTGATCGAGATGGTGCGAGCCGGAACCCTGCCAGCGAACGGGTTCCTGAAGCAGGAAGACATCAACTTCCGCTCGTTCCTCGAAACGCCGACCGGATCGTTCTTCGAGGACAGCTGAGCGGCCGGGATCAGGTCAGCTCGTGGTTGGCTCGACTGAAGCTGATCTAGGGTTCGGCCGGTGAGCCGCACCGTGATCAGCAATGGAAACGTCCTTGACACCGAGGCCATGGAGTTCATCGGCGACCGAACGGTCGTGATCGATGATGGAGTCATCGTCGAGGTGGTCGACCAGTATTCGGGTTCGGCCGACCACACCGTCGATGCAGCCGGCCAGTTCGTCCTGCCGGGTCTGATCGATGGGCACGTCCACTTTCGGCTGGCGACCATGGACTTCCGGGCGCTGGCGAAATTCACCGAGGTCGAGTTCGGCATCGTGATGGCCAGGCTCGCTCGCGCAACGGTCGAACGAGGGTTCACCACTGTTCGCGATCTTGGCGGTGACGTGACCGGCCTGGTGCGCGCCATCAGCAGCGGTATGGCGCAGGGGCCTCGCATCATTCGGGCCGGGCGGATGCTCACCCAGACCGGCGGTCACGCCGATACCGAGGCGGGCGACCGCGAGATCCCCAGCTGCGCCTGCAGCATGCGCAACACAGCCTTCGGCATCGTCGCCGACGGCCCCGAGGCAGTACGCGCCGCGGCGCGACACAACCTTCGTGACGGCAGCGGGTTCCTCAAGATGCATGTGTCTGGTGGCGTCGCCACTCCGTCAGATCCGCTGGAGTCGGTGCAGTACACACACGAGGAGATTCGTATCGCCGTCGTCGAGGCCGAGCACCGTCAGACATACGTCGCCGCCCATGCGTACTCGCCGACCTCCATCGAGCTCGCTGTCGGCGCCGGTGTCCACTCGATCGAACATGGCAACCTGCTCGACGACTCGTCAGCGCAGGCGATCGCAGCGGCCGGAGCGGTCTTGGTCCCAACCCTTGTGACCTATGAGGCCATGGATCAAGTGGGTGAGAAGCTTGGGCTTCCCCTGACCAATCGCGAGAAGAACACGAAGGTCTTGAAAGCCGGCATCGAGTCGCTCGAGATCGCGCGGCGCAACGGCGTCACCATGGGGTTCGGCACCGACCTGCTCGGCGAAACTCAGTCACGACAGAATCATGAGTTGGTCATCCGCCACGAGGTCGAGCCTGCGGCCGATGTGCTCCGCTCGATGTGGATCGAGACCGCCAAGCTCTGTCACCTCGAGGGGAAGATCGGTACGGTCACACCGGGCGCCTACGGAGACATTGTGGTGTCGAGGGTGAATCCGCTCGAAGATCTCAATGCGTTCGCAAACCCCTCGGCTGCCCTGACTTGTGTCATCCAGGGTGGGGCGGTTGTTGTGGAGCGTTGAAGCCACGGGAAGGCGCTCGATCGAAGAGCTCGAGGTAGGCGACGGCTGGACGGTGGGCGCTGTGTCTGCTGTCGATGTGGAAGTGTTTCGACGCGAGCGACTGCTCGGAACGGAGTTCGGTAAGGCCCCAGATTGCGAGCGCCTCGGGTAGCTCTGCTGACGGGTCGAGGCTTTCGTTGATGTCCCATGCGTGGACGATGAGGTCGTGAAGTCGAAGCCGAAGGATCTCGTGACCAGTCAGATCGCCGGCAACATGGCTCCAGGTGCGACCAAGAGTGTCTGGCCGCCCAAACGCTTCCAGTTGCTCCGACGACGAGCTGATTGCTTGCTGAGGGGAGGGGCTGCCACCGGCGAATTGTTCCATTGCTCGAGCGAGAGCGTTGTCAGCGGTATCACCAGCAAGGACCGCAAGCGTGAACCAGTTGCCGCCGGTGACATGATCGACCAGGGCGCGAAGATCCCAGTCGTCGCAGGACGTCGGAAGCGTCCAGTGATCATCGGCGATGCGTCCGAGTTGATCTGAGAGGTACGCCGTAGCGATCGAGCCGGCAGCGAGGTCGGCCTCGGAATCAGGGATCACGTCGATGACTCTTCCAGGCCGAGGCTCCGTAGGCCATTCCCGTCGCGCGATCGTCCTGTTTGGGTCGGAGTGAATCGGGTCACGAATGGAACAGTGGAGGCGAATCGGCGGTTGACTGCTCGCACGCGACACCGTCGCGCTCAGCCTCTTGGAAGGTTCTCCCGGATGAAACGTCTGTTGCTTGTTCTTCTCGCGCTCTTGTTGTTTGCTGCCGCGTGCAGCTCCGATGATGCTGACGACGCCGATGGCGCCACTGAGACCGCTGACTTCGAGGGCCCGCTGGTCATCGGTGCCATTCCCGATCAGGACCCAGAAGTCCTCGCTCGCAATTACGAACTCGTGGCCAACTATCTCGCCGCAGAAGTCGGCGTCGAGGTGCGGTTCGAGCCGGTCACCGAATATGACGCCGCCGTCACCGCTTTCCGTGTCGGCGATCTCGACCTTGTCTGGTTCGGTGGCCTCACCGGCGTCCAGGCCCGGCTCCAGGTCGAGGGCGCGGAAGCCATTGCCCAACGCGACATCGATGAGACCTTCACATCGGTGTTCATCGCCAGCGTTGACTCCGGCATCGAGCCAATCGATGACGTCGCCGGGCTCAGCGTTGTCGCAGGCCACACCCTCACCTTCGGGTCCGACTCGAGCACCTCTGGCCGATTGATGCCGCAGTCGTTCCTGAGCGAAGCCGGTGTCTCCCTCGACGATCTCAACGGTGAGCCCGGCTTCAGCGGCTCACACGACGCAACGATCGAGTTGGTCGAGGCTGGCACCTTCGAAGTCGGCGCGTTGAACTCCCAGGTATGGGCCGCTCGTGTCGAGGCTGGCGAGGTCGATCTCGACAAGGTGCAGCTCATCTTCGAGACGCCGACCTATTACGACTATCACTGGGTGGCCAGACCGGAACTCGGTGATGACCTTCGGGCTCGCGTCGTCGAGGCGCTGAAGGCTTTGGATCCAAGCGATCCCGATGAGGCTGCCATTCTCGACTTCTTCGGAGCGGGGTCGTTCATCGACACCGAGAGTGCGAACTATGCCGACATCGAAGCGGTCGGCCGCGAGATCGGCAAGATCGACGGCTGAACCCCTGCTCCACCTGGACCGGGTCACCGTTCGCTATCCGAACGGCGACGAGCCGGCGGTTGAGGACCTGTCGCTGACGGTTGGGTCCGGTGAACGCGTCGCGCTCGTCGGCCCGTCCGGGGCTGGGAAGTCGACGGTGCTTGCTCTGGCCGCGGGTCTGACGCTGCCGACCTCCGGGACAGCGCGGGTGTTCGGCGTCGAGTCGACGGAGCTGGGCCGCCGTGCCCACCGGGCCGAGCGGTCGCGTGTTGGGATCGTCAGCCAAGACTTCTCCTTGGTTGGGCCGCTTCGGGTCGCGAACAACGTCGCCGCTGGCCGCCTTGGTCGCTGGTCGTGGGCTCACGCGATGAAGAGCTTGGTCCGCCCTGGCCCGATCGACGAGATCGCCGACGCGCTCGAACGCGTCGGCATCGTCGACAAGATCTGGGATCGAGCCGATCAACTCTCCGGAGGGCAGCAGCAACGCACCGCGATCGCTCGAGCCTTGTTCCAGGAGCCCGACCTTCTTCTGGCTGACGAGCCAGTGAGCGCTCTCGACCCGGCTCGCTCCGATGCGGTGATGGCCGAGTTGGCGGCGACCGTCGTTGGCGACAAGGCGATCGTGGCGAGCATGCACGATGCGCCTTTGGCTCTTCGTCACTGCGATCGCATCGTCGCCATACGCGACGGTCGCATCGTCTTCGACATGCCATCGACCGAGGTGACTGACTCGCTACTCGACGACCTCTACGCCCTCGACACCAAGGCGTGACCACCCTCACTCGACCGTCGGGGGTTTCGCTTCCGGCAAAGCCGGTTCGTCAGGATCGACGATGGTGGGCGATCACCGTCATCGCTGTCATCACGTGGTCGGTGTTCAAGGCAGGAGCAGACCCGCGAGACGTCATCAACACGAGGGGCTGGTCACAGGTCCAGGCGTTCTTCAGCGCGATGGTTCGTCCGGACCTCAGTCGAGAGATGCTGACGCTCACGGTCAGGGAATCGGCGGTGACGGTCGGCTACGCATTGGTGGGCACGGCGCTCGCCATCGTGCTCGGGTCCTTTGGGGGATTGCTTCTCACCGAGCGTCTCTGGAGCCCCGTCCACGGGGACATGGCGAGCGGGCGCATCGGTTGGCTCATCGCACGAGTGGCCTTTGCTGTTCCTCGATCGATGCATGAGGTCGTCTTCGGCCTGATTCTGGTGAACATCCTGGGCCTCAATCCCTGGGTGGCGGTGCTGGCAATTGGGATCCCGTTCGGCGCCGTGACGGCGAAGGTCTTCGCCGAGTTGCTCGACGAGGTTCCGCGCGGAGCCGAGGTCGCGTTGCGAGCTTCCGGTGCTGGCCGGGTCACGGCGATCATGTTCGCCACCGTGCCGAGGGCGCTGAGTGACCTGATGTCGTATGCGTTCTACCGATTCGAATGCAGTCTGCGAAGCGCTGCCGTGCTCGGCATCGTGGGCGCTGGCGGCATCGGCTTCCAGCTCGCCCTCTCGTTTCAGTCGTTGCGCTACAACCAGATGTGGACCCTCCTGTGGGCTCTGATCCTGCTGAGCGGGATCGCTGACCGCTGGTCGTCGGCCGTTCGGCGTCGCCGCAACGCCGCATCGATCGAGATGGGTACCGATCAGGTGTCGACTGCCCGAACCGAGGTCAAGGCGATGACCTCGCGGCCAGATCGCGATCGCTTCCTCTTCGGCAGCGCAGCAGTTGCCGCCCTCGGGGTTCCGGTCGCGATCTGGCGGCTCGAGCTCGACGTCTCGACACTCTGGAATCAGCGAGCCCGCTCGTTGTCAGCCGAGCTCTTGGCCGACGCATGGCCACCACAGATCGGGGTCGGTGGGTGGTCGCAGCTGATCAGCGATTCGCTCGACACGATCGCGCTTGCGGTGCTCTCGATCGCGTTGGCGTGGATGATTGCATCGCCGGTCGCCTTCCTCGCAGCCCGTCCACATCGGCATGTCGGCGGGACGATCGGGGTGGCCCGCAGCGTTGCATCGGCGCTGGTTCGCTTCTCGATGCTGGTCAGCCGTTCGGTGCCTCCGCCCGTCTGGGCGTTCATTGTTGTGTTCGTGTTGTTCCCTGGGCTGTGGCCTGGCGTGGTGGCTCTGGCCATCTACAACGCTGGCATCCTCGGTCGATTGCAGGCCGAGGTGATCGAAAACGGTGATCACCGCCCGGCGGCGGCGCTGGCAGCCATGGGGGCAACCAGCGCTGGTGCACTCACATACGCCACCGTGCCAGCCGTTTCTGGACGGTTCGTCGCCCTCGGTCTCTATCGATGGGAAGTTGCTGTCCGCGAGACCGTGATTGTTGGTGTGGTCGGCGCAGCCGGGCTCGGCCGCCGCCTCGACGAGCAGACGTCGTCGTTCGACTACGACGGGATCTTGGCCACGATCCTGGCCTTGCTCGTGGTCACGGTGATCGTCGACATCGCGTCGTCCTCGATTCGGCGCACCCTCCGCTGAGACGATCTGGCAGGGGTCAGTGAGTGAGGGAGCGGATCAGGGTGTCGAGAGCCGCTTGCTCGGTCGCCGGGTCAGTCAGGTATTGACGCTCGATCGATCGGCGCTCGAGGTCGGCCAGAGCAGTCGGGCTCAGTTCGAGCCAATCGAGCATCGTGGCGAACGCCAAATGGTCGCCGACGGGGAACAGGCCGGGGTGATCCGCTCCGAGGAGGCCGACGTTGCCATCCATACGCGTGCCGACCACGGGGACACCCATGGCGATCGCCTCGCTGACGACGTTGGCACCACCTTCGGCGATGGAGGTGCAGGCCAACACGTGTGCAGACGCCAATAGCTCGAGTGCCGCCTCACCATTGAGTTCCCCGTGCCAGACGTAGCGACTGTTCGACGCCGACTCCGCACTTGCTTGCAGCAGCCAGTTGTCATCCATGGCTCGACCGCCGTGGTGAACGGCAACTCGGCTGCTCGGCGGCAGCAGCGCTGCGGAGCGAGCGGCCAAGAGCGGATCCTTGATCGAGCGAAGGTGGGCGAGCACCACGACCCGGAATTCGTCGAAGGGAGGTCGACGCGGTGGAAGCGGCCCCGTCACGGACTGATGGATGAGGTGGGTCTTGGCGACCCACGATGGGTCGAAGGCATGAAGCCGTTCGACCGCCGCCGACTGGAGGACGATCAACGCGTCGGCCGCCGCTACGTTCGACATGGTCGCGGCATCACCTGGCATGTCGACGTAGAGATCGGTGCCGGCCAGACCGACGATGACCACCCGGTTCGCGTGTCGACGTTGCCACCACCGGACCGTCGGTGCAGACCGGCGACCGTGCAGGGCGATGAGGATCTCGGCGTCGTCGAGGACGTCCATCGCTTCGCTGGTGGGTTCCGCTTCGTCTTCGGTCACGGGAACGACGGTCGCAGCGTGATCAGAGTGGTTGAGGTGTGCGGCCCAGCGGGCCGCAGTCACATCGTTGCCTGACTGGGTACTCGGGCGAATCGGTGCCGCGACGGCGATGCGGGTCATCCGGTCGTGATCAAATCGCGCAGGTGCGGAACCCGGCGAAGACGTCGCGCCGGTCGGGAGTGAAGAAGTTGCGGAACGTCGACCTCACGTAGCGGTTGCGGGTGTTCCAGGAGCCACCGCGTAAGACCTTGCGGGTGCCGAACCAGGGCGCTGAGTTCTGGTCATAGGCATCCGGCTCGAAGTGTGGGTACGGCCCGAACGTGGTGCTGGTCCACTCCCAGACGTTGCCGATGAGCTGACGGTGCCCCCAAGGGCCATCCCCAGCCGCGAAGGCTCCCACGGGAACCGTGCCGCCGGTGTTGCCATCGAGCGCGGCTTCATGAGGAAGCGGGTCGCGATCCCCCCAGGGGAACCAGGGCTGACGATCGCCCGTCGGCCCAGTGGTGGCTGCCATCTCCCATTCCGACTCGGTCGGCAGCCGGCGACCGGCCCAACGGCACCAGGCGTTTGCTTCGTGCCAGGACACGTGCAGCATCGGGTGATCCGCAGTGTGGGCGACCGGGCTCCACGTGGCGTTGATCCGGCGCTCCCAGTCGTCTGAGCCTCGACGCCAGTACACGGGAGCGTCGGCTCCGGTCTCGTTGCGCCAGGCCAAGCCTTCGGCTGACCAGAGCGCGTCGGTGCGATATCCGCCAGCATCAACGAAGGTGGCGTACTCGGCGACGGTGACGGGGGCCACGGCCATCGAGAATGGCTCGACATGCACCGCGTGCGCCCACTTTTCGTTGTCCATCACGAGCGGCTGGGAGCGGCTGGCCCCTTGGAGCAAGCGACCGCCACCGACGGGGCGGTCGCCAGTGACTGCGTTGTGTGGGGCCGGCTCGCTGGTAACAACCACGACCGCTGGTTTGGTCGCCTCAGGGGCGTCGCCCCACTCGAGGGTCTGGCGTGTGTAGGTCAGCGCTTCGCAGTGAGCATCGTGGTGGGAGATCGAATAGGCGACGTAGTGGTCGGTGGAGTCGAGGCCCTCGTTGTCCTGCAGCACGGAGATCATGTCGGCGCCGACGCGACGGACGTAGTCCTTGGTTTCCTGCGGGGACGGATAGGGCAGCTCCCATCGCGTTCGGTGTGGCACGTCGGCCGAATCGAACCGGGCGTCGACGTTTTCGAGCAAAGAGTCTCGGCCGTGGAGTCGGCGCAGGACGAAGGCTTCGGCGAACCATCCGACGTGTGTCAACTCCCAGATCGGGGGGTTGACGGTCGGGAGGTATGGCCCGACCCAACGCGGGTCATCGTCGGTGAAGTCGTCGACGGAGGCCAGTAACGTTTCTGTTGCGTCATGAACCCAGCCGGCGATGTCCTCGGCGGAGACCCAATCGGAGAGCTGCATCTGGCGACTGTACCGGTGGGGGAACAGCCACGTCTGTGCTGGTGTTGACGATGCCTGTACCCGAGGTCACCTCCCACCACGCCAGGACTCCGCATGAGCGAACCCCAAGCGCACCGTCTCACCCAATTCAGTCACGGCGCTGGTTGAGGCTGCAAACTCGCCCCAGGCGAGCTCGCGCACGTTGTGCGTGATCTGCATGCTGACACCCCGAGCCAGCTGTTGGTCGGGACCGCCACCGGCGACGATGCTGCCGTGTGGCAGATCGACGCGGACCGGGCGCTGGTCTCGACAGCCGATTTCATCACTCCTGTGGTCGACGACGCTCGGACGTGGGGTCGCGTGGCTGCGGCCAACAGTGTCTCTGACGTCTACGCAATGGGCGGTCGGCCGCTCTTCGCTCTCAACCTCGTTGGCTGGCCAACCGAGGCCCTCCCGATCGCTTTGCTCGGTGAGGTGCTCGCTGGCGGCCAGGACATCGCCACCGCTGGTGGCTTCGCCGTCGTCGGTGGTCACACCATCGACGACCCGGAACCCAAGTACGGCATGTCGGTCACCGGCGAAGTCCATCCTGACCGCATCCTCACCAACGCCGGCCTGCAGCCTGGGCAGGACCTGATCCTGACCAAGCCGCTCGGTATCGGTGTCATCACCACGGCCATCAAGGCCGACGTCGCGTCCGCCGAGGTCGCCGATGGTGCGATTGCGTCAATGACCAGGCTCAACGATGTCGCCTCCCGGCTCGCCGTCGGTGCTGGTGCCACGGGCTGTACCGATGTGACAGGCTTCGGCCTGCTTGGTCATCTCGGTCGCATGGCGATTGAGTCAGGGCTGGTCGTCAACGTCGAGTTCGACGCCATCCCCTTCCTACCGGGAGCCAAGGAACTCGCTGCCGACGGGATCATGCCGGGCGGCAGCCATCGCAACCTGCTGTGGGGCGTCGAGTTGCTCGACTCTGGCGATCACGATCAGCTGAACGAATTGCTCGTTGCCGATGCGCAGACCTCTGGCGGGCTGGTGTTCGGCGTGGATCCGGGTGAGTCAGCTGGTGTGCTCGCTGCGCTTGCCGCCTCCGGTCACACGGCTGCTGTGATCGGACAGACATCTACCGGCGCCGCCGGGTTCCGGCTGAGGTGATCGTCGTGCTTTCTCGGTTTGGAATCGTTGTGCTCGGTGCGGTGCTCGGTCTCGTCGTTGTCGGGTGCAGCGCCGGAAGCGAAGACTCGACAGCCCCGACCGCGGTCGGCAACGTCACCACAACAGCGCGCGCATTGGTCACCACCGTGCCCTCGGCCGAAGGAACCTCGATCGAGGAGGAACCGCAAGGCAGCTCCGAACTCGTCATTGGGGTTGACGAGGTCATCCGTTTCGCATCGGGTGGGTCGTCCGCGGTGATCAGCGACGCGGTCGTGGTCGGCGAACGGAATCGCTACACACTCGAGGCGGCGGCGGGTCAGACCATGAATGTCGATGTCGTCTCGCTGGAGAACAACGCCGTGTTCGACGTCTACGGGCCAGGCGACACACTGCTGGCCGGCGAGACAATGACCGCCTCGATCGTGCTGCCCGAGAGTGGTGTCTACATCTTGATCCTCGGCGCCACGCGTGGGAACGCTTCGTACGACCTGACGGTCGAGATTCCTGCTGGTTGAACCGGCCTGGCCTCAAGATCATTGACCCAACTGGCGCCAGAAAAGGTCGTCATGGCATCACTTTCTGGCGCCAGTTGGGCTCGGTGAGGTTGGATTAGAGCAGGTCGCGGAGGTTCAGCTCGTCGATGGCTCGGGCACACCTGCGGTTCATGCTGGCCACCAGTTCGTGCTGGCGAGGGTCGCTGAGATCCATGCCGCGACTGGCCACGATCGGGTAGACGAGGCAGAACAGCGCGGCGACCCGGTAGTCCTCCCAGAGTCGGCCGGTCTCGGCCTCGGGAACTCCTGCTGCGATGAGCGCAGCGACGTAGCGGTCGAACAGCGCTCGTTCGTTTGCTGCTGCGACATCGGGGAGAAGGCTCTGAGTGATGAAGTAGGCGAGATCGTAGGCAGCGGTGCCGAGGCCGGTCAGCTGGAAGTCGAGCAGGACGACCTTGCCATCCTCATCGAAGAAGATGTTGTCGGCCCTGTAGTCGCCGTGTACGACCGTGGTCGGCGTCGTCGACAGAGCATCGAGCATGTCATTGAGCTTTGCGATCCAGAGAGGAGCGACGTCGGCGATGGTCGGGTGCACGTCCATCTCGGCCTGCACCTTCACCCATCCTTCTTCGAACACGATGGGGAGAACGCCGCGGTAGATGTCGTCGCCGATGCTCATGGCCGCACCAGTGCTGACGTGATGTTCGGCCTTGCCCCAGAAGGTTGCATGCCATGACGCGAGTTCATCGACCGCCTGTTCGGCGTCGCTCATCTCCATGCCCTCGAGTTGGTCGACAACCCGGTGACCGCCCATGTCCTCCATGAGGAGGAAGTAATTGGCGCCGTCTTCGCTGCAGTCGCCGCCGTATCCCTTGGGCACTCGAATGGGGGAGGCTTCGGAGAGCTCTCCGAAAAACTTCACCTCCTTGGCGTACATCCGCAGCATCGACGATGTAAAGACTGCTGCCTCGTCGAGGGCTGCCAACTTGAGGACAAGGGTGTCAGGAACATCGGTGCCAGTCAGAGCGAGGCGGTACACAGCGCTGCTGACGCCGATGCCGACCCCGATCAACTCGATACTGATGTCGGTGACACCCAGTCCGGTCGCTTCAGCGACCCAGGCCGCGGTGACGTCGTCGATGGTGGAAGGAATGGTGGTCATGAGAAAGGCTTTCGGGAGAAGGATCGTTGGGAGGTGAACTGCGAGGAGCTACTTGTTCAGCAACACGGGAACGTTGCGGGGGCCACGGATCTGGCCGTTGGCCCACGTGGTTTCCTTGGTGGTGTCGAGGGTGTAGTCGGGGAACGCTCGTACCCATTCCTGCAACGCGACGAGTAGCTCGAGCCGAGCCAGGTTCGAGCCAACACAGCGGTGGATGCCGAGCCCGAAGGCCACGTGGCGGTTCTTGGCTCGGTCGAGCTGGAACTCGCCCGGATCATCGAACGCCGCCGGGTCGTGATTCGCAGCGGGGAAGGTGAGCAGCATCTGATCGCCGGCGTGCACGGGGCAGCCAGCCACCTCGGTGTCGGCGATGACCTGGCGGGCCATGGTGACCGGGGCGTAGTAGCGCAGGACTTCTTCGCTTGCCATCTGCCAGAGCGGGTCGTCGTTTTCGACCGCAACGAGGCGAGCGACCTCGTCAGGGTTCTGTGCGAAGTGCCAGAGGCCCGAACCGATGGCACTCCACGTGGTGTCGACTCCAGCGAGGATGAGGAGGCGCACGTAGCCGACCTTGAGCTTCCACTCGACCTCTTCGCCGTTGATCTCGGCGTTGGCGATCTCGGTGAGCATGTCTTCGACGGGATTGGCCAGGCGATCGTTCAGCAACTCATCGATGTAGGCGGTCATCTCCAGGGTGACCTGCACGCGTACGTCGTTGTCGCGAGGGCCGAGCTGGAAGCTGCGGTAAATCCAGTCTCGGAAGAGGTCGCCACCATCCTCGGGAATGCCGGTGAGCTGGCAGATGCCGTGCACGGGGATGTGCTGGGAGTACTGCTCGGCAGCGTCAGCAGCGTCGAGACCGTCGAGTTTTGCGATGAGGTCTCGACAGTATTCGCGCATGTCCTGTTCCATCAGGGCCACCCGCTTGGGGTTGAACGCCGGCAAGAGCAGACGGCGATGCCCGTGGTGATCTGGTGGATCTGAGGTGATCGGCGGGGCAGGGCTGGGCACAGCGTCCGGTCGCCCAACAGCGACACGAATCGACGAGAAGTGCTCGGTGTCGTTCGCTACCTCGGCAACAGCTTCCATCGTGACCGGCATGAAGGCGCGGCCGTAGCGTTCGGTCTTGGCCATCGGACATTGCTCACGCACGTCGTTCCAGATCTCGATGGCATTCGCGCCCCACTGTTCGTCGAGCCAATCCCAATCGTTGACCCAATCCGTGACAGGGGGCAGGTCCATTCCATCGACTTCGTAGGCCATCGGTGCTCCAGTTGGTTTGCCGCTCGGCGAGTGACGAGACGCTACGCGCTGTCTCGTATTGCGGCAAGGCGGGTGACAGACTGCAGACATGCATGATCTTGTGATCACGAACGGAACAATCGTCGACGGTACGGGTGCCGACCGCTTCGTTGCTGATGTCGCCGTGGCGGGTGGTGTCATCGTGGCGATCGGCACCGATCTCGGGCCGGCCACACGCGAGATCGATGCAACCGGGCTTGTCGTGACGCCTGGGTGGGTCGACATCCACACCCACTACGACGGTCAGCTCACATGGGATCCCGATCTTGCTCCGTCGTCGATCAACGGCGTCACCTCGCTTGTGGTCGGGAATTGCGGCGTCGGGTTTGCGCCGGCCCGGCCCGATCAGCGCCAGTATCTGATTGAGCTACTCGAGGGCGTCGAGGACATCCCTGGCGCAGCGCTGGTCGAAGGGCTGCAGTGGGAATGGGAGAGCTTCCCCGAGTTCCTCGACGCACTCGAGAAGCGCGAGTGGCCGGTCGATGTAGGCACCCAGGTTCCTCACGCCGCGCTTCGCTACTACGTGATGGGCGACGACGGTGCCGACATGGATACACCGGCCAGCCCCGATCAGATTGCCACCATGGCGATGCTCTGCGAAGAAGCAATCGCCGCAGGAGCAATGGGGTTCACGACATCTCGAACGATCGCCCACCGGACCAGCACTGGGCGCAAGATCGGCACGCTCAAGGCGTCGACAGAGGAAGTACTCGGCATTGCTGGTGCCTTGCGCAATCTCAATCGCGGCGTGATCCAGCT
>RCMY010001984.1_pt1 | contig 18795 bp, 18 predicted proteins | sample 2041341 | NCBI WGS metagenome assembly RCMY01 (sample SAMN09708234, study PRJNA481090) | Marine sediment metagenome, whole genome shotgun sequencing project. | reverse complement strand
TTGCCGTCGATCAACTGCACACCTCGATCGGTGTGAAGGACTGCATTGCCCGCCAGGTGTTGCTCATGGATAGCAATCCCCAGTTCGGCGACCAGCTTGGTCATGCGCCGTTCGCCCGGCCAGAACGTGGTCACGGCCGACCTGACAGCCCGCGAGGCAACGGTCTCGCTCGGCGGTCTGGTGGTGCCGACTTGGGTGTACGGCGACTCGGTGCCCGGGCCGTTGCTGCGCGCCAAGGCGGGTGATCGGCTGCGGGTAAATGTGACGAACGCGCTCGAGACCGATACCAGCATCCACTGGCACGGCATCGCCTTGAGCAACGACATGGACGGGGTCCCCGGCATCACCCAGAAGCCGATCAATGCGGGTTCTCGGTTCACCTATGAGTTCACCGCGCCCGACCCGGGGACCTACTTCTACCATCCCCACACCGGAGTCCAGCTCGACCGCGGACTTTACGGCGTTCTGATCATCGATGATCCCGACGAGCCGGGAGACTACGACCAGGAGTGGGTCCTCGTTCTCGACGACTGGGTCGACGGCACCGGACGGACTCCCGACGCCATCTTGGCGGAGCTCCAATCGGCCGGTGGGACGTCGAGCTCCGGAGACATGGACGGAATGGACATGGGCGACGACTCCATGGACGGAATGGACATGGGGGGCATGGGGGAAGGCATGCAGTCCGGCATCCTCGGCGGAGCTGGCGACATCGACTACCCGCATTACCTGATCAACGGGCGCACCGCAGGTGCACCGGACGTGCTGACCGGCAAGCCCGGACAACGCGCACGGATCCGCATCGTCAATGCCGCCTCCGACACCGCTTTCCGGGTCGCACTTGGTGGCCACAAGCTCACGCTCACCCACAGTGACGGGTTCCCGGTCGAGCAGACCACGACCGACGCTTTGATGATCGGCATGGGGGAGCGGTACGACGTGACCGTCACCCTGGGGAAGCAGGCCGACTCCATGCGTGGTGTGCCCGCTCACCAACTCGCCATTCTCGAGCGCATGGGCGTGCCCATGCGTCGCGAACCAGCGACGTCCGATGTCGTCGTCGACGCCCTGATCGGCTACAGCCTGAATGGCGCGCCACGAGGTCGAGTCGGAGAACTCATCGACGGGATCCGGGAGTCCGGTCGCCGTGTCGTCTCGCTCGACACCCCGTCCGGGGTGAATGTCACCGACGGCTCGATGCCGGGGGCCGCGGTGAGCGCCGACGCCACGCTGACGCTGGCGCTCCCCAAGATCGGTCTTCGCGACACCGTCCGGGTGGGCGAGTTGTATGTCGCCGACATCTCCGTGCCGCCCTCGGTCTACGACGACATGGGCGTGGGACCGCCACCCGACTTCAGGCACAACAGCATCATCCACGTGATCAACGCCAACGAAAGCAATCGAACATGAGCAACACCGATACCAACCAGGCCGACGTCATCGTCACCGGGCTCGGCCCCGCCGGCGAAGTCGTCGGCGGACAGCTCGCCGAAGCCGGCCTCACCGTCGTCGGCATCGAAGCCGGCCTCGTCGGCGGCGAGTGCCCCTACTGGGGGTGCGTGCCGAGCAAGATGATGATCCGGGCCGCCAATCTCCTGGCCGAAAGCCGGCGAGTCGGTGAACTCGCCGGCTCGTCGACGACCACACCGGATTGGGCTCCGGTCGCTCGTCGCATCCGTGAGCAGGCCACCGACAACTGGGACGACACCGTCGCGGTCGATCGCTTCGTCGGCAAGGGTGGCACGTTCGTCCGAGGCCGGGCGACGATCACCGGGCCGAACTCGGTCGAGGTGGACGGCACGCCCTACACCGCGTCACGCGGCATCGTGATCGCCACCGGCACACTGGCCGCGGTGCCACCGATTCCGGGGTTGGCCGACACGCCCTATTGGACCAACCACCAGATCGTCGAGACCGAAGAACTGCCCGAGTCGCTGATCGTGCTCGGAGGCGGAGCCATCGGCACCGAACTGGCGCAGGTCATGGCCCGATTCGGTGTGAAGGTCACCGTCGTCGAGGGCGCCGATCGCCTGCTTCCACGAAATGAGCCCGAGGCGGGCCAGGCCATCGCCGAGGTGTTCGAAGCCGAAGGCATCACCGTTCACACGGGGCAGTTCGCCGCCGGGGTCTCCTACGCCGACGGACAGTTCACGCTGGCGATGCCCGACGGCAGCGAGGTCACCGGAGAGAAGCTGTTGGTGGCAACTGGCCGTCGAACGTTCCTGGCCGACCTCGGCGTCGAGGCGCTCGGCCTCGATCCAGCACTCGGATTCCTCTCCGTCGACGACCACCAACGAGTCATGGATGGTGTCTGGGCCGCCGGCGACATCGCCGGTGAAGGCTTGTTCACCCACCTCGCCACCCGCCAGGGGGCGATCGTCGCCGACGACATCCTGGGCAAGGATGTCGAACCGTTGAACCTCGAGGCCCTACCGGCAGTGACCTTCTGCGATCCCGAAGTCGGCGCCGTCGGCCTCACCGAGGCAGAGGCACGGGAGAAGGGCCTCGACGTTGCCGTGGCCTTCAAGCCCGTCGGCCACACCGCTCGGGGCTGGCTCCACTCGGTCGGCAACGAGGGCTTCGTCAAGCTCGTCGTCGACGTCGACCAGGGAGTCCTCGTCGGAGCGACATCGGTCGGCCCGGTCGGCGGTGAGGTGCTGGGTCTGCTGACGCTTGCCGTGCACGCCAAGATCCCCGTCTCGATCCTCCGCTCGATGATCTACGCCTACCCGACCTTCCACAAGGGGATCGAGGATGCCCTCGGCGAGTTGGGATGAGCAGGGCCAGGTTCAAGGCGAGCGACGTTTGACGGCGAGGCAGGCACGAGAGGCCTAGGTTCGAACCCATGGCAACCAGTTTTCACCGTTTCGGCGCATGGGTGGCGCTCTGTCTCGGGCGCGGCGAGAAGGCGCCCCTGAGCAAGAACGACGTCGAGTTGCTCGTCGACGAGATGGGGGAGTCGTCGTACGCCGGTGGCACGTTCTTGTTCCGGCGCGGGGATGCCGCGGCCAACGTCCACATCGTCCGGACGGGAACGATCGAACTCAGTCGCGAGGTCAAGGGCCGGCGGGTCATGCTCCAGGTCCTTCGACCGGGCGACGTGTTCGGCGACGTCTCGGCCTTTCTCGGCGAGGCCGAGGTGTTCGACGCCCGTGCGCTCGAAGACTGTACGGTCCTGTCCCTCGACACCGAGGGGCTGTTCACCCTCCTGCAGACCCGCCCGCTGATCGCCCGTCGCTGGTTTGTCTCGCTGGCCGAACGGATGGCGGGGTTGCAGAGCCGTCTGGTCGATCTGCTGGCGGGCGGCATCGAAGCCCAGTTGGCCTCGATCTTGCTGAGGGAAGCCGACGACTCCGGCCGGGTTCAGATCACCCAGGGAACCCTGGCCTCGCTCCTCGGTGTGCAGCGCTCGAGCGTCCAGCGGGTCCTCAAGCAACTCGAGGCGGCTCAACTCGTCGAGTTGCACTACCGATGCATCGACCTCGTCGATCGGCAAGGGCTGCTGTCGTTGCTCGAGGAAACCGAGATCGACGCCCTCGATGCCGACCTCCCGGCCGACTGAATCGTCGCAAGAGATGTCGAACTTCCGCCCGATTGTGGAAGAAAGACCGAACGAGGGGAAGGGACGAGGTCTCGAGCGGGTTCCCGATGCATGGCAAAAGCAGTGTTCGATGGTGTGGTGATCGCAGACAGCGACGACGTGCGCGTGGTCGAGGGGATGACGTACTTCCCGTTGAGCAGTGTGTCCGACGACGTCTTGCTCGAGAGCACGACGACGAGTCGCTGCTTCTGGAAGGGCAAGGCCCGCTACTGGCACGTGGTCGGAGCGAGCGAGACGGCCACCGACGCGGCCTTTGCCTACGAGTCACCCTGGCCATTGGCCCGTCGGCTGGTGACCGATCGTGTTGCGTTCTGGCGTGACGTCGACGTCGTGCGGGACTGAGACGTGCCCGACGCTCCGCCGCTTCGAACTGCGGTGTTCAGACTCTGGGTGGTCGCGGCGATCGGCAACCTGGTCGGGGCGTTCGTCTTGGGGCGGTTCCTCGCCACCATGGGGCGAACCATCATCGGCAAGTACCTCCCAGCCTTCTTCCTCGTTGCCCTGCCGTTCTCTTTCGCCAGCAACCACCTTCGAACCACTCGAACGACCGACGACAGGAAACAACCATGAGCGCTGACAATGGTCCATCGACCGCACCCGTTCCCGTGCCGAGCGGCGCCCATTCGTGGCACAAGGCATTGGCCACCGACGATCTCCCCGAAGGCCGTGTCACCACGGTGAGCATCGGACGTCGAACCCTGTGCGTCACCAACGTCGACGGCAACTACGGCGCGATGAACAATCACTGCCCCCACCAGGGCGGCCCGCTTGGTGAGGGTTCGATCGAGAAGGGCTGGTTGCGATGCCCCTGGCATGGCTACGACTACAGCCCGTGCAACGGCAAGCCGCCCGAAGGGTTCGACGACGCTCCCGAGGCCTATGCCACCGAGATGCGTGACGATGGCCTCTACGTCGCGTTGCCGGCCGAGGCCGAACACGTGCGCACCGTCTCCGACGCGATGGTCGAGACCATGGTCAACTGGGGCGTCGACTCGGTCTTCGGCATGGTCGGTCACTCCAACCTGGGCTTCGCCGATGCCATGCGGCGTGCCGAAGAGCGGGGAGAACTCCGCTATTTCGGCGTCCGCCACGAAGGAGCGGCGTCATTCGCGGCAACTGCCTACGGCAAGCTCACCGGCCGGCTCGCCGCCTGCTTCGGCATCGCCGGGCCCGGCTCCACCAACTTGTTGACCGGTCTCTATGACGCCAAGGTCGACCGAGCTCCGGTGCTCGCCATCTCTGGACAGGTGCCCTCCAAGACCAAGGGCCGAGGAGCGTTCCAGGACATGGATCTGGCGAGCTCGTTCAAGGACGTGGCCCGCTTCGGCGAGGTGGTGCTCTCCGGCGCCGACCACGCCGAGCTGATGACCCTGGCCTGCAAGACCGCCATCGTCGAACGCGATGTGGCACACCTGATCCTGCCCGACGAGGTCCAGGTCGAGACCACCGACCAAGAGGCATCTGGCCCGGCGGGCCGGACCGGTTCTCGTGCGATCGCCGCCCCGGTCGATGCTGTCGCCGAGGCAATCGAACGCATTCGCCAGGCCGAGCGACCGGTCATCGTCGTCGGCAACGGTGCTCGTCCGGCGATGGACGCCGTCGTCGAACTGGCCGAACTGCTCGGGGCTCCGGTCATCACGACCTTCAAGGCCAAGGGAGCGATCTCGGATCGCCATCCGCTGGGCTGCGGCGTACTGGGACGAAGCGGTACACCGGTGGCGAGTTGGCTGATGAACGAGTCGGATCTCGTCGTGGTGTTCGGTGCGTCGTTCTCCAACCACACCGGGATCGCGCCCTACAAGCCGATCATCCAGATCGATCACGACGCCATGGCCATCGGGCGGCACCACTCGGTCGACGTCGGCCTGCAGGGTGATGTGGCGGTCACCGCCGGTCAGCTCGCGGCCGGCCTCGACGGCCCGACGTCGTGTGTCGACCAGCGTCCGGTCGTGGCCGAACGTTGGCAGATCTGGCGCGACGAGAAGGCCAGCAGAAGCGCCGACGATCATGGCATCGGTATGAACGCGGCCTCGATCTTCGCCGAACTCGGCGAGTGCGTCCCCGACGACGCGGTGATCTGTGTCGACGTCGGCAACAACACCTACTCGTTCGGCCGCTACTTCGAGGTTGCCGACCAAGACGTGCTGATGTCGGGCTACCTCGGCTCGATCGGTTTCGCTCTGCCTGCGGCGATGGGTGCATGGGCTGCTGTCGGTGACACCCGCAAGGTCGTTTCGGTGTCGGGCGACGGCGGGTTCGGCCAGTACGCGATGGAACTCACCACGGCCGTCAAGTATGGGATGAACATCACGCATGTGCTGCTGAACAACGACGAGTTGGGCAAGATCTCCAAAGAGCAACGGGCAGGCGAATACGACGTCTGGCAGACCAGCCTCCACAATCCCGACTTCGCCGCCTTCGCTCAGCTGTGCGGAGCCCACGGCGCAAGGGTCACCGACATCTCCCAGCTCCACGACGCAATTGCCGCGGCGCTCGACCACGATGGCCCGTCGCTCATCGAGGTCGTGACCGATCCGTTGCTCATGTGAGATCGGCAGAACCATCATCGGGGCTGGGACTCGTCGCTCGAATGGCTATGTGCTGATCTGGGGCTCGAAGACGACGACGGCGGTCTCGCTGGGGCGCCGTGCCGCGTAGGAATCGAGGTTTTGGTCGATCATCTGCCAGCGGGCCCAGAGTCGCTTTCGTTCTTCGCCTTCGGCCGCTCGTGCAGCGACGAGACGATGACCGTCGACCAGGTCGACCTCGGCGTCAGGATGGGCCTGCAGATTGAGCCACCAGGCCGGTTCGGCTTCGCCCCAGCCGTTCATGGCCATCGTGACCAGATTGTGGCCGTCCTCGAAATAGCCGACGACCACCTGTCGTTCTCTCCCGCTGCGACGGCCGATTGTCGTGAGGCGCAGGGCGCCCCACTTGGAGGCCTTGGGGCGCCAGAGCCCGAGGCGGGCGCCGCTCAGGCGGAGCACCCCTCGGTGCGCTTTCCAGAACATGCGCATGAACCAGCGTGGTGGGAGGCGGGTCGTGGCCACGGGTTGTGCCGACATCGTGGGTCTCCTCAGTCGAACTCGACTCGATCATCGCTGCAGTGGCGCGACAGCACCAGTGGCCAAGGTCATTCCATGACCCGAAGGGTGTCGGGCACGCTCATCGTTGCGAGCCTGCGGACCAGGAACAGTGGAGCGATCGAGACGGCCAAGACGCCGACCACCAATGCCGACAGCATGGTCGTCGGAGCGATGTAGCTCGTGATTCCGAGGTCGGGCAGCGTGGTCGTTGCCAACGATTGCAGCATCCAGCGAACGAAGACGGCGCCGACCACCACGCCGATGATCGTGGCCAGCACACCGATGATCATGCTCTCGACGATCACCATGCGCATGATGGTGCGAACGGGAAGACCGAAGGCTCGCATCGTCGCGTGCTCTCGGCGGCGCTCGTCGATGGTGATCCGCGTACCGTTGAAGGCGATCAGGAGCGCAAGGACCATCACGGCGACCGCAGCGATGACGAGGATGCCGACGAACTGCCCCAGCGCCTCGTCGAAGCCCTCCCCGATGCGTGTCACCCCTTGGGTCGAGGCCACACCGGGCAGCCCGAACATGGCCCGCTGCACCACCGTCACCTCGACGCCGTCGTGAGGATGGACGTGAGCGAAGTTGACCGCACCCTCGAGTCCGAAGAGCGGCGCCATCGAGCGATCCATGAACGCAAAGGTTCGCATGGGGTTGGCCTGGATGCCCGAGACCACCACCGAGGACTCCACGAGGGCAAAGCCCCCGGTGTCGGTTCGCCGAGGGTGGCGGACATCGATCATGTCACCCACCTCGACCCCGAGATCGGCGGCAGCCTTCGCTGCCAGCACGATGCCGTCCTCGGGCGGGCCTGAGGAGTCCGTGATCGTCGGTGTCCATTGCGCCGAATCGAAGTCGACGAGTTCGACGAGCAGGTCGAGGTCGTCCTCGGGGTGTTCGCCCAGGCCCACCGCTGGGAGGCGAAGGCCGGTGTCGACATCACCGACCTCGGAGAGAGCCGAGATCGCGGTGACACTCGGGGAGTCCTCGGGGTAGAAGGTGTCGAATTGGACGAGCAATCGATCCGGATCGCCTTTGGCCAGTTCCTCGCTGACGTCGTCGATCGACCGGCCGAAGCTGTCCAGGAGACCGAGCACCCCCACCAAGGCGGTGACGGCCGCGCCGACGCCGAGCGCGGTGAGGATGGTGCGCCGCGGCGTCCGCATCACGTTGCGCAGGGGCATCTGGGCGAACGTCGATCCTGGCAGCCGCAACCGGCCGGTCCAATCGGTCGTCCGGCTTGCCGATGCGTGCAGGTGGCCGGTTTGGATTGCTTCGATCGGTTCGACGCTCACGGCTCGGATGGTCGGGATGGCGCTGGCCACCAGCGGCACCGCGGCGCCGACGAGCGCAGCTTGGGCGAAGAAACCGATCTGGAACGGCGTTCGGTAGTCCGGCAGCGGCAGGAACGAGGCGAGGAGGTCGCGCATCGCATCGGCGACGAGGAGGCCGACGCCGACACCCCCGATCACACCGATGACCGCGACCTCGGCGCCGATCAGCATCGGTCGAATCGCGAGGAAGCGTCGGGGCACCCCGAGGGCCATACCGATGCCGATCTCCCGACGCTGTGCCTCGACGATGCGATTGATGAGGTTGAAGGCGCCGAGCGCTGCCGCCGCGAACACCAGACCGGCCAGCGCGTTCCAGAATCGCTGGTCGGTCTCGATGTCGTCGTAGAGCACACGCACGGCGAACTCGTCTTCTCGGCTCGTGATGACCGCCCCCAACGATCGAGACTCGATCGCCGACGAGAGTTCTGCCACCACGGCCTCTGGATCGGCTCCCTCGTCCAGGGTGATCACGAGTTCGTTCACCTGATTCGGTCGTCCGCTGACGCTCTGTGCCGTGGTGAGCGGGAGATAGATCGGCGCCATGTCACCATGGGAGAGGATCGTTCCCTCGGGCCCCTCGTAGTAGAAGTCCTCCGGGATCATCCCGAGGCCCGAGTATCGGACCACCTGGCCCCCGGCGATGATGAGCGAACCGTCCGACGGCAGGCCGAGTGCATCGGCGAACTTGGCCTCGAGCACACCAACCGGTCCTGCGGTGCCAACCTCGTCGGGACGCGATCCCTCCGCCACCCACAGGCGATCGACTCCGGCGGTCGGTGCGAGGTCCATGCCGACCACCCGAGCCTGGGCCAGGGTGGCGGCGGCACCGGCACCGACCTCGACCTGGCTGTCGACGACGATGCGCTCCATCGTCGCGTCGATGCCATCGATACCGGCGATTGCTTCGCTCAGCGTTCCCTCGTCGGTGAAGGTTCCCGGACTGAGCGACACACGAAGATCGTGCATGGCGAGCGTCTCGAAGCTTGCATCGTTCGACACTCGTCGCCAGGTCGCGGTGCTCCCGAGTCCGGCGTAGACACCGACCCCGATGGCCACGATGATCGCGATGGCCACCACGGCGACCCAATGACTGCGCAGGTCGCGCAGCGACCAGCGCCACCAGAACCACCGTCCTGACGGCAGGTCGCTCACCACTGGAGATCGCTGATCGGCGCCTTGCCGCCGGCCGGCGGACCATCGGCCACGATGCGCCCGCTCGAGAGCTCGATGACTCGGTCGGCGACACGCGAGATCTCCCGGTTGTGGGTCACGATCAGCACGGTCATACCCGCCCTCGCCTGTTCTTCGAGCACCGAGAGAATCTGGACACCGGTGCGAAAGTCGAGCTCACCTGTCGGTTCGTCGGCCAGCATGATCGGGTTTCCGGTGGCCAGCGACCGGGCGATGGCCACACGCTGCTGTTCACCACCCGACAGTTGATGTGGGAAGTGGCGCAGTCGATCGCCGAGCCCCACCCGTTCCAGTGCCTCCGCCGATCGAGTCGCCGGGTCGTCTCGGCCGGCAGCGTCGGCACCGAACCGGACGTTCTCGTACGCCGTCAGCCCGGGAAAGAGGTTGAACGTCTGGAAGATGAAGCTGACGGTGTGGCGTCGAATCGTCGCTCGTGCCGCCGACGATGCACCGGTGACCTCATGACCTGCGATCTTGACCGAGCCGGACGTGGGGATGTCGAGCGCTCCGATCATGTTCAACAGGGTGGTCTTGCCACAACCCGACGGTCCGAGGATGACGACGAATGCCGCCTCGTCGACGTGTAGATCGATGCCGTCGAGTGCCACGACCTCGACGTCGCCGATCTGGTATCGCTTCGCCACACCGTCGAGGTCGATGCGGGACCCAAGGTGTCCGCTTCTCGCATCGACGGTCGGCAGCTGATCGAGCTTGGCCATGAGACCATGGTGATCGGGTCGAACTGCGCCGACAAGGGTCCTTCGGCCCCGCCGCCGAAGGACCCTTTGGTGCCCGGCCGACGTCTCAGCGGCGGTCGACCAGCACGAGGGCGACAGACCGACACGATGCCGGTCAGCACCTGGCCGCCGCGAACGACGCGATGCACAGGAGCGGGCCGAGCGCTACGCCGATGTCCTTCGGCTCCTCGTTCCCTCACAGAACACCGGCGCCCAATGGAAGGTGCACGTGCTCCACGGTGCGCCGCCTTCGGCCGGGTCGCGGATCCGGCGGTACGGCCGGATCAGCGCGGCCCGATGGCGATGAAACCGAGCGCTGCCTCTTCGCTCCCGTCCAGTCGCAACAAGTCGTTGAGTGCACCATCCAAGAAGGCTCCGACGACGCACACGCCCAGGCTCGCGGCCTCGCCTGCGAGGTACAGGTTTTGGGCGATGTGCCCCGCCTCCCAACAGACGTATCGGTAGTGGCGTGCGTGATACTTCCAACGGGTGCGTTGGAAGTATCCGCTGAGAACGAACACCGCCGAGGCAGTGCGCAGGAAGTCCTGGCCGAGGCCGGCGAGCATCAGGTCGCCTCCGACCGAACCTGTCCGAACAGGCTGCAGGGCCTGCGACCGGACGTCCACGTGGTACAGCCCGGGCTCGATTCCCTCGACTCGGTTGATCGCCACGTAGGTCTCGATCGGGTAGAGGGCCCCGGCCGATGGCGTGGTGCGATAGCCGCCATCGGTGGTGATCCCGGTGGCAGAGCGCACCATCCAGGCAAGCTCCTCTGCCGTCATGGCTCGATCGGCGAACTCGCGTCGTGATCGACGCTGTTGCATCGCCTGAGCCACGCTCATGACGGGCAGTGCAGAGACGGACGGCAACTGGATCGAGTCATCGTCGACCAGTTCCTTGTAGCGCGGCGGCCGGTCTCCCCAGTCGAGGACGTTGCTCAACAAGCCACGCACACCCAGCGAACTCTCACCGTGATAGAACAGCCCGACGTCACCACCCGGGTACGGGCTCGGGGCCACTTCGGATCGAGTGACCCACCCGGCAACCGAGCCAACGACGCCTGCGGCCAACGAGGCGAGGACGGTCCGCCTCGATCCACCAAGATGCTGCGACGCCCCGGTCCCCGACGGGTGACCCCCAGCACCATCGGCTGCTCCGAGATCAAGACCTAGACGCAGCTCGTCGTCGGTTGCCTCTGGAAGGTCCACTCCGTCGACGCCAGCCTGTACCACGGGCGACGGTGACGTCTCGGCCCATCTGCGGCGGCGAGGGCGCATGATCGCGACGAGCGACCGCCGGTGCAGCACCACATGGGCGGCGACGAGCACGGTCATGACATAGCCGGCCAGCGAGTGGAGTCTGAACTCGTTGAGGTCGAGGCGGTCGGCGAGCAATCCAGTCAGTGCGACGGCCACCACCGAGAGCAACAGCATGAGATCGAGAAGGCTTCTTGCCATGTTGCGGCGCACGAGCAGCTTTCCCCTTTCCGGCGCCTCGACGAGCCGAGACGGGCCCTGGGTGCCGACCGCCCAGATCCTGCGAATACGAGCGGAGACACTCCTGAACCTACGGGCAGGACCGATCGTGCGACAGTGGCCTTGGTCCCCATGCGAACCCGTCTCGGGTCTTCGGCTTCAGCGGGCACTCCCGATGCCCGAGGGGCACCCGGCATCACCACCGGCGCATCAGTCCTGCGACGCCTGCAGACGGCCGGTGTCGGGGCCCATGCCGTTGGCGGTACCCCACAGAACGGCCTGGACCCGGTTGGTGACGCCGATTCGTCGATACGCCGACCGAATCGTGGTCTTGATGGTGTTGACACTCAGGTGCAGGAGGTCGGCGATCTCGATGTTGGAGCGGCCCTGCGTGATCAGGGCCAGCACCTCGGCCTCTCGAGACGAAAGGTCGGCGAACTTCCCCGGCCAATCCAGATCGGGTTCGCCCTCGGATCCTTCTCGGCCGGCGAACACGATGCGTTCGCCGGCTGCGGCGCGTTCGACACAGTCGACGAGCTCTTCTGCCGTGGCAGTCTTGGACACGCAACCGCTGGCACCGAGCTCGAATGCCCGCTCGACCAGTGCGTCGGAGAACGTCCACGTGAACACGACCACCCGATGCACCGAGGGGTTGCCGACCAGACGACTGAGCTCGGCCAGACCCGGTTCGGTACGAGCAAAAGTGTCGTAGAGCGCAATGTCGACATCGAGCTCGACCGGCATGTTGACGTCGAGTTCGAGGACCTGCACTCGGTCCTCGAAGGGCTCGAGCAGCCGAGCGACACCGGCAACGACCACCCCATGGTCGTTGACGATCGCAAGTTTGATGGGATGCCCGAGCAGGTCAGTCACCCCCAGATCATGTCACGGGGAGTGCAGAAGGCGGTCGGCGAGTGGCTACGGAGTGGTTCTCCGCCGTCTCACGGTCGCAACGGTCAGCCCGCCTTCGATGGACACCCGGAAGTCGTCCGACAGAGCGTTCACCATCATGAGGCCTCGTCCTCGATGGTTGGTTGCCGGTACCGACGATGCAGGATGGAGTTCGAAACCCACCCCCATGTCGACGACACGGAGCTCGATCCATTCATCACCGACGTCGAGATCGACGTGGATGACGCTTGCCTCGGGGGCAGCCTCGATGGCGTTGGTGACGAGTTCTGTGGCGATCAACAACCATTCATCGGCCGGTTCGTCGCTCTCGCCGAGGAACCCTCGGAGCGATGAGCGCAGTGGCGCAAGTTCGGCGGTCGTCGGCTGCAACGAAAGCGAAAAGCGCGACATGGCACTGCAGTACCCAGCGCCGGACGACTCAATCATCAAGAGTCGGCGGCCTCCCGACAGGGGTGAGCCGCCGACCCCGAGACACAAGTTCACCCCTAGGGGTGGTGGGGCAGGAGACCTTGCCTGGTGAAATGGTGGGGTGTCTTCCCTGGATCGTGACCCTCAGAATGATCCCACGGAACTGCTGCGGCAGCTGTTGCCGGTCGGAGGCGTCTCGTGATCGCCATTCGCGAGGAGTACTCCGATGACGGCACGCTCGTCTGCACACTCGAGGGTGAGCTCGATGCCGACAATGCCGCCGGACTCGCCGATCGACTGAGAACGTCCTACCGGTGCGGGTCCGACCTGGTCTTGGATGTCGAGCAACTGGTGTTCATCGACTCGTCCGGGATCAGAGCGCTCCTGCAGCTCCAGGAGATGACGGTGGCCGGCGAAGGCACGTTCGAACTGGCCGGTACGACACCGAACGTGCACCGAGTGCTCGAGATCACCGGCCTCCTCGAGCTGTTCGGTCTGTCGTAGCGTCCACACGGTGAGTCACGGGCGGTGAATGCCTGGCCGGCGTCTACTGCGTCTGCGGTATGCCCCAAGCCTGCGTTGGGAGGATTCCCCAGAACCCGGTGAAGCGCATCATGAGGACATGATCGAAGTCACCAACCTCACCAAGCGCTACGGCGCAACCACCGCCGTCGACAACCTCAGCTTCACCGTCGAGCCCGGCATCGTGACCGGCTTCCTCGGCCCGAACGGCGCAGGCAAGTCGACCACCATGCGAATGATCCTCGGCCTCGACACCCCGACCAGTGGCACCGCCACCGTCGACGGGCGTCGGTTGCAGGACCACGCAGCGCCGATCACCGAACTCGGCGCCCTGCTCGAAGCGAAGGCCGTGCACCCCAAGCGCTCGGGCCGCAACCACCTTCGAGCCCTGGCAGCGGTCAGCGGCATCTCGAACCGACGGGTGGAGGAAGTGCTCGACATCGTCGGTCTGACCGACGTCGCCGACCGTGCTGCGGGCGGTTTCTCGTTGGGCATGAGTCAGCGCCTCGGGATCGCCTCGGCCCTGCTCGGCGATCCCTCGACCGTGATGCTCGACGAACCGGTCAACGGCCTCGACCCCGAGGGGATCCTCTGGATCCGTCACCTGCTCAAGGACCTCGCCGACGATGGCCGCACGGTCCTGGTGTCGTCCCACCTCATGAGCGAGATGGCCCTGGCCGCAGAGCACTTCGTGATCATCGGCCAGGGGCGCTTGATCGCCGATGTCACCACACAGGAACTGGAGAAGCTCGGCGGCGAACCGAGCGTGTACGTCCAGACGACGGAGACCTCACGCCTGCGAGCAGCGCTGGCGAGAGACGGAGTGACCGTACGGGACGAGGGCACCGATGGTCTGACGATCGTCGGCCTCGACAGCACCGCCGTCGGCCACGTGATCGCCGATCAGGGCATCGTCGTCTCCGAACTCGGTACCCGGCGCAACACCCTCGAACAGACCTTCATGGAGCTGACCTCGCACTCTGTCGAGTACAGCGCCCGTGCCATCCACGAGGTGGCGGCCTGATGAGTACCCCATCACCGATCCTCGACCCCAACCACCCAGATCCCGCCCTCCCTCCGCTCAAGGAAACACCGCTCATGACCACCACCCTGTCTCGCCCGAACAACCCCGAGAACCCGTCAGCGACCCGGACCATGTCGGCCAGCCCCGGCAAGGTCGAGACGGCCGACGGCGCCGTTCGAGTCACCTTTGCCCGAGTCGTACGATCTGAAGGGATCAAGTTCAGGACCGTACGATCGAACCTCGTCGCCATCGGCGCCGCCATGGCCGCCGCCGTCGGTTTCGGTGCATTGTTCTCCTCGCTCGCCGGAAGCGGCAACGGTCCCGATCGCTTCGCCGCAAACGGCCTCTCGTTGAGCCTTGCCGGCTTCAACCTCAGCCAGATCATCGTGGCGATCTTGGGCGTCGCTCTCGTCGCCAACGAGTACCAGTCCGGTCTCATTCGGACCTGGTTCGGTTCGGCGCCAGATCGAATGCGAGTCCTGATTGCCAAGATCGGCGTGTACGGCTCGATCGTCTTCGGTGCCAGTCTCGTGGCCGCCGTCTTCGCCTTCCTCGCCGGTCAGGCACTGCTGCCTGCCAGCTTCACGGCGCTGACCCTCGGGAGTGAGGGCGTGCTGCAGGCGCTGGTGGGCACCGCCTTCTACATGGCCTGCATCGGCGTGATCGGCATCGGCCTCGGCTTCCTTCTCCGCAGCACCGCCGCAGGAGCGGGCGCCGTCGTGACGATGCTCATGATCGCCCCGATCATGGTCGGGCTGCTGCCCGCATCCATCAGCGATCCGGTCGGCAAGATCCTTCCGAGCAACGCTGCCAGCGCCGTCCAGGGCATCGAGTCCACAAGCGAGCTGTTGTCCGCAGGGTGGGGACTCGCCGTCCTGCTCTCCTGGGTGATCGTCATCGCCGGCAGTGCCGCCATGGTGCTGAAGCGCCGCGACGCCTGATGCACCAGCCAGAACGGCTTCGAGGATGGCGACGACTAGCGTGAATCGAATGAGTGCACAGCCGCATCCGGCCCCGGTGCGGCTGTTGCCGTGGCACATCCCACCGTGGGTCGTCGATGCCGTGCTCATCTGCTTCACGGTGTTCGCCTCTCTGCGCCGCCCGTTCGAAGCATCGGGTGCCATCGCCCCCGCCGACTGGTTCGCCCTGGTCGCCGGGGTCGTCTTCCTGCTGACCCGTCGGCGTGCTCCCCTGGCAACACTCATTGCCGCCGTCGTGACCGCTGCGGTGGTGGTCGTGGCGATCGACGGCCCTTCGATGCTGTTGCCGGTGTCGCTGATCGTGTTGTTCACGGTCGGACTCGAGTGTGAACGGCGGGTTGCGCTGCTCGCCGGCTCGGCCACGATCGCCACCTTCGCCGGCCTGTTCATCGTCTTGCTCGAACAGGGCACGGTCGACGGTTCGGGGTTGGCCGCGATCGCCTGGCCTGCCTTCGCCGTCGCCGCAGGCATCGGTGTTCGCACCAGTCGACTGAACGTATTTGCCGTGCAGGAACGAGCTCGACAGGCCGAAGCGTCTCGTGAAGTCGAAGCACAGCGGCGGGTCGTCGAGGAACGGCTGCGTATCGCCCGTGACGTCCACGATCTCGTCGCCCACCACATTGCGGTCGTCAACGTGCAGTCCGGAGTTGCCGGCCATCTGCTGGAGACCAATCCAGAGGCTGCGGGCGAAGCGCTCGGCCTGGTCCGTGGAGCGGCGGCCACCGTGGTCGATCAGCTCGGCGAACTGCTGGGCGTGCTTCGTTCTCCCGACGACGTCGCCGACCCGCATGCTCCGACGCCAGATCTCGCAGCCATCGAAGATCTCATCTCGTCGTTCGCGGCCAGCGGCCTCGAGATTCGCCGCGAGACCTCCGGCCGTCGGCGAGCGTTCTCTGGCTCCGCCGAACTCGCGGCCTACCGGGTCGTGCAAGAAGCGCTGACCAACGCACACAAGTACGGCACCGGGGCGGCCGATGTCGCCCTTCACTTCGACCACGATGGTCTCGAGATCATCGTGTCGAACCCGATCGATCACACGGCGGCGACGGGCAGCGGTTTCGGACTCGTCGGTATGCGTGAGCGAGTCGACGCGGTCGGCGGCACGCTCGAGACGGGGCCGTCGGCCGATCAGCATCGCTTCCGTGTCGTCGCCACCATCCCCGTGAAGGCCGAGTCATGAGCGAAAGTCCCACCACCACCACCACCACCCCCATCCGGGTGATCCTCGCCGACGATCAGGCTCTGATCCGAGGCGGGTTCCGCGCCCTCATCGACAGTGCACCAGACCTGGCCGTGGTCGGTGAGGCCGAAGACGGCCAGGCGGCGATCGACCTGCTCCGCTCCGAACGGGCCGACGTCGTGCTGATGGACATCCGCATGCCGGGGCTCGATGGGCTGGCGGCGACCCGGGCCATCTGCGCCGACGACGACCTGGCAGGCGTCAAGGTGATCGTGCTGACCACCTTCGAACTCGACGACTACGTCATCCAGGCGGTGCAGGCCGGCGCCAGCGGCTTCCTGGGCAAGGGCGTCGAACCGACCGAGCTGCTCGACGCCATCCGTTCGGTCGCCGGTGGCGATGCGCTCCTCTCACCGAAGGCGACCCGGGCGCTGCTGGAACGCTTCTCCGACTCGGGGGCTGTTGGTCTCGACGTTGGAGCGCTCGACGCGCTGACCGATCGCGAACGCGAAATGATGGCGTTGGCGGCTCACGGACTGTCCAACGACGACATCGCCGCACGAGCATTCCTGTCGCCCCTCACGGTCAAGACCCACCTGAACCGAGCAATGATGAAGCTGCACGTACGCGACCGAGCCCAGCTCGTGGTGATCGCCTACCAAGCCGGACTCGTTCGACCCGGCGACACCCTGTAGCCCGAGCCACTGTGGCTACGAGCCCGGGGCCGCGCCCGAGCGCACATGGCAACGGCGGGTCCGGGCGGCCTGCGGCGGCTAGAATCTGTGTCGAGGCGCCCGGTCTGCTGACTTGGCGCCTTTCGATTTGTACCCCTGGCTCACGCGTTCGAAAGCAGACACCGATGGCGACACCAACTGGCAACCGTTCGTTCCCCGAGGGATTCGTCTGGGGAACGGCGACTGCCTCCTATCAGATCGAGGGCGCGGTCGACGAAGGCGGCCGAGGCCAGTCGATCTGGGACACGTTCTCGCATACGCCCGGTCGAGTGCTGAACGGCGACACCGGCGACGTGGCGTGCGATCACTTCCACCGGTACCCGGCCGACCTCGCGCTGATGGGCGAGCTCGGGACCGGCGCCTATCGGTTCTCCTTCGCCTGGCCACGGTTCCAGGCCGATGGGACCGGCCCGCTCAATCCGGCGGGTGTAGATTTCTACGACCGTCTGATCGACGGCCTGCTCGAACGCAACATCATCCCCTACGCCACGATGTACCACTGGGACCTGCCCCAGGCGCTCGAAGACCTCGGCGGCTGGCCGAATCGCGACACCGCCAAGCGGTTCGCCGACTATGCCGTCGCCGTGCACGATCGTTTCTCCGATCGGGTCGACCACTGGATGACGCTGAACGAACCGTGGTGCACGGCGTTCCTCGGATACGGCGCGGGGGTGCATGCCCCGGGTGTCACCGACGAGTCGGCCGCGCTCCGGGCCGCCCATCACCTGCTCGTCGGGCATGGCCTGGCCGTCAACGAGATGCGCTCGGCGAAGCCAGACGGCAACTACGGCATCGCCATCAACCTGTACCCGGTGAAGGCGGCGTCGGATTCCGCCGCCGACATCGACGCCGCCCGGCGGGTCGACAACATCGTGAACAAGGTCTTCCTCGACCCGATCTTCACCGGCTCGTACCCCGCAGACTTCCTCACCGACATGGAGCCCTTCGGCCCCACCGACCACATGCTCGACGGCGACGCCGAGCTCGCCGGTGTGCCGATCGATTTCGTCGGCATCAACTACTACAGCGCCCACACCGTTCGGGCGGCACGCGCCGACGACCCCGAGGTGTTCACCGACGGTTCCGAGCGTGACCCGGCGTGGATCGGCGCCACCGACGTGGTGAAGATCTCGACCGGAGCGCCGAGGACGGCGATGGACTGGGAGATCGTTCCCGAGGGGCTGTACGAGACCCTGTCGCGGGTGTGGAACGACTACGGGCAGCCGACGATCTTCATCACCGAGAACGGAGCGGCAAGCCACGACGTCGTCGGTCCCGACGGCACCGTCGACGATCGGCTTCGCCTCGACTACCTGCGTGATCACTTTGCCGAAGCGCATCGGGCGATCGAAGACGGCGTCGGGCTCGCCGGCTATTTCGTGTGGTCGCTCCTCGACAACTTCGAGTGGGCGCTCGGGTATGACCGCCGCTTCGGACTCGTCCACGTCGACTTCGAGACGCAGAAGCGGACGATCAAGAACAGCGGCCTGTGGTACTCGTCGGTGACGGCGGCCAATGCACTGCCTGATGGCAGCGAAGGTTCTGCCTGATGGCAGCGAAGGTTCTGCCTGATGGCAGCGAAGGTTCTGCCTGATGGCAGCGAAG
>RCMY010001982.1_pt1 | contig 18802 bp, 20 predicted proteins | sample 2041341 | NCBI WGS metagenome assembly RCMY01 (sample SAMN09708234, study PRJNA481090) | Marine sediment metagenome, whole genome shotgun sequencing project. | reverse complement strand
CAGTGGCCGCAGGTCATTCCGGTGACGGTGTAGTTGGAGATCATGGTTGTTCCTCTCGATTGCGCCCTGTCGGGCTGTTCATTTGGCAAGCCGTCGGATGGCCTGCATGGCTTCGTGCATCTTTTCCTCTGCCACTTCTCCACCTTCACGCGCCGCATTGACGACGCAGTGCTCCAGGTGGTCCTCGAGCAGACCGAGGGAAACAGCTTTCAGGGCATTTGTGACCGCCGACACCTGGGTGAGGACATCGATGCAGTACTCATCGTTTTCCACCATGCGGGCGATCCCCCTGGCCTGACCCTCTATTAATCGCAGCCGACGCAGATACGCCTGCTTCTCCGGTGTGTAACCGTGCTGCACGACTCCATCCAGAGCCGGCACTGTCACTTCCTGTTCGATCATGTTCCCTCCCACCAGATCAATATACCCCCAGGGGGTAGCTGACACAAGCCATTCGCCGCCTTTTCCACAGTTTGGCTCCAATATCTGTGGACAGATCTGCCAAAACGGAGGCAACCCAACCTACGAGCACACGAACAGCTTCCCCACCGTGATACACCACCGATTGCGCACCTGTGACGACGGGGTCCACCAAAGACCGCCACACGAAGTGAACCCCTAGTCAACGGCTAGTTGCCCGCCTCGTTCTCACGGAGATGCATGGCTCCCCCTCGAGCGCTTCCAGCCGTTGCAACATCGCCACCCCAGATCACGGCTGGCTTGTGGACAACACAGTCCACAGGAGATTCGGCGATGGAAATTCCGGATAAAAAGACGACAAAGAACCTCCCGTGCCCGGTCTTCCACAGCTTCTGAGTCACAAGGACAAATCTTTCCACAGCCCGTCCACAGAGTGCTCCACAGCCATGGCCCAAATGCCCGTCATCGTGGGAAAAACTGTCAGTGCCAAAGGGTTAACCTAGCGAGGTCCACCTGATGCAGGTGGGGCAGCGAGAGGGGGGTCACGTGGCTACAGACACGTACATGTCCGAGGCGAGCATCAATGAGCTGGACCGCACGCCGCCGCAGGATCTGGCTGCTGAACAGAGCGTGCTGGGCGCCATGCTGATGAGCAAGGACGCCATCTCTGACGTCGTGGAGACACTGCGAGGCGGCGATTTCTACCGCCCCAACCACGAGACCATCTTCGATTCCATCATCACGCTCTACGGCCGCGGCGAGCCTGCAGATCCCATCACCGTCGCTGGTGAGCTCGGCAAGTCCGGCGAGTTGGGGAAGGTGGGAGGCCCCGTCTACCTGCACGACCTCCTGGCCAGCGTCTCCATTGCGGCCAACGCCATCTATTACGCGGAACTGGTGCGCGAGAAGGCAGTCCTCCGGCGCCTCGTCAATGCATCCATCCGGATCGCCCAGCTCGGCTACATGGGGCAGGGCGAGGTGGACAAGATCGTCGATGAGGCCCAGCAGACCCTCTATGAGGTCACCGAGAACAAGTCGTCGGAGGATTACAAATCCCTGGCTGAACTCATCCAGCCCACCTGGGACGAGATGGAGGCCATCAGCAATTCCGGAGACTCCATCTCCGGCGTGCCCACCGGGTTCGTGGACCTCGACAGGATCACCAATGGCCTCCATGCCGGGCAGATGATCATCGTGGCGGCTCGACCAGGCGTCGGCAAGAGCACTTTTGCGCTCGACATCTGCCGCTCCGCAGCGCTCCACCACGACCTGTGCGCCGCATTCTTCTCACTGGAGATGAGTCGCACGGAAATCGTGATGAAGGTGCTGAGCGCGGAGGCATCCATCAACCTCAGCAAGATTCGCGGAGGCAGGATGGACGAATCGGACTGGCAGCGCATCACGGACAAGTCCGTGATGATGGAGAAGAAGCCGCTCTTCATCGATGACTCCCCCAACCTCACGATGATGGAGATCCGGGCCAAGGCCCGCCGCCTCAAGCAGCGCCACGACCTGCAACTCATCGCCATCGACTACATCCAGCTGATGAGTTCCGGCAAGAAGGTGGAGTCCCGCCAGCTCGAGGTCTCCGAGTTCTCGCGCCAGATCAAGCTGCTGGCAAAGGAACTCGAGATCCCGGTGATCGCGCTCAGCCAGCTCAGCCGAAACACCGAGCAGCGCAAGGACGGCATTCCGCAGCTCTCGGACCTGCGCGAGTCCGGCTCGCTGGAGCAGGACGCTGACATCGTCATCATGATCCACCGCCCAGAGATGTACACGCAGAACCCCAGTGACGAGGAACGCGGGCTGGCGGCCTTCCACATCCCCAAACACCGCAACGGCGAGACCGGCAAGCTCGACGCCCTCTTCCAGGGCCACTACAGCCGCTTCACCAACCCGCCCTTCTGACAGACGGCCTTTCACCGCGGAGGGTTTCCCGGCCAGACGAGGGACGCCTCAATACGGACACGAGTGCCCTGGGCAGCGCGTCTCAGGGCTGTTGTCGATCCGCGCCTCAGACCTCAGATCCGGGAACCACCGGCCCAGTACCATTTGTGGTGTGAGTCCTTCCACGACGGAAAGAGGTAGAGCCGTGAACCAGCGAACTGACCTGACCAGACAGGTTGTTGTGACGGCGAGTGAGATCTTCTGCGTCGTGGGGACGCTGTTCGGGATCGGTGTACTCGGTACAAGGGTTGAGGAGTCCTCCGGCGGAGCCCTGGCCTCCACCTCCACCCTGCTTGCCCCAGGTGGGCCCGCGTTCTCCATCTGGTCCGTCATCTACGCCGGCCTCTTCGCCTACACCATCTGGCAGTGGCTGCCGCGGAACAAGACCTCCGCCCGGCATCGAGCGATCGGCTGGCTGGCGGCGGCATCCATGGTGCTGAATGCAACGTGGTTACTCGTGACGCAGGTGGGCTGGATCTGGGTGAGTGTCGTGGTCATCCTCGCCCTGGCGATCGTGCTCGGGTTGCTCATCGCAGCGCTGCAGCGTCACCCCTCCAGCAATGTCGTCGACAAGATCGTCACCGGCGGAACCTTTGGCCTCTACCTCGGATGGGTGACAGCAGCCACGTGCGCCAACATCACGTCGGCCGGCGTGTCCTCCGGATGGGATCTCGGAGCCGTCGGCAACCAGGTACTCGCCATCGTTGTCATCATCGTGGCCATTGGTCTGGGCCTGTTGTTCACCCTGGTCCTCGGCCCCCGCCTCACCATCACGGCTGGTCTCTCATGGGGACTCCTGTGGATCGGAATCGCCCGCCTCACCGTCGGCCCTGAATCAACCTCCGTGGCCATCGCCGCGTTCGTTGCCGTGGCAGTTCTGCTCGGCTTCTGGGTCGTCCGTTGGCTCAGGGTCCGCGGGAGCGCCTCGCGCGCATGAGTGTTTCCACCGAAGGCGTTGTCACCAAGGCTGGCGCGAGGAGGAACCGTGGCATCGCCGCGGCCACCGGCGTCACGGGCGCGGTGCTGCTCTACCTCGGTGTCCAGGTGGAACCCGGTGACACCAGCTTCTACATCTTCACCGTGTCGCTGGCAGCCGTTTGGGTGGTGGGCTCTCTTCTGACCGCTCGCAGCCGTACCTTCGGGAGCATCAGGGAGGGTCGGCTCTGGCGGGATCTGGGTCTGGGCGCTCTGGGCGGATTGGCGCTCCTGGTGGTTTTCCTCACCGGGGCAGGCGCCGTCGCACGCATTGACTTCCTCGCCGAACCGGTGGAGGAATTGTTGGCCCATGCGAGCTTCGGAGCGCTCTCCATCGTCACCCTCATCACTGTCATTAACGGCATTACTGAGGAGATCTTCTTTCGCGGCGCACTCCACGAATCACTCGGAGGCACACGCACCCGTCGTCTGGTTGGCACCGCTGTCATCTACACCCTCGTGACGGCCGCATCCGGCATTCCGCTGCTGGCGCTCGCAGCCGCATGCATGGGTGTTCTGGCTGGATGGCTCCGCCAACGGACCGGCGCCTTGCTGGCCCCCATCACTGCCCACCTGACATGGTCACTGGGAATGCTGTACCTGTTACAACCCGCACTCGACTTCTGGAGGGCTCTTCTATGACCACTCGCACAGCACTCGTGACGGGAGCCACCGGCTACGTCGGAGGCCTCGTCGTGGAACAACTACTCGAGGACGGCTGGAACGTCCGCACACTGACACGGAGCCCCGAGAAACTCAAGGCCCATGCCTGGGCTGATCGCGTGGAGGCTGTCGAGGGGGACGCCACCAACCCTGGTGATGTGGCGCGCGCCATGAAGGGCACCGACGTTGCCTGGTATCTGCTGCACTCGATGGGTTCCGGCGATGACTTCGCGAAACGCGACGCCCAGATGGCCGAGGTATTCGCCGATGCGGCGAAGGCCGAGGGCGTCCAGCGCCTGATCTACCTCAGCGGCCTCCACCCCGACGAGGAACTCTCCGAACACCTGGCCAGCCGCGTCGAGGTGGGCGAGATGCTGATGGCTTCCGGCGTACCCACTGCTGTCCTCCAGGCCGCTGTGGTCCTGGGCAACGGATCCATCTCCTTCACCATGCTGAAGCAGTTGGCCGAGCGTCTGCCCGGCGGAGTCGCACCCAAGTGGATCAACAACAAGATCCAGCCCATCGCGGCACGCGACGTCCTGTACTACTTGGTGGCCGCGGCGGACCTGCCGTCAGACATCAACCGCACGTTCGACATCGGAGGGCCCGACGTGCTGACCTACGCCGGCATGATGGATCGCTACGGACAGGCGCTGGGCTTCCGGTCCGGCCCCATGTTCACAGCCCCCGTCACCACCCCTGGACTCGCAGCCCACTGGGTGGGGTTGGTCACAAGCATCGACACCAAGATGGCGAAGCCCTTGGTGGGTAGCCTGCTGCACGACACGGTGGTGCTTGAGCGCGACATCGACGACTACATCCCGCGTCCCCCCGGAGGCCTGATGGGCTTTGATGATGCGGTCCGCGAAGCAGCCAAGGGCCTGCCCTCGAACACTTGGGTCAAGAAGGTCTTCTACACCGCGGGCGCCGTCGGACTCATCGCTGCCAGCGCCGTCATCCGGGGGCTGCGCCGCTGAGTCGAACGTCGGTCACGCCCGGTGGACCCAGAGCGCTGCGGAATCCGGGATTGACCGGAGACGCCGCATCGACTGAGGACGACGTCGCCATACGGCCTTCGGTTCAGCGAGTGCCGCGTGTCGGGTCGATCTGAGGGACGTACAGGGAGCTCCTTGGGTGTGGCGAGACTGCCGGCCCACCGTCGCTGAGTCCACAGTGATCGAAGACCCCAGCTCAGAATCCCGCTCCGCGCGTCAGTCAGAGAGGTCCAGACCTGCGAAGAGATCCTCAGCCGGGGTGTCGCTGGCCGGGAACGGCTGGCCGCCTGCCCACAGGTACGCCTCACCGGCGGACGGCATCTTGCGCATGATGGTGTAGAAGCGCCAGAAGTCCTGCTCCGGATCCACCTGACTGCGGTGGGACAGGAGCGCGTCGGTGCTCTGCTGCAGGAACTCTCCGTACGGCACGACGACGGCTACATCGGCCAGGCTCGGACGGTTGATGTCCGGCTCTGCCCGATTCCCGAACAGGTCCATGCCCTGTTCCTTGGCGAGGCGGGCCGCCTCCTCCCACATGGTGGGGTTGATGGTGTTCCAGACGATCCTTGCAACCTGCCACGGCTCCCCCAGATCCCCCCGATGGGCGCCGACGGCAGCCAGCTGTGCCGCGTACATCGTGACGCGATGCGCCTGGATGTGATCGGGATGCCCGTAGTTGCCGTTGGGGTCGTAGCTGCTGAGGACCTGTGGTCGGCGCGTGCGGATCACCTCAACGAGGTGGTTGGTGGCCTCCAGGAGATCCGCATCCCAGAACGCGTTGTCGGGGGCGTCGTCGGGCGGGATCACGCGACCCGCGTCGTCGGTACTCATCCCGGTGTCGTGATAGGTGCCGGGCCCACCGAGCCACACATGATCCGTGACGCCCATGATCCCCAGGGCGGTGGCGAGTTCCTCAATGCGGTGCGCCCCCAGCTCAGCGGGCGAGAAGTGGGTCCAATCCGGGACCAGGATCTCTCCGCGCTCTCCCAGCGTGCAGGTGACGAGTGTCACCTGGGCACCTGCGGCGACGTAGCGCGACAGGGTGGCCGAGGACTGGCTCGACTCGTCGTCGGGGTGGGCATGAACCATGAGAAGGCGTTTTTGGGCAGTCACATGGGCCAGAATAACCACCCATTCCAGTGCTCACCCACATCGCCGATGCGTCAAATTCGCGATGACCTGTCAAGATTTGCCCATGACCTTTAGTTTGATGGAGCCCTCGGAGCAGGACATGTGGGCTGACGCCGACTGGCCCCTTGGCGCTCATGTACGCTCCGACGGCGTCACTTTCGCCGTGCACGCCCCCGCCGCAACACGTCTGCAGCTCGAGTTCTACCAGGAGGCCGTCGGGGTTGGGGCCGGCGCCACATTCCTCCCGGCCAAGGGCAAGGACGGCGTCTGGCGGGCCAAGATCTCCGGTGTTCTCGTCGGCACCATGTACGCCTACCGCGCATGGGGCAAGAACTGGCCGCATCGCGTTTCCTGGAAGCCGGGATCCGGCGTCGGTTACATCACGGACCGGGACAAGAAGGGCAACCGCTTCAATCCCAACAAGGTTCTCTTCGACCCCTACGCCGTCGAGATCTCGCACACGATGTATTCCGACGCCATTCGTGACCAGGGCGTTGACAACGGCGTGTTCGGTACCGGCGACGACGACTACGACGGCCAGAAGCGCCGCGACGTGGACACGGCACATTACGTCCCCAAGGGCGTCATCATCTCCGACACCACCGCCATGCTTCCCAAGCCACGGATCCCCGCCGAACGCTCCTCGATCTACGAGGCACAGGTGGAGCAGCTCTGCGGGCATCCTTCGGTGATGCGTCTGGGACAACTCCTCAGCGATGAGCCGGGATTCGAGGATGTGCGTGACATCCCGGAGGAGTTCGTGGGCACTTTCAAGGGCGCCGGCATGATGGCGCCGTACCTGAAGGCACTCGGTTTCACATCCCTGGAACTGCTGCCCGTCCATGAGACGAACGCCTCGGAGAGCGGTGAGGACGGCTTCACGAACGCCTGGGGCTACATGACGCTGTCCTTCTTCTCCCCCAATCGCGGGTACTCCTCGGACAAGAGTCTCGGCGGACCCACGCGGGAATTCAAGGAGATGATCAACGCGTTTCATGAGGTGGGCATGGAGGTGTTCCTGGACGTCGTGTACAACCACACGGCAGAGGGCGGCAACTGGGCCAACGACGTGGCCACCACCGGTTTCACAAACCTCGGGGGGTTGGCCACAGCCGACTACTACGTCATGACCAGCGAACACGCCATCGTCGACGGCGCCACAGGCACGTCGAATCAGCTCAACTACTCCTCCGAGGCCGCCCGGTCCTTGGTCAAGGATTCCCTGGCCTACTGGACGCGCCAGATGGGCGTGGACGGCTTCCGCTTCGATCTCGCCACGGTGCTCGGGAGGCTGCCCGCCGAAGCCGATCCCGACGACTGGGACCAGCAGAAGCGCTTCTTCAACGACCATCCGCTGCTGCTGGACATCGCCTCGTTCGCCAAGCAGGAGCACATCGAGGTCATCGCCGAGGCCTGGGACATGTGGGGCTACGAGGTGGGCAATTTCCCCGCCGGCTGGGGCGAATGGAACGGGCGCTACCGCGATACCGTCAGGAAGTTCCTCAAGGGCGACGGCAACACCAGTTCCTTCCTGGACATGATCAATGGCGACCACAGGCACTTTGCCGACACGGGTGGTCCGCAGAACACCATCAATTTCATCGATGCCCACGACGGCTTCAACTTGGCCGATCTTGTCAGTTACCAGAAAAAGAACAATTATCAGCCCTACCCGTTCGGACCCTCCGACGGCGGCAGTGACGACAACGAATCGTGGGATTCGTATGGAGATCAGGTGCTGCGCCGCCAGCGAGTCCGCAACTTCTGGGTGACGCTCTTCTTCTCACGCGGTATTCCCATGGTGGTGGCCGGCGACGAATTCGGCCGCACCCAGAACGGCAACAACAACCCGTGGGCACTGGACAGCGTTGCCATGCGCAACAACTACGAGATGATCCCCACGAACACTCCACATGAGGTGCCAGTGGCAGACGGTGTGGATGCGCTCTACCACGACAACTTCGGCAGTTTCGATACGTTGGACAATGTCAACGGGTTGTTCCGCTTCGCGACATTCATCACGAATCTGCGGCGGCGTCATGAATCGCTGCAGCAGAAGCAGTACGGCGATCTGGTGGCCGACAACAAGGACGTCTCGTACCTGTACCACTCACCGACGCTGACCGCGCATCCGGCGGAGGGTGATCGTGCCATTTCGATCTTCATCAACAGCGAGGGCGACAACTTCTGGTTGATGGTGAACATGTCTGATGCACCCGTCGACTTCCGCGTCCCGCTCGCTGAGCGGAACCGGGTGTGGCGCAGGCTCATCGACACCCATGCCTGGGCTGAATCCGAGCACAACTTCTGGCCCGAGGGCGAGGGCGAGATCGTCTCGAACGGGGCTCACATCGACGCATGGTCCATCGTCGTGTGGCACGACCAACCGGAACCCGTCAATGAGGACACACCAGTCAAGGCCTGACGTGGACAGGGGCCGGTCAATCCGGCCCCTGAGCAACAGACTCCGGCTGGGATCACTCCTTCCCAGAGGTGCCGGCCCGCATCAGTGCTTCCTGACCCTCACTGAAACGAGCGCCGAACCCTCTGGTGAGGGTCCGGCGCTCGTCGGCGTTGTCAACGGTGGGAGGCCTACAGGATGCCGTCCTGCTTGCCCGGATCCGGAAGCACATCGTCGTTGCCCGGGGCCTTCTCCGAGACGTCCTCGGCAAGGTTGCTGGAGAACGTGGGGTTGTCTCCGGCCAGTGGTGACTCACCGTCGTTGACGGGGCTGGCAGATGCGGAATCCGCCTCGGCCGTGTTGTCGGCCTGCCCACGCCGGGCGGCCGTGTTGCCCTGCACCACGTCCCTGCCCCTCTCGGCCATGTCCTTGTACCCGCGTGAGAGATCCTCGGCAAACCGGTTCAACTGCTCCGAGAGCTGGTCCAGGAAGGCCTTGGCGCTGGGCGCGTCCTCGTCCGGGTGTGCATCGGCGTACTGCTTCTTCTGCTCGTCGTAGAAGGCCCTCGCCTTTTCACCCACCAGGCCGGCGAAACCGGCGGCCGCGTAAGCGGTCTCGGTGGCCACCTTGCGGGCCGCCTCGCCGATCTTCTCGGGGGTCAGCCTGTCTTCGCCGGGCGCGCTCTCAACGGCCTCGACTGTCTCGTGTGCTTCGGCAGCCGCCCCGTCCGAGGCCTGCCTGTCCTCGGGGCTTTCGTTGATCGTGCTTTCGTTGATGTTGCTCGCGTGATCGGCGTGATCTGTGTGGTCGTTCTCAGTCATGGATCCTCCTGCGGTCCGTCTCATACTGATGGGCTGTACTTCAGACCCAGTCTGCTGCCGGGGCGGTTCACTCACAAGGTTCTTCCACCCTGATCAACCCCTGAACTGTGGAAAACGGATTGTCCTACAAACGTGTGACTGCGACGCCTTCGGCGATGAGTGCCCCGTCCCGGTAGGGCAGGACGGCGTGGAACTGGCGGGCGTCGTCGTCGAACACCCAGGGCAGGAAGTGGCGGTCTCCCTCCCACATGGGCAAGGTGTCGAGCTCACTGATCGGCACCCACCGGAGCGGGCCGTCCTCGTTGCGGGCCGGTGGTTCGCCGTCGAAACCGTCGATGATGAAGACCAGACCAAACCAGTCGGAGCCGTCCGAACCGAAGCCGGGCCATGCGATTGTACCCCGCAACGTCAGCGCCGTCGCCACGAGCCCGGATTCCTCGAGGAGTTCACGCTTCATGCAGGCGACGGCGTCCTCGCCCACTTCCAGTTTGCCGCCGAGGCCGTTGTACTTGCCCTGATGGTCGTCGCCGGTGCGTTGCCGGTGGACGAGCAGCACCTCGTCGCCGCGTCGCACATATCCCAGGGTCCCGATGATTGCTCGCATCACGGCCCCTAACGTAGTCGCGATGGGAGCGCCTACGATGGGGCCATGTCGAAAGTCCTGCAGCGCATCACCCCCTGGATCGTTGGCGCCGCCCTGGCCGTCTCCCTCTCGGCGTGCGGCGCCCCCACCACCGTGCCGGGAGCCATCGCCCCGTCTGCGCCGGTGGAGGAGTCGATGCCCCCCGGGGCCGTCAACCCTGACCCCTCGTTGGAGCCGATTGAACCCGCGGGTCCGTCGGAGGACTCCGACGGGGCAGTGGAATTCGATGGGGCAGGCGTCACCACTGACACCATCACCGCCAACCTGATGGAAATCCAGATCCCCTCCGGGCTGAGAATTCCTGAGGACACCCTCGTCACAGAGGCGCTTGGCGCCTCCATCATGATGGCGGATGCGGATCCGGCCGCCGTGATCGCGATGGTGGAGAGCAGCGCCGCCGAGGCCGGCTACGAGATTCATGCCGAGCTGGGCAATGGCAAGGTGTACGTGGGCAACGGCAACGCCGTGCTGTTCACCGCTGACCCAATGGTCCAGCTCATCACGTGGGGACCGGAATCCATGAAGGATGTACTGGCCGAGTTGTGAGCCTCAGCCGACGCGGCGCAGCCAGCCGTGACGATCAGCGACGCGTCCGTACTGGATGTCCAGAAGGTGCTGACGAAGCTGCTGGGTGCGGGCGCCGGGCTCGCCGTCACCGACGGCTTCCTCACCGCGATCCGGTGAGTTGAAGCCGATGATCGGCGTGATGACGGCGGCGGTGCCGCAGGCGAAGGCCTCGGTGATGTAGCCGCTGTCCAGTCCGTCGCGTAGTTCGTCGATGGAGATGGGCCGCTGGATGGGCGTGAGGCCATGCTCAGGGGCGAGCGTCAAAATGGAGTCACGCGTGACGCCCTCCAGGATGGTGCCGAGCGCGGGGGTGAGCAGTTCGTCGTCGCGGGTGATCATCATGAAGTTCATGGTTCCGCACTCCTCGAGCCACTTGTGCTCGGCGCCGTCGGTGTAGAGCACCTGACCGCAGCCATGTTCCTGCGCCTCGACGGCCGCTGCGAGGCTGGCAGCATAGTTGCCGCCGCACTTGGCGGTACCCGTGCCACCCTTGGCGGCACGGGTGTAGTTCGGAGTGATCCACAACTTCACGGGATCCGGGTAGTAGGCACCCGCCGGTGTGGTCAGGACAGCGTAGAGATACCGGTGGGCTTCACGGACACCCAGGTAGGGCTCATCAGCAATCTGGAATGGCCGGATGTAGAGACTTTGCTCACCTGCGTTCTCCGGGACCCAGGCGCGTTCCAGATCCACGAGTTCCATGATCGAGGCGAGGAAAATCTCCTCGGGCAGCGGCGCCATCTGCAGACGCAGGGCGGAGCCGACGAAGCGCATGGCGTTGCGCTCGGGCCGAAACAGCCAGACGGAATCATCGTCGTGGCGATATGCCTTGAGGCCCTCAAAGATTTCCTGCCCGTAGTGCAGCACCGATGCAGCCGGGTGGAGGCTGAAGTTCGCGGTGGGAACGATCCGCGGATTCTCCCAGCCCTTGCCAGCGGTGTAGTTGGCCAGGGCCATGTGGTCCGTGTAGTACCGGCCAAAACCCGGATCCGCGAGCGCGGCGGCGCGCTCCTCGTCCGAGATGGGGTTTGAGGTTCGTTGCAGGTCAAGAAGCGCCATGGCGAAACCATATCCGACCACGGAGTGCCCCAAACCTCTGACGCCCGCTGTTCCGGGGATCGTGAAACTCTCATCCAATCCTCAGACTCACGACAGCGTCCTCACAGTCTCCTTCAGCATGGTTGGACCCATACCGGAATTCCCGGACAAAACGGAAGGAACCACCATGCAGAAGAAGCTGATCGCCGCAGTGACTGGAGCCGCTCTGGCTGCCGGCATGGGACTGGGCATGACCCAGTTCGCGCAGGCAGACACCGCCTCCCCCACACCGACACCCAGCACCAGCTCATCCGCGCCAGCAGACGACAGCAGGCCCATGAACGGCCAGGGCCGCCAGGGCGCAATGAATGGGATGGGCTCCCATGATTCAGCGCGGGCAACCACGCACATGTCGGACCTGGCAACCAAGTTGGGAATTCCCGAGGAAACCGTGACGGAGGCAATGTCGAAGGTGCGTGACGACTTCCGGGCGACGCGTCCCACCGCCGGCTCCACGGATCCCGCTGACAGGGACGCCGCACGGGAGGAACGCCGTGCCGGGATGGCAGCTGCTCTTGCCGAGGAGTTGGGCATCGACGAAGCCACCGTGTCCACAGCACTGTCAGAGTTGCAGGCTGACGCACAGGCAACCAGAACGGCCAACAGACAGGCCACGCTTGACCAGGCTGTCACCGATGGCAAGCTGACGCAGGCCGAGGCGGATGCCGCACAGAAGGTCATGGACTCGGGACTCATGGGCAACAGGGGTGGTGGGCACGGGCACCGCTGACAAGATCACCCCACAGTGCGGTCCTGCGACCATTGGGTCGCAGGACCGGCGTCCGCTACAAAATGGCGTCGGAGATGCGGTCCAACTCATCGCGGCTGAGTTCAAGATTCATTGCCAGCGCAGAGTCACGAACCGACTCGGGGCGCGAGGCGCCGGGGATCGGGATGACGCGGCTGCCCAGAGACAATTCCCAGGCCAGCGTGACCTGCTGCGGGCTGACGTCGTGCGTCTTCGCCACCTCCGCGATGGCCGGATAGCTCTCGCCCACACGCTTGGCTCCACCGCCGGTGCCTCCCAACGGGGACCAGGGAAGGAAAGCAATTCCCAGCTGTTCGCACAAGTCCAGCTCCGGCTTGCTCGTGTGGTGGAACCGCGGCGAGAACTCGTTCTGGACGGCTGCCAGCCCGCCGTCGCCCAGGACCTCGATGGCCACCTGGATCTCCTCGACGTTCGCGTTCGAGATGCCGATCTCCTTGATCAGTCCTTCTCTCTGCAGATCAGCGAACGTCTCAATGACTTCGGAGTAGAGGCGGTGGCGGTCCGGGCGGTGCCAGTAGTAGAGGTCGATGACGTCCACACCCAGGTCGTCCAGCGAATGCTGCAAGGCCCTGCGCAGGTATTCCGGCGATCCGTCGCGTCCATTCCCCTCTGGGCCGTGGGTGATGCCACCCTTGGTGGCGATGATGACGTCGTCCGGTCTGCCGCCGTACGCCTTCAAGGCCTTGGCCACCAGTTTTTCGTTGTGCCCCATCTGATCCCAGCTGGGCGCGTAGATGTCGGCGGTGTCGATCAGCGTGATGCCCGCATCGAGAGCGGCATGGATCGTCGCAATTGCCTGCTCCTCGCCCGGCAACTCTCCCCTGCTCAGGGACATCGGCATTGCTCCCAGACCGATGGGCGAAACGTTGAACTGACCAATGGCTCGTGAACTCGTCATGGCGTCGACCCTACGTCAGCGCCGCGTTCGCAGATGTGGCTAGAGTCCGTTCAGTGACGACTGGCCAGCGTGTGTACGAAGCCTTGGTGAAGAGGAATCCCGAGGCGGTGGAGAAGCTGCCCGAGGACGTGCAACGCAACGTGCCGGGCAACGCCCTGCGGCTGATCGGGGCGGCAGCTCTGCAGTCATCCGGGGATCAGGCGGTCAAGGCCTCCACCGTGCTGCCATGGCTGTTCAACGCCCTCGGCGTGCCCCCTGCCCTTACCGGCCTGCTCGTCCCGATCCGTGAATCCGGTTCCATGCTTCCGCAGGCCGCGTGGACTCCGATCGTGATGCGGGTGCAGAATCGCAAATGGGTGTTTGTCGTCGGCGCCCTCATCCAAGCAGTCGCCGTGGCATGCATGGCGCTCGTGGCGGCTGTCAGTAGCGCTCTGACGGCCGGCGTGCTCATCCTTGTTGCACTGGGTGTCTTTTCTTTCGGCCGCAGCCTGACCTCCATCTCCTCCAAGGACGTCCAGGGGCGCACTGTCCCCAAGGGGGAGCGGGGGCAGATCAACGGACTGGCGACGACGGCATCAGGAATCGTCGCCATCACCCTCGGCCTGGCCCTGCGGATCCTCGGCGGCGGAGAACTGTCCGTCGGACAACTCGTGTGGGTGCTCGTCGGTGGCGCATTCATGTGGGTGTTCGCGGCATGGGTGTACGCCACCATCACGGAGCCCGACGATGACGGCGCACCATCCACAAGTACTCAGGGCACCACTGATCACGCCTCGGAGTCCGACGATCAGACAACCGGCTGGTTTCGCCGCAGTGTGGCGCTGCTGCGCGACGACGCACCCTTTCGCCGGTTCGTGATTGTCCGCAGCCTGCTGCTCGTCTCATCGCTCAGCCCTCCGTTCATCGTGACCCAGGCAGTGTCCTCCGGCGCTGGCGCCCTGAGCGGGCTGGGCGTCTTCATCATCGCCTCCGGCGTGTCGTCGCTGGTCGGTGGCCCTCTCTTCGGCCGCTTCGCCGATCGGTCCAGCCGTACCCTCATGGCTGTCGGGGCGTCCGCGGCGTCGTTGGTGCTCATCATCGTGATCATCGTTGGTGCCCTGCCGGGTATGGATGCGAACAAGGTAGCGGGGAGTGTGCTGTTCGTCGGTGCCTACTTCGTGGTCACACTCGTGCACACCGGAGTGCGGATGGGCCGCAAGACTTATGTCGTCGACATGGGCACAGGCGATCAACGCACCGAGTACGTTGCCGTGTCGAACTCCGCCATGGGGATCATTCTGTTGGCCACCGGCGGTGTGAGCGCCGGGTTGGCAACGCTCGGCGTGGACTGGGCGCTTGGGTTCCTGGCCGTGCTGGGCATCGTCGGAGTGATCGGGGCGATTCGACTACCGGAGGTGTCTGCGCGCTGATCCAGTCCATGATTTCCTGAGCTTCGCCACAAGGCCCGAACAGTCAGCCAGCGGGTGGAGGATCCCGCACCGGAGCTGGCGGATCACACGCGGTTCTGTCATCACCGACGCCACACTGCCCCGGGCTGGAGAAACTGCACGCCATGGCCAAACAGATCGTGCAGGTTTAGCCTGAGAACATGTCGGAGAGCGACTTCACGCGACCGGGAGGGCTCACGCGCCCAGAACCCGGTGAGTGGCCGTACCACGTGCCCACTCCCGATTCAGCGCCCACGGATCAACTGCACGAGGCGGAGCAGCTGGAGGCCGTGGTTGTGGTGACAGATGACGACGGGCTGCGTCGGCTGCATTCCCGGCCTTGGGTCGTGGCGCTGGCCGCCAGCGTCGTGGGTGCGCTGCTGGGCGGAGTTTTCGTGGCGGTGGCGTTGCAGCCCGAGCCGACCGCCGCGTCCATCCCAGTCACGTTGGACATCTTTCCCCGGGAGTTCATGGGTTCCGAGCGCAACGATCTGCAGCTGCGAAAAGCAGGATTTGGCCCCACGGTCGACCGTCTGGACGACGAATTCGAGGAACAGCTCGCTGCATTCCGGTTCGCCTACGGGGGCCGTGGTGCCACTTTCGGCTACGGCCGGCTCGTGACCCTGACGATCGTCGACGGCATCATGACTCCCGGCGTGCCCCGCGAGGGACAGATGGATCTGGGGGGACGTGTGCGCGAAACCCGCCGGTTCGCCTCATTGAACATGGCCACGGTGTCCTGCACCTTTGAGCCCCAACCTGTTCCGAATGCGAGCCTTGGCATGGAGGAGTTCGGCGATCTCTCCGGCATCGGTCGCTCAGAGTGCGTCCTGGTCGATCGGGAGCGCAACCTCAGCCTTCGCGTCGCCCACAATCCGAGGGTGCGCGGGTCCAGAGCGCTGGAGGCGGCTTCTACGTTCAGCGACGCGTTGAAAGGTCTCCACGCACAGTTGATTGGATGAGCCGTCGGCCGTGGCCCGACGTCATCCGGCTTGCCCGTGCCCCAGCGTCATCCGGTTTGTCCGTGCCCCAGCGTCATCCGGTTTGTTCGTGGCGACGCGAAGCCAGCGGTCACGGGATCACACGCATACGCTTGCGGACATGTCCGATTCGTCCTTCCTGGATCGAGCCCGAAGTGCTGGAGTCCAGGCAGTGGCAGCTCAGGAGGACTCCCCGGCAGTGCTACCCGACTCCTCGTCTCCTCCGCGCGGACGGCGACGAGGTGCCGTGCTCACAGCTGGTCTCGTGGGTTTTCTGATCGGCGGCGTTGCCGCCGGGTGGCTGTCGGGAATACTCCTGGCGGAACCGGAACCCATGGCCATCACTCTGGATGTTTTTCCTGAGTACATCGAGAATCTCGCACGCCCGGATCTGGCGCCCGCAGGCGAGGGGGAACCGGTGGATGTCGCTCAGTTCCGGGCGGACTTTGAGGCTCAGCGTGAGGGATATCGGTTCGCCTACGGTGGCGACGGCGCATCCGTGGACTACGGCCAGTTCCTCCTGACAATCGTGAACGGTTCCCAGTCGCTCCCACTCCCCTCCGATGCAGCAGGCACTCCCGGCAGCGCGTCGCCGATCCTGACTTCATTGGACTCCGGCACCGTCTCCTGCATCTTTCGGCCCGAAGTGGGGCTCTACAACAGCGCCGTTCTCCAGACACCCGCAGACCTCAGCGCGAGGGGCTGGACGCAGTGTGTGCGCAGCGATGACAGCCGTCGCGTCAGCCTGAAGCTCGACAGTCGGGTGCCCGGTGGTGCCGCAGAGACATCCAAGCGGTTCGCGAAGATTCTGGAGCGGACACACGAGTCGTTCGACGCCTGACGTCGTCGCGGTTGGTGGGCTCATGCCCACCCCGAGTCGGCGCCTTGTCACTTGGTTAATCTTGACCCATGTCTGACGAGCAGTTCCGGCGCCCTGGCGCGCAACCGCTCGCGGACGTACCGCCATCGAACCCCCGTGCTGCCGTATGGCGCCCGGAAGCCGAGCCGGTCGTGGAACCGACTGTGCATGCATCGCAGCCCTCACAATGGCCGTCGGTTCGGGGGCAGCGCCGTTCCAGTGTTCGCAATGGCATCGTCGTCGGATTCGCAGGACTGGGAGTTGGTCTCGCCATTGGCTCTCTTTTCTTATCCCCGACGGCAGCCACTCCCCTGGCCATCACCCGCGACACGTTTCCCCGTGAAGTCTTCGGCCAGCAACGCGATGGATACCTCACGCCCATCGTCGAGGGCCTCGATGCGCAGTTGCAGGACCAGCTGGACGCGTACCGATTCGCCTATGGAGGCGACGGCGCCAGATTCGGCTATGGCGAGTACGCGCTGACGATCGTGAACGGGCGCATGTCCACTGTCCTACCCACCGGGAGTGGCGCGGATCCCCGGGAGACGCCGTGGGTGGTGTCGCTCAGATCCAGCACAACACTGTGTGTCTCGGAGGATCCGCCAGAGGGCGAGCCGCCACCATTCGAACTGTCCGACATCCTGGCCGACGACTCCAAGGACGTCTTCTACTGGCTGGACGAGAACCGAACCGAAGCTTTGACCGAATGTGTCCTCTTCGACGAGGAACGCAACCTAAGCCTTCGTCTGGAGGGGTCAGGACGGGTGGAGGGCAATCTCCAAACAGCGGGCTGGCTCCGCGACGAACTGGTCGAAATCCACGCCGACCTCATTGAGTAACCGCTGCCGGGCCGAACCTCATAGGCTTCTTCCCTCGGTCACACCACCTCTAAAAAATGTCAGTGGGGGTCAATACAGTTGTCTCATGGAGCAGATCAAGCGGAGCGCAGCCGAGGTACTCGGTGTGATTGAGGCTGCTCTGTCCTGTCTGGATCACTAGGGCGGCCACACAGCACTCAACAATCTGGTCCTGCTCTGCGGCCACCACCACAAACTCGTCGAACCCCGGACCCGACGACAGACCCTCCAACAAATGGGTCATCCACATCGACCACCACACCGGCCAACCCAAACTCACCCCACCCGGCAGGACTACGGCCTACCAGGATCTGGAGCGGGCAACCACAGTCCGTCCACGCGGAGGTCCATGCGATGAGCGAGGGGCTGACTCTCGGACTCGTTATCCGTTGCCACGACAGATCCTCGGTGCACGGGCTGGTCCACCGTGACGGTCATGAGGGGTGCACTTCTTCACTCGCCACCGTTGCGTCCGCCAACTGAGGGACCATCGCTTGGCTCAATCTTTGACGACTTCGATGCTGACGACATCCTCAAAGGAATGCTGCACGAGTTCGGTGAGGATACGGGTGTCCAGGTGCTCCAACCGGAGGGCGTAGACACAGCCGACACCCAAGGTGTGCTTGCCCAGCGCCGCGAGGAGTTCTTCACTTCGAGGATGCCCCTGGAGTCCGTAGAGCGAGATCTTCGCCTTTCTCGGCGAGAAGCCCACACGGAGCCATTCGCCCTCAGTGGCAGAATTTGGAGAGCGGTACTGGAAGATTCCGTAGCCAATCATCGACGGCCCCCACATCACCGGCTCAGCGCCGGTGGCCTCACGCATGAGGTCGAGGAGCGCGGCGCCCTCCTCGCGTCGACGTTCACTGTCCAGCGACGCCAGATAGTCGCGGGGGTCCTGGTGAGTAGGTGCGGTCTTCGGTTTCTTGCCAGCCATGCCCCCATCCTCCCAGCACTGATGGGGGCAACCAAGAGGCATCCCACGACGGCACCAGTCCCGGGGCTTGGGCCGAATGGCCGTCGCCACCCCGGCCGAGCCGGTGTGTCGGTGGTCCGTGACAGGGTGGGGCCATGACTGACTCTCGTCCGTTCTGGGTGGATGAACCGCCACCGGACCCGTGGGACCTCCCACCAGACCCCTACGACGAGCCTGCGACCCCGGGGCCGGGCGAAACGGCGGCACCGCCGCAGTCCGGAGCCGATTCGGCGCGGGCACAGGACAGGGGATCCTCCCGCACCAGCACTGCTCACCGCGGCAGCGACGGTCTTCGCGACGAAGCACTCACGATCCTCCGCGACCTGACAGGTCGGCAGGACGCAGACTTCCACCAGGGACAGTTCGAGGCCATCGAGG
>RCMY010001980.1_pt1 | contig 18813 bp, 16 predicted proteins | sample 2041341 | NCBI WGS metagenome assembly RCMY01 (sample SAMN09708234, study PRJNA481090) | Marine sediment metagenome, whole genome shotgun sequencing project. | reverse complement strand
GTCCTCAGGTGTTGTTGGAGGCGATTATCGTTGAGCTGGAGGCCATCGATAATAAGGATCTGGGCGTGGAGTGGTTATTTGCAGATAACAACGGTGTTTATGGAAGTTCTTCCACTGGGCAGGACTCTAGATTGGGTTCCATAGCGGGTTCAGCGCTGTCACCAGAGCAAAACTCTGTCATAAACAGAACGTTTGATAGCGATGGTAACGTTATTGTAGAGGAGACCAATGACGGCGAATCCAATCTGGTGGGTTTGGCCGGGGCTTTGGCTGGCGCTGCCGGACAAACTCTGGGGATTGGTAACCTCTCGGAAAGCGGCTTCAGTTTTACCGTATTGCTCAACGCCTTGAAGCAGGACACCGAAGCGAATATTTTATCCACTCCAAGCTTGCTAACGCTGGATAACAGCGAAGCATCCATTTCGGTGGGGCAGAATGTGCCATTTGTAACCGGCAGTTTTACCAACGCCTCCGGCAGCAACCAGGTGGGTAACGTCAACCCCTTCCAGACTATCGAACGGCAGAACGTCGGCATTAAGCTCAGTGTTACGCCGCAGATTAACGAGGGTGATTCGGTCATACTGGAAATAGAGCAAGAGGTTTCCAGCCTGACCGGCGATGTGGCATCCGACATTATTACCAATGAGCGCACCATTTCGGCGACGGTATTGGCCAAAGACAATGAAATTGTCGTGCTCGGTGGACTGATTAAAGACGAGGTGCAGGAATCGATAACTAAAGTGCCATTTTTGGGCAGCTTGCCGGTGCTGGGGCACCTGTTTCGCTCCGAGGGTACTACGGTTAACAAAACCAACTTGTACGTTTTTCTGCGTCCCAGAATCATCCGCGACTCGGCCACTCTGAGCGGCGCGACGGCGGAAAAATACAAGTATATTCGCACGCAACAACTGAACAAGCAGCTGCGTGGCGTCAATCTGGTGCCAAGAGAAGATTTGCCGTTGTTACCCGAATGGGAAGAACAAATGCGACGCTTGCAGGAGAACGCAGCGGCACCCATCGAAGCCCCGGTAGAACAAGCTCCCGAAGACACACTGGAACAGTCAGAATAGGCGCAAATGATGAGCAATGTTGCGACCCTGGAAGCCGCCGCGCTTGATACCGCTGCTCTTGCAAGCGAAGGAGAGTTGGAGTTCGTACAGCCGGCCGCAAAAGCCCTGCCATTTGCCTATGCCAGCCACATGGGGGTGCTGCTAGAGCATATCGACGGCGTGCCCACGCTGCATTATTTGCCTAGCATTCGCCTCGATACCCTTGCCGAGGTGCAGCGCTTTTTAAGCTGTGAATTCCGCAGCCAGCCCATTACCGAGCCGGCGTTTAAAGACAAACTCAGCCAGCTGTACCAGCGCTCCAAAAACGAAGCCATTCAAATGGCAGAGAATCTCGACGCCGATCTGGACCTGATTCGCCTGGCCGATGAAATCCCCACCACCAGCGACCTGATGGACGCCGAGCAGGACGCCCCGGTGATCCGCTTGATCAACGCGCTGCTGTCACAGGCGATTCGTGAGCAGGCGTCTGATATTCATATAGAAACCTTTGAAGACAATCTAATCGTGCGCTTTCGGGTCGACGGCGTGCTACAGGAAGTGTTGTCGCCGCGTCGCGCCCTGGCACCGCTGTTAGTGTCGCGGCTGAAGGTGATGGCGAAACTGGATATCGCTGAAAAACGCGTACCGCAAGACGGTCGCATCTCGGTCAAAATTGCCGGCCACGCGGTGGATATTCGCGTCTCGACCATTCCCTCGGTACACGGTGAACGCGTTGTACTGAGGCTGCTAGACAAACAGGCCGGCCAGCTGGAGCTTAAACAGCTGCAGATGAACCCGACTGTAAGAGAGCGTTTCGAGAAGGCGTTGCGGCAGCCGCACGGCGTGATTTTGGTTACTGGCCCAACCGGTTCGGGTAAAACCACCACGCTGTACGCCGGCTTGACCCATATCAACGACACCAGCCGTAATATTCTTACCATTGAAGATCCTATTGAATACATGCTGCGCGGGATTGGCCAAACGCAGGTGAATGCGAAGGCCAAAATGACGTTTGCGCGCGGTCTACGAGCGATCTTGCGGCAGGACCCTGACGTGGTAATGGTCGGTGAGATACGCGATATAGAAACCGCCGAAATCGCGGTGCAGGCCAGTTTGACCGGTCACCTGGTGCTGTCGACCCTGCACACCAATACCGCGATTGGCGCAATCACCCGCTTGCACGACATGGGCGTTGAGCCGTTCCTGCTGTCCTCCAGCCTGGTCGCGGTGATGGCGCAGCGATTGGTGCGTATCTTATGTAGCGAATGCAAGCAGCCTTACACAGTCGAAGGGACGACGCTGGAATGGCTTGGCAGCGAGCACGAAGCCGTGGAAATTTACAAATCGACCGGCTGCAAAGCGTGTAACAATTCCGGCTACCGCGGCCGTACCGGTATTTACGAATTGATTTTGATCGATGACAAACTGCGTAATCTTATACACGAAGGTGCAGCCGAGCAGGACCTGACCCGCTACGCCCGCCAATATAGTCAGGGCATTGGCGACCACGGCCGCGAACGTATTCTGGCCGGCGAAACCTCGATAGAAGAGGTGATGCGCGTTACCAGCGCGAGTTAAGCATGCGAGCTGAGTTTAACTAGTGTACGTCTGGAAGCAACATTTCCGCATAACCTTTTCGCGACTAAAGTCGCTCCTACAGGTCACATACTTGCGCGTGGGAGCGACTTTAGTCGCGAACTGTTTACCAGTGCAAGCTGCCGAACGAGCAGTAACCACGCCAGTCGAGTTTAACTATGCCCGCTTTTAGTTACCAGGCGCTGGATGGCGATGGCCGCAAAATTCGTGGCATGCTCGAGGGGGATTCCCTGCGGCATATTCGCAGCCAGCTACGCGACAAAAATCTAAAACCGATTGCGGTAGAGGCGGCCAAGTCTGCCGACGCTTCCAGTGGCGGCATGAGCCTGCTGCGCCGCAAGCGTATTCGGTTTAGCGAACTGGTATTGTTGACGCGCCATCTGGCAACCCTGATTCAGTCGCACTTGCCAATTGATGAATCGCTTCGAGCAGCAGCGCAACAAAGCCGGCGTTCGCGAGTCGAAGGTATGTTGCTGGATGTGCGCTCAAGGGTCACAGAAGGGCATACGCTGGCTTACGCGCTCGGCGAATTTCCGCAGGTGTTTAACGAAATGTACCGCGCCATGGTCAAAGCGGGCGAGCACTCCGGTTTTTTAGGGCTGGTGCTGGAGCGCCTTGCCGACTACACCGAAACGCGGCAGTTTACCCAGCAAAAAATGAAAATGGCGATGGTCTACCCGATCATTCTGGTCTGTGTTGCCGTGGCAGTGGTGAGCGGGTTAATGGTGTATGTGGTGCCGGACCTTATCCGTATTTTCCAAAACAGCCAGGCCGAGCTGCCGCCGTTAACCAGGGGGTTGATCGCGATTAGTGATTTTTTAACCAATTACGGGCTGATGTGCGTGGTGTTCATTGTGCTGGCAGTGGTTGCTTTCAAATACGCTATGCGTAAGCCCCATCTGCGCAAACGCTGGCACGCGATTTTGCTGCGTCTGCCATTAATTGGCGACCTGGTGCGCAGCGTCGAAGCCGCGCGCTTTGCCAGCACTCTGAATATTCTGATTGCCAGCAGCGTGCCACTTTTGGATGCGCTGCATATCGCCGCCGAAGTGGTCGGCAACCTGGCAATGCGCGAAGCGGTAGAGGCGGCCGCCATGCAGGTGCAGGAGGGTACCAGCCTGCACAAGGCGCTGGAGGTCACCGAAGTATTTCCGCCGATGATGGTGCATATGATCGCCAGCGGCGAAATGAGCGGCGAACTGGAAACCATGCTGCAGCGCTCGGCGCAAAACCAGGAGCGTGAGCTGGACATGAATGTGAACACCATGATGAGCATTTTTGAGCCAGTGCTGGTGGTGACCATGGGCGGCGTGGTGTTGTTGATCGTATTGGCAATCTTAATGCCGATTTTCGGTCTAAATAATTTGATTAGTTAATTGATGTGGCAAAATTCGTAAGGTGTGCCGTGCGCACCAGGTAGCGTTGCGTGCGCACAGCGCACGGCCCACCCAACGTTGAGTCTTGTAAAGGGAACGAAAGAAATGAGCAAACAGTTAGTAAAAGGCTTTAGCCTGTTGGAAATTCTGGTGGTGCTGGTCATCATGGGTATTCTGGTCAGCCTGGTCGCGCCAACCGTGCTAAACCGTGTCGACGACGCGCGTCTGCAAAAAGCCCAGGCCGACTTTAAGGCAATAGAAACCGCGCTGAAGATTTATCACCTCGACAACTTTAACTACCCATCCAGCGAACAGGGGCTGCAGGCCCTGGTGACTCGTCCTACGGATGATCCCGAGCCGCGCAACTGGAAACAGGGGGGTTACCTGCCCGAGCTGCCGATAGACCCGTGGGGGAACGAGTATCTTTACCTTTACCCGGGAGAGAACGGCGAATTTGATATTTATACGCTAGGCGCCGACCGCACTGCCGGTGGCGAAGGTCAAAATGCCGACCTCGGCAACTGGAGAGACGCTGGCGCAGGTTAGCAGCAGCGCTTCGCTGGTAGCGTCGTGATGGACTCCCGCGGTAGATCGCGCGGCTTTACGCTGCTGGAAATGCTGGTGATGCTGATTGTGATTGGCATCACCATCAGCTTCGTGACGCTGTCGATTGGCGTCGGCGGCAAGCCGGTGGAATTGCAAAACGAGGCGGAGAAACTCACCGGCATGCTGCAGCTGGCGCTTGAGGAAGCGGTATTAACCGGCAAACCGATAGGTTTGCGCATCGATGAGACGCTGGACCGCAGCGGCACACGCTTTAATTACGAGTGGTCGGTGCTGGAACAGGGCAAATGGCAGCCGTTTGAACAACATCCGGTATTGCAAGACGGCCAGGTGGCTGAGGGTATTGAGCTCGACCTCACCCTGGAAGGGGTGGAGATTCAGTTACAGGAAGAAGCAAAGGAAGACGAAGACGACTCAAAGCTGAAAGAAACTTATCAGCCCGACATCTTTATTTTGCAAAGCGGCGAGCTATCGGCCTTTAAACTACGCCTTGGCAATCCCGAGCTGCCGGGTCAGGTATATCGCATTCATGGCAATCCGGCCGGAGCCTTAACGTTGCTGCGCCCAGGCGATGACGAACCATTTGAAGACGACCAGTAACGGTTTCACCTTAGTCGAAGTGTTAGTCGCGCTGGCCGTGCTTGCCATCGCGCTGCCGGCGCTGCTGTTCACAATCAATGGCCAACTTACCAGCCTCGACTATATGCGCGAAAAGTCGATAGCGCACTGGGTCGCAATGAACAAAATGACCGAGCTGCGGCTGCAGAATGAATACCTGGATTATTTGCCCAGCGACAAGAAAGAGGGCAGCGTGATGCTGGCCGAGCGAGAGTGGTTCTGGACGCTGGAAACCAAAAAAACGGTTAGCGACATTGTGCTGCGCGTGGATATAAAGGTGCGCAAAACCGACGATGAAAAAGACCAGGCTTTCGCAACCGTCAGCACTTTCCTGCAATTGCCGGTCGGTAATCGGCTCACAGGCCAATCTGGCTCACGACAATGACTAGAGCCACGTGCACACGCGGTTTTACCCTGATCGAAGTGCTGGTTGCCAGCGCTATTACCGCGATTATTGGCATAATCGCCTACGGTTTTCTGGGCAGCGCGCTGGATGCACAGGGCAGTCAGCAGCAACAGGCCGACCGGCTTAATGAACTCAATTTGTTTTTCGTGGCGCTGGCGCGTGATGTACGTCAAGTGGTAAATCGTCCCATACGCACTGAATTTGGAACGGAGAGCGAGCCAGCAGTTTTCGGCGGCCCAGGCACCGAATATCTGCTCAGTCTGACTCGAGGTGGCTGGTACAACCCGCGCGGCGCAGCGCGCAGCAGCTTGCAGCGCGTAGCGTATGGTTTAAACGAAGAGCAGGAGATACAACGCGTCGCCTGGTATATGCTCGACCGTGCCTCCGACCAGAACGTTTATAAAGCGGTCGCGCTAACCGGCGTTGAAGAAGTATTTTTTCGCTTTCTAGAGCAGAAGCAAGTGCGGGTTGACGATGACGAAGTCGCTAAAGAGTGGAGCGATAGCTGGCCGCCTGGGAGCTTTCAGCCACAGCCTGGCCAAACCTATAACGAGCTACCAGTGGCGATTGAGATTACGCTGACGCTGCAGGACCTGGGCGAAGTGCGGCGTATCTTTGCGCCAGCAGTGGAGAAAGAGCAGTGATGCGCTCGATTAAACACAGTCGCGGGGCTGCCTTGCTGGTTGCTATGCTGGTCGCCGCGCTGGTGGCCGTGGTTGCCACGAAGGTTGGTAGTCATTACATTCTCAGCTTTCGGCGCAGCTCGAATATGCTGCTCAGCGACCAGGGTTATCTTTTTCTACTCAGCGCCGAGGCGTTGGCGAAAAATATTTTAATCGCTGATGAAGCGGAATCGGATCATCTCGGTGAACTCTGGGCGCAGCCGGTGGAGCCGTACGTCATTGATGGTGGTTTATTGACTGGCCGGATTTATGATTTGCAGGGGCGGTTTAATATCAACAGTCTGCTGAAGACTTCTCCAGTAAATAATCAGAATCCGCCCCCACAGCCCCAACAAAATTTCACCGCCGAGCAACTGATTTTTATCCGCTTGCTGCGAACATTTAACGAAACCGATGGCATCGAGATCAGCGTGGAACAGGCGCAAGACATTACCAATGCAGCGATTGACTGGCTTGATGCAGATAGTATCCCTAAACCATTTAGTGGCGCCGAGGATGACTACTATGCCGACCTCGATATTCCCTATCTGGCTGCCAATCGCGAGATGCTTAGCGCCAGTGAACTGCGGTTGGTCAAGGGCATGACAGCGGAACTTTATAAGGCCTTGCTGCCGCATATCACGGCATTGCCGAACACCGACACCAAGGTCAATACCAATACGGCGACCGAGAATGTGCTTCGCAGTCTCAAAGTCGCAGACGATGGCGGCAGCGTGTACGAGCCGCGAAGCCTCGAGGACATCAAGCTGGAGCTTGAACGACGTAAGGAGCAAATTGAGCGTGGCATTGGCGACCCCAACAACCCCTATCCCGATGCTGAGGAACCCTTTACCGAAAAAAGCTATCCCAACGCTAGCGAAAAAACCAACTACTTCCTGTTCGAAGGCTTCGTAAAACTCGGCGACCTCACCGTGCCGGTGCGAACCGTACTCCACCGCCAGAGTGGCGGCAGCACGACAGGCGCGACACAAAGCGAAGTCCAAGTTATCAGACGCAGCCTCGGCAGCTTATAATGGCGCCAACGGAGATTCCCCATTGAAAAAAAGACTGCTATTACAAGCTAACCCCACGACTGAGGTATGGCGCTGGCTATATTTCACCGACAGCGGCCATCCCAGCCTGCCGGTCCACGATGGTCAGCTCGATGAGCTGGCAGCCGAACTGGCGCAAACCAGCGCCGACGTCGTGCTGCTAGTACCGTCCGCCGACGTAGTGCTACGCCGCATAGCCTTCACCCCCGAAGAACGCCGCCACGTACTAAAAACCGCCCGCTTCGACCTCGAAGATCAGCTCATCACCGACGTCGACTCGCTGCATTTCGCCTATGCCAAACCCGGCGCAGCGGCGCTTGATGTAGCCGTGGTCGAACAACAAAAAATGCAAAGCTGGCTTGAGCCACTGCAAGACCTGCCCGTCAACGTAGTCGCCGTGCTGTCAACGCAAATGGCCTTGCCGCATTCGCCACACGACTGGGTAGCTACTCCCGATGGCAACGGCCTCAGCGTAAAAACCGCGGCCTTGCAGGGTTTTAGCGCCCAATTTGACTCGGCCCAATTAGCCTGGGACCTGTGTACCCGCGAGCACGAAGCGCTGCCCGACAGCATCAGAGTGTTTGCCGACCCGCAGGTGCTGGAAGAGCGCATTCTGCCCAGCATGCCGCCCACGCTGGCCGAGCGGGTAGACGCGCGGCACACCCCCTGGTGGAATGAGGTCAGCTGGGCAAATCTGGTCAAGACGCCGCTTAATTTACTGCAAGGCGAATTTAGCCCCAGCGTGGCTTGGGGTAAGCTGTGGAATTTCTGGCGCGCCGCAATCATCCTGTTAGGCAGCGCCGCGCTGTTGCAAACCGGGGTCGCGTGCGCGCAGAACGTCAAGCTGAAGAACGAAAATCTGCGTCTGCGGCAGGAAATCAGCGCGGTGTACCAGGAGGCATTTCCCAACAGCCCGGTCACCGACCCCGAAAAACAGATGCGCAGCAAACTCAAGCGGCTGCAAACGGGCGCACAGAGCACTAACTTTTTACCGCTGTTTTATCAAACCAGCGAAACGCTGGCAGAATTTGGTGACCTTAAATTGCTGAGCATCAACTTTGACAGCCGCGCCGATGAGCTGCGCGCCGACCTGGTGGCGAAAAAATTTCAGGATCTTGACCGCGTACGGGCGGCGCTGGGCAAACAGTCTATCGACGCGCAGCTGGTTAACAGCAGCAGCGTCGACGAAGGTGTGCGCGCCAAAATGAAGTTTCGGAGCAAGTCATGAATCGTTTCGACTGGTTTTTGCAGCTAAGGCAGCGCGAGCAATGGATAGTGGTGATAGGCTCGGCCGTGGTGCTGTTTTATATTTTGTTCGTGCTGCTGTGGCGGCCGCTGCAGAATAGTAACGAGCAACTGCTGCTGCGCAACGCCGCAGCGGCAGAGTCCCTCGATTGGATGCGCTCAAGCGCTGCCAGCCTGAAAACCGATGCACAGCAGCAGCGTAAGGGCAGGGCGGCGGGCAGCGGTAATTTGACGCAATTGCTCGACAGCAGCGTGTCTAAATTCAATATGCAGTTCAGTCGCTTTCAACCCAAGGGCAACAACAAAGCGCAGGTGTGGTTTGACGCAACCGAATTTTCATCGCTGGTTGCCTGGCTCGATGAGCTGAACAAGCAAAAAGTGTTTGCCACCAGCGTTAGCCTCAATAGCACACAGCAAACCGGCAAAATAAACGCCAGCGTCGCGCTGCAGCAATTTTAGTGGCACTCAATCTATCGCAAAACCTGCGGCCGTACCGCCGTTTCCTGCTGCCGGCGATTCTGCTGTTTGTGCTGCTGCTTATCATCACCATGCCGGCGCGCGTGCTGCTGTCATTTGTTGATGTCACAAAATTCGGCGTATATGCGCAGGGCGTTAGCGGCCCCTGGTACGCTGCCGACGCCACCCGCGTGCGCGTGGTAACGCCCGAACTGGCGCTTGATCTAACAAATTTGAAATGGCGCGTGCAGCCGTTGGCGTTGCTGCGCGGGCGGCTTATGTTAGCGCTGAATGCCGAGTTTGCGCAGCGCCCGGTGGAAGCTATTGTTGGCGCCAGCATCGGTGGTCGTATGTTTGCCGAGCATGTGCGCGCCGGCCTGCCGCTGGGCGAGTTCGCGCCACTGATGACCAACCTGCTGTTCCCGGTCGATGGCCAAATTAACCTGCAAGACATTTCGCTTGAGTTGAAGCAGCAATGGCCGGTGCAGCTGAGTGGTAAACTCGTGCTGGCAAACATGACCGTAACCACGCCGGTGCAGTTACTGGAAGTCGGCGATGTATTACTCGGTCTGGAAATGGAAGATAATGACGTGGTCGTGCCGATTCTCGAAAACAGCGGCCAACTCGGTTTGGGCGGCAGGCTAACGCTTAAACAGGAGCATCGCTTTGGGTTGCTGCTCACCAGTACGCCGAGTGACCAGCTGAGCCGCGAATTACAAACGCAAATGCAGGCGATGCTTGGCCAGCCAGAAAACGGCCAATTCAGCTTGCGTTACGATGGCGTATGGTAGGCGGGTCCGCCGCAAGACAAAACGCGATACAATCCCTGTAACCATCCCTCTATCGATCAAGTCAGTAAAAACTGTAAAATTACAGATTCTGTAGGGAATTCTGCCGCTGCAGTCTGTTGTAAAAAAAGGTAAGTTAAAACCCATGTATTTTCAGAAACTTAATTCACGTTTTGCCAGCAGTGTCGCGACGTTGTTGATAGCCGCCGGATTGGCCGGCTGCGATAGTAACGATGGTGACTCGCTGGGCATCGCGGACAGTGGTAAACCGTTAGGCGAATTCAAAATCGCCTATGTGAAGCGCTCCAATGATTCCATCGGCAACCCGCTTGACGCGGGTCGTTTTCGCAATGGCGGCAATTTGTTTATCAGAGATTTGTCAGCAGGTGCGGCCGAGGAAAAAAATATCACTGGCGAGTTAACCAGGGTCAACGGCGATGTGTCTGATATAGAAGTGTCGTACGACGGCACTCGCATCATATTCTCCATGTGCTTCGACGACCAAACCTGGGATATTTGGGAATACAACGTCGAAACCGGCGAGCTGCGCCCGATAATGGCCGACGACGCCGAAGCCGATCTCGGCGACGACCACGACCCGGTCTATTTACCCGACGGCCGCATCGTGTTTTCCTCCAATCGGCAGACCCGCAGTGCCTTCCTGCAGTTTCAGCAGGGCGTGCCACGACCTTACAAATATCGCGACGAGTCGCAGCGCGAATTCACTTCTGTATTACATGTGATGGACCCGGACGGCAGCAATATTCGCCAGCTGTCGTATAACCAAAGCCATGACCGCAACCCAACCGTGTTGCGCAACGGTAAAATTATGTACGCCCGCTGGGACCATTTTGGCAATCGTAATCACATGCCTATCTACACCATGAATCCTGACGGCAGCGAGGTAGATGCGCTGTATGGTGTATTCAGTGGAATAAACAGCTTTGTCCATCCCCGCGAAATGATCAACGGCAAGGTGCTGAGCACCGCCATGCCGCTGGCAGACACCTATGAAGGCGGAGCGTTGATGGAAATCGACGTCAACAACTTCATAGAAAATAATCAGCGCGCGCCGGTCGATAGCAGCGCACCGGGTTTCGACCCGAACCGCTTACCTGCGGAAGATGCCCAGGGGCAACAGCAGGTGACGTTTAATCTTATCAATACCAACAAAGGCATATCTGGCGGCGGACGCTACAGCGCGCCACACCCCTTGTGGGACGGTAGTAACCGGGCACTGGTCGCCTGGACGCCGAGTCAGCCCGAAGAGGTAATGAACCCACTCACCGGCGAGCTGGAAATGCAGGAAGGGCCGCCGGTATACGGCTTGTATATGCTTAACTTAAACGACAAATCGCAGCAGCCGATTGTGTTGCCAAAAGTGAACTCGGGCCAGTCCATCGTCGAAGGTGTTGCCATCCAACCACGCGCGCCGGCCGACGTGCCGGCGGTGATTGCAGACCCTGACCGCAGCGGTCCGTTAGCCGACCGCGGCATGGCGCTGCTAAACGTTCAAAGTGTATACGACACCGACGCGCTGGGCAGCATGGGCCAGGGCATGCTGGTCGGCAATGAAGAGATACCGCAACTACCGGCACCGGAGGGCGACAGCCGTGCCACCATCGCCGACATAAACCAGCTCAAAGATCCCACCTCGGTATTTCGCAGCAACCCGGCAACCAGGCGGCCGGCGCGCTTTGTACGCGTCACCAAAGCGGTGCCAACCCCCACGGCGATGAATAAAGATTCTATCAGCGCTAACGATATGGAAATGCAGCAAATCGTTGGTTATGGCGAAGTGCAGCCCGACGGCTCGGTGAAAATCGAGGTGCCGGCGGAAACACCGATCGCTGTGAGCGTGCTGGATGACCAGGGCCGCGCGATTCAGATACACACCAACTGGTTGAATCTACAGCGTGGTGAGGAACTGACTTGCAATGGCTGCCACTCGCCACGCCGCGGCGAACCCATTAATGATGCGCAATTCACAGGCGACCACCCCAATACGCGGGTTGCTGGTCAGGCAACCGAAGGCGAAACGATGGCTGATACGCGCGGCCGCTTTAACCCCGCGAACTTACAGCTGTCGGAAGACATTTTGTTCCGCGATTTCTGGTCTGACGCGACCACGCCAACGGCGCCAGAGCCGGACATCACCATCGATTATGCGGGTCTCACCACGCCCGTGCCTGCCAACGGCCTGATTAACTACACCGAACATATCCAACCATTGTGGGACAAAAGCTGCGTCAGCTGCCACATCTCGGGCGCGCCGGCAGGCGGGCTGGACCTCAGCGCGACGCTTGACACCTCCCCCGGTGGCAACCGCCGCATGGCTTCTTACAACGGCTTGACTGTGGGTGCGCCGGTAGCGGGTGCCGATGGCGGCATTGCTGTGGTTGAGGAAGCCGGCAATATAGATGTACCGCGCAACCCGGCCATTGTAGAGCAGGGTGGTTCTGCCGACGGCAGCCGGGCCAGCCGCCTGATTGAGCTGATTTACGGCGAAGAGCTGCGCGCCGAGCGCGGGCTCGAAGGCGACAGCATCCACGCCGGCTTGCTGAACTCCTCCGAGCGGCGTTTGGTCACCGAATGGGTTGACCTCGGAGCCCAATACGGCAATACACCGTTCGAACGGGCGGGCAATAACCCGGACGGCTCGTTGGGCGATTTACTGCTGGGCACTTTTCGCGACACGGCACCGCAGCTGGACGTAGCCGAGTTTACTGAAAATGTTTATCCTATACTGCGGGAGCGCTGCGCTGATTGTCACCAGCCGCGCGGCGATGCCAGCGAACTTGCGCCGGCTGCGGCCAATCTTGGCCCCGGCGCCTATATTCTCACCGGCGATATACGCGGCGACCTGAATATGACGCTGGCGATGCTCGGCGACACCACTGACCCGGCTGCAACGCCGCTGTTGGCGCGCGCTGCGTCGAATGGTGCCGAGGGCAACCCGGTGCATCCGCTGATATTTTCGGAGGCGGGGCAAGTGCCGACACTGTCGGCCGATAATGCCGATTATCAAACCCTGTTTGACTGGATCAGTGGTGCCACTCCGTAACGCACATTGTTGGTAAAACTGGCAATATTACCGGACCGGCGCGCAAAATATGTGCGCTTTTCGTGCGTGCCACATTTATGATGATGTACCATAGCAGCCGCTAATTTATAGAGATTCCGGCCATCAACTATCAATCAAACAACACACGCGCAGACGACTCAGGCGGGCAGCATCGCAGCCGTCCTAATAACGTGCTGAATGCGTTTTTGTTGAATTACTCCGTAGCCAATGTTGTAGCAGTCTGCCCGCGTGCAGCCTGCTGTTTCGAATAGGCGCTGCATTGAACTCTCGCGCCCGGATCACGTCTATTTTGTTGTTTGCGTTTTTGCTCGTGCCAATGGTGCTCGTACCGATGGCGCAAGCCGAGCAGGTGCAGCTGGTAGTGCAGGAAGTTTATATTGACTTGCACAGCGGCCCGGGTCGAGGCTTTCCCAAACAATACGCGGTTGAGCGCGGTGCCAGCATTAATGTCATCAAGCAGCGCACCGATTGGTTTAAGGTGCGCACCGAGCGCGGCGACAGCGGCTGGGTTAAAGGCAGCGATATTGAAAAAACTCTGACTAAAGCCGGTTTGCCAGTGCTGCTCCGCCACAGTCAGCAACGCGACTATCAGCGGCAGCGCTTTGAAATAACCGCCGGTGGCGGATTTTATGCCACTGAACCCGAGGTGTTTGCACGCGTTGGCTATCGCTGGTCACAAATTTTCAGTGCAGAACTGGGCGCAACCAAGGTTACCAGCGATTTCTCCAGCTCAACCTTGATCATGGCAAACGTATTGGCTCAGCCGTATGAATGGCGAGGCTTTACGCCATTTGTAAGCCTCGGATTTGGTCGTAACTATAATGATCCCAACCGTAGTGTTATTGCTGCGAAACAAACTGAAAGCAATTTTTATAACTTCGGGTTAGGGACTCGGTTCGACTTAACGAGAACTTTTGTGGTCAGAGCGGAATATAAACGCTATAACTTATTAGAAGGCGATGATAATGATGGTCAGAACGAGTTCAACATTGGCTTATCCTTCTTTTTTTAAAGGCTGGGGCAAGTTGTGATCAAGTTCACTTTTTTAGGTATTGCAGCGCTGCTTTGCGCTTTACAAGCAACGGCGCAAGAGCTACCGGAAGCGAATGAGAGCGAAGTGATTCCACCCGACATGGAGCGTGAAGAATATTCGGTGCCGCAAATCGACACCGAAAACTTTGAAGTGGGGTTGCATTACGGCGGCCTGAATATAGATGACTTCAACACGTCGAACGCCTTCGGCATATTTTTAGATTATCACGTCACGGAAGATCTGTTTATTGAGGCCAATTACGCGCAAGCCGAGGTGTTAGACACGCCGTTTCGACGCATTGGTGTGCCGATATTTCCGCAGCAGAAGGAAGATGTTAAGTACTACAACTTGTCGGCAGGCATCAATCTGTTACCGGGGGAAATATTTCTGCTCGACAAGTACGTTTTAACGTCCACTTTTTATGTGATAAGTGGCTTGGGCAATACCGAATTTGTTGGCGACGATCGGTTTACCTTTAATCTCGGTTTTGGTATGCGTCTGCTGCTAACGGATGCGATTAGCCTACGGGTGGAAGCACGAGACTTTATGTTCGACAGCGATATTTTGGGCAAAGACGAACTAAAACATAATTTTGAATTCAGGGCGGGAGTGAGTTTCTTTTTTTAGTGGTAACAGTAGTGGTATGAGGTTTTGGTATGGATACATTCACAAAGTTGCGCGCAGGTGCATGGAGAATTTTATTAATCGCGGCGCTTAGTCTGCCGCACATCGGCGCGGCGAAGCAGCTGCAGCCAGCGCCAAATTTTACGTTACCAAGTATCAGTGGCACTAACCTGCGGCTCAGCGAATATCGAGGCGAGGTGGTGCTGGTTAATTTCTGGGCCAGCTGGTGTGGTCCGTGTCGGCAGGAAATGCCACTGCTGGACAAAATGTATCAGCGCTACAAAAAGGCCGGTTTTACGCTGTTGGGAGTCAACGTAGAAAAAGACAGTAGCAAAGGGCAGCGCATTGCAGAAAAGATGAAGCTCAGTTTCCCGGTACTGTTCGACCGAAAGCAGCAGGTTGTCGATGACTATAAAGTTTCCTCTATGCCAAGCACGGTATTGGTCGACCGCGACGGTAATATCCGCTATGTGCACTTGGGCTACAAAGCTGGCGATGAAAAGCTGTACAGCAAAATGGTTAAAGAGTTATTGATAGAATAACGTTGGGTAGCCTGTACAGGGCAACCCTGTTTTGTTTAAAAGATAGCCATAGCAATGGCAGCCACTGTTTGAAGGGCATTATTTTGGAAGCCACTATTTTGAAAATCACGATTTTGAAAGCTGCGATTTTGAAAGCTGCGATGTCGAAGTTTTTGCTGGCCACGCTGCTGCTGGTGAGTGTTAGCGTCAATGCGCAAGAGGCTACGCAACAACAGCCCGCCAGCGTGGCAAATCAGGTGCAGGACCTGAAGAACACCGTGATCAAGCTGAACCGGGATTTGTTTATACTGGAAGAAGAGTTATTGTTCCCAGCCAATACCCAGGTAGCGTTTTTCGTGTCGATGGACGTTGGCGAATTTTTCCAGCTCGATACCATCGAGCTAAAGATCGACGACAAAACCGTGGCAAACTATCTTTACACCGACAGACAAATCGACGCGCTGTTTCGCGGCGGCGTGCAGCGTTTGTTTGTTGGCAATGTGCGCAACGGCGAGCACGAGGTCAGCGCGTTCTTCACTGGCCGCGGCCCCAAGGGGCGTGATTACAAACGCGCGGTCAGCTATCGCTTCGAAAAAGACAGCAACGCGAAATACCTGGAGTTGAAAATCAACGACTCGGAACGCATGCATCAACCGGAATTCACGGTAAAAGAGTGGCAATAGCGTGTCACTATCGAGTCATGCTATCGGCATAAACGCGCTACGCTGGCCGCATGGCGTATGCCTGTTGGTCTGTGCCTGCCTGTTCACGCTAGCCCTGCGCGCCGATGCCGCAGCGCCTGACGACCGAGACGCGCACAGCACGGTACAAGACCTGAGCTACGGCGTTATGCTGTACGAGTATTTCCAGCATGATTATTTGTCGGCTTTAACCGAACTGGAAGTAGCGCGCAAGCGCGGCGGTATTGACGGCCATGGCAGCCATCCCGATTTGATGGAAGGTGGCATCATGCTGTCGTACGGCATGGACCGCAGCGCCGAGAAAATTTTTAATCGCCTGCTGGCTGACTATAAAGAGCCGGCCGTGCGCGACCAGGCCTGGTTCTATTTGGGAAAAATTGCCTACCAGCGCGCCGAGTTTGAACGCTCTGCCAATAGCTTCGACAAAATCAAAGACGACCTACCCGCTAATCTACGCGACGAGTTTTTGTTTCTAACTGCCAATCTACTCATCAATGCGCGTCAGCTCGACCGCGCCCGGCAACGTATCGACAAACTGGATAAAAACTCGCCCTGGCAGCCCTACGCGCGTTTCAACCTGGGTGTGGCTTACGCGGCTGAAAACGCCGATGCGGGTGGTGATGCTTTGCCGCAGGCAACTGCAGCGTTCGCCAAACTGGACGAGTACGCCAGGGATAGCGACGAACTGAAAGCATTAAGCGACCGCGCTAACCTCGCCGCCGGCTACGTGCTACTGCGCGCGGGGCGGCAGGCCGACGCGATTGAGGCGTTCAAACGGGTGCGTCTTGACGGCCCCTACACCTCGCAGGCTATGTTGGGCTACGGCTGGGCGGCTGCCGAGCTGAAGGATTACAAATTAGCGCTAACGCCGTGGCAGCGTTTGTCCGAGCAATCGTTGATCAGTTCAAGCGTACAGGAGTCTTACCTGGCCGTACCATTTGCCTACGAGCAACTGGGCGCTGAACGGCAGGCGCTGGAAGAGTTTGAACGCTCGGCCGCTGCGTATGAAAAAGAGCTGCAGCGCATCGACCAGGCGCTGGCAACGCTGCAGGATGCCGACATCGTCAAACTCTTTGTGCGCGAAATGGGAACCGAAGCAAGCAATTGGATTATCACCGGCAACGATCTTGACGTTAAACCGCAAACGCCATATCTTGCGCACCTCATTGCCCAACATCAGTTTCAATCGGGCCTGCGCGATCTGCGCGACGCCTACGCTATGCAAGCCAACCTTGAGCGCTGGGAACATAAAGTCGCCACTTTTTCCTACGCCGTCGAGAGCTATGAGATAGCCCGCGATAAAAAACGCGACGGTGCCGATCAGCAGGCGCTGAAGCAACTCGACGAGCTGCAGCAAAGGCATGACCAGCTAACACAGCGCGTGGCCGCAATTGAGAAAGGCAATGCCGTATTAGCGCTGCTACCCAATGACGAGCAGGCCAGTGTGCGCAAGCTGGCTGCCGTGCAAACAAAGCTTAACGACGCAGACAATAGCGGTGCCGATGTTGCCGAAGAGCAGCAACGGCTGAATCTGCTGCGCGGTGTGTTGTTGTGGCAGGCCGCCGAACAATATCCTGACAACCTGCGCACGGTGAAGAAAGCGTTGGCCGAAAGCAAGTTGATCCTGGACAAAGCAGCAGCAACCAAAACACAGGTGCAAGGCCTGCTGCAAACGGCCGATACCAGCCGCGCGCAGCAGCGGGTGCGTACCGGGCAGCAACAGTTGCAGGCTGCCCGTGAGCAAAGCGAGGCCACCATTGCCGCAGCGCGTGCTTACCTGGCCGAGCTGGCCAGCGCCGAATTGGGTAAGCAGCGCCGCAACATCATGCGCTATTTGTCGCAGGCGCGGCTGGCGATCGCTCGCTTATACGATGCCGGCGCAAAGCGCGCTACTGACGCAAGCGACGGAGGTGCACCGTGATTCGTGCGCTGCCTGTTTTTTTGTTGGCGTTACTGCTTGGCGGCTGTTCGCTGCTGCCGGGTAATGCTGACCAGCCGCCGGACAAAACTCTGGCTGACCTGGAAGCCGTTGAACCGCCGCCGGTAAACCGCGATTTGCCGGAAAAAACAGCCGCGCAAGTGATGCAAAGCTATCAGGAGCTGCTGGACGTGGTGCAAGACCCGGACATAAAAGCCGCCGCCACGGCACGTCTTGGCGGCCTGATGATGCTCGACAACGAGAACAGGCAGTTTAGCGACGTGCCGGCAGATGATGTCAAACTGGAGCGCTACTATACCGACGTCATCAAGCTCTACGAAGAGCTGCTGCTTGAGTTTCCCGATCGCGCTGGCAACGACCGCTTACTCTATCAACTGTCAAAAGCCTACGACCTCGACGGCCGTTCCGACGAGTCAAGCGCCGTTCTGGAAAAGCTGGTCAGCCAATACCCTGACTCAAAATATGCCACAGAGGCTTTCTTCCGGCGTGGCGAAACGCTGTTCTCCAATGCGGATTATCCCGCTGCGCAGGTCGCTTATGAGCGCGCTATCAGTTTCGGAGAGAAAACGCCGTATTACGACAACGCCCTGTATATGCTGGGTTGGACGCAGTTTAAGCGCAATCGCTATGAAGACGCTTTGCCAGCGTTTTTGCTGGCCCTGGACCGCACCTTGCCCGCAGGGGTGTCGATCGACAAGCTGGCAAAAACCCAGCGCGAGCTAGTGGAAGACGCGCTGCGTGTGGTAGCCATTATATTTTCCTATCTCGACGGTCCGCAGTCGATTCAACAACTGATTGCCGAGCAGGGGCACCGCCATTACGAGCCACTTTTATACCAGCGTCTTGGCGAGCTGTATCTCAGCAAAAAGCGCTATGGAGATACTGCCGAGACCTACAAGGCCTTTGTTGCCACGTACGGCGACAGCGACGAGGCACCGGGTTACCACGTCAAGGAAATTGAAGCCTATGAAAAAGGCAACTTCCCCACCGCGATTATGCCGGCCAAAGAAAGCTTCGCAGTCAGTTACGGTATAACCAGCGACTACTGGAAGGCCAAAGGGCCAGAGGTGCGCGCTGAGATTGAACCAAACCTGCGCC
>RCMY010001979.1_pt1 | contig 18817 bp, 13 predicted proteins | sample 2041341 | NCBI WGS metagenome assembly RCMY01 (sample SAMN09708234, study PRJNA481090) | Marine sediment metagenome, whole genome shotgun sequencing project. | reverse complement strand
ATTGTGAAACCCTTGATATCCGAAGCTTCAATCAACATTGTTTGTCTCCTTTTCAATCTGGCTGGCGCAGAGGCCCCGCTCGCCTTTTCGCCGACAGTCCGTCTGGCAACGTGGTTTCGGATCCTTCGTGCAGCCAGCGCATTCTTCAGGTTACCTTTGTCGCGGCATTGCGATTAGGACTGATAACTTTGGGACAGTGTTGCGCGTTGTGCCACATCGCGCACTGATCCATGTTGTTGTGCAAACAGACTTTTTCCGCGATCTGAACCTTGGGTGAACGGTCAGCCCCGCTCAAATCCCGTTTTTCCGACAAGACCCGCTGATTGGATTCCAGGCCGTCATCATGGCTATAAACGGCATGGCCGACCAATAGTGTCGACCGAAAGAGGCAGTGCGCACAATGGGGCGCTGACTGGTGCATGTTAACGCTATTGTTTTTGGATCAGTTGATCCTCAGACCATGACCGTGGCGGATGGACCAACCAAGCGGGCACGGTTCCCGCCGCTGATGTTGTTAGTCTACGCGGAAGGCCTGTCGCAAACTAGGCTGCGGTGCCCGATTGATGCAGATCGACAATCACGTCGCTGCTTCGAACATCTTGGGCAGGACTCCTCCCCTCCGACTTCGCAAGAGACTTGACAACGTAGCATTGCGCGGAACATCGTATCGCGCCATCAAACCCCGAAGGAGATCGCACTATGACCGAAAGAGAACAATACATCGATAAGGCCAAGGCGAAGCTGGATCAGTGGAACGCCGAGATCGACAAATTCAAGGCGCAAGTTGCCGGGTCCGACGCCGATGCGGAGATCGAATACAGGAAGCAACTCGACGAGATGCGCAATCAGCGCGACAAGGCTGAGGCGAAGCTGAAAGAGCTGCACGACGCGAGTGACGACGCATGGGACGACATGAAGTCCGGCTTCGACAAGGCTTGGGATAGCATATCGAGCGCTTTCGACAACGCCATGTCCCGCTTCAAATGAGTAGCATGCCCAAAACCCCGCTCGTAAGCCTGCAGTCGCGGCTAAAGCGCACCGACTCCGGGGCGAGCGGCTTTGCCGCGTATTTCCCATTCTAAGCCGGTTCGAATTACGCGCTGGGTAGCCCCTGACTCAAGCATTGGCTACGAGCTTGAGCAGTCGACCGTCAGGTCTTTGGGGCAATGCTCACGCCGGCATTGCCCAAATTCAGCGTGAACGTCTCGCCGCAGAGATTGCTACAGCGCGCACGCGCCGCGTCAATTCTGCTTGAGCAAGCGGCGATGCAGAACAAAACCTGCCAAATCCAACGGGCTATGCGAGGCGTTGCCTTTGCGATGACGCCAAAGAATGTCCGCAGAGATCCTGCTTCAGCATTGTAGAGCTTCAATCCGGACATCCGTATCTTCCAACTCGCAGCGATCAGCTTTGCCTAAAAGCATCCAGTAATCAAAGCGGCGTTGTTCGGCGTCGGCACCGATAACTTCGTAAGGGCCGCTCTGCTCCGAATTTACCAAAAGGAATCCCGCCTACTCTCCGCCGTTGATCGTATCGGGCGCTATTATTCGTAGTGGGTTCGCGCCATGAAATCGAAAACCCACGAAAAGACCGGGTCAGAATCCCACCTATAAGGGTAAAGAACGCGGTCCAGCGACGCCCAACGCGGAGGACCCAGATTTTGAGTCAAAGCGACATTTGGGCAGCAAGACGTCCTTCCAGGCGATGAAGCACTGGCTCAAGCTTGAGCCGGTGCTGTTCGAAAAAACAGCTCTGTCACCTTCCGGGATGTGACATCTATCGCTCGTCAGTTACAAGACTGCGCAGCGCACCCCGCAAAGCGCGTGCTTGCAGGCCCTCGGTCAGCCGCGGTATTGCGGCGTAACCCATCCGCGCCATTGCGCTGTCTTCGTTTGGATGTTTGGGCCGCATCAGGGAAGACCAGATTAAGGCGGCGAGCTGCAGCTTGCTTCCTGCGGCATCGCCAAGTTGTATCAGGGCCGGCAAAAGCACACGCTCGATCTGGTTGAAATCGCTGCCGAACGGGAAGTCAGGAAAAAGTTCCTTGCGATGGGGAGCGAGCCACCGCGTAACGGCCTTGGGCAAGTTGTTGCTATGCGCCAAGGGCACTTTGGCATCGGACGCGATCTTGCCTGCCTTTTTAGCGGCTGCCAGCAGATCAGCTTGAAAACGGCTGTCGGCGATGGCGATCATGCGGCAGATCACCGCCTCGTCAGTTTGTCCACGCAGATCGGCGACACCATATTCCGTCACAACGATATCACGCATGTGACGTGGCACGGTGGTCAGCGGCAGTTGCCAAACGATGTTCGACGTGACCGCACCACCGCTTTTGCGTGTCGCGGGAAGTGTCAGGATGGCGCGCCCATCCCTAAGCGCAAAAGCTTGGTCAATGAAATTGAACTGACCACCCACACCGCTGACCACCTGGCCGGGTTCAGCCGCATCTGACATCGCATCGCCCAAAAGGCTGATCTGCATTGCACTGTTCACAAAACGCGCGTGTTGCCGCGCAGCGCGTTTGGCCTGTTCATCACCATAAAGTGCGTTGGTAAAGCTGACGGGCATCATCTGAATTTTTGCCTGAGTTGCCTGTGGCATACCACGTAGCCGCGCATACATGTCGCTTGCATCGACGAAAAAGCCGGCATGGATTGCCGTTCCGTCAACCTCCCTCCGGATGATGCCCGCGTCGAACAGGGCAAGCAGACCGGCAACCAGCATTTCCGTAACTGCATAAAGGCCCGTGGCAAAAGGCCCAGTCTGAGTTCCTGCCAAGGGAAAGGGCGCCGTGTGCCATAGGTCTTTCAAGCGTTCACGGTCGCGCAACATCAGCGCATTCGTCACAGCATCGCCAATTGCGCCGATCCCGATTTGCAACGTTCCGCCATCCACAATCAAGCGTGAGACATGAAGCCCGATGGCGTGTTGTTCGTCGGATACGGGGCGACGCACGGCTGAAAACAACTCAAACTGTTTTGGCGGGTCCAGCATCATTTCAAATGCGTCTGCGCGAACCACCGCCGCCCCCTGCATGAACGGCAGCGCGTTATTCACCTCGCCCACAGCAATGAAATCCATCTCGCCCGCGCGGCGCATTGCAAAAAGATCGGAGGAGATATCGGTATTGCACGACAGGCTGAACGCATCGCCCTGTTGGGGCACCAGTTGCGCCAAGACATTGGGCTGTTGCGCTATCAGATCATCGCGGGCCTGCGTGTAGTTCGCCGAAATATAGTGGCGTTGTGCATAGTCATTCCCAAGCCAGACACCCGCCTGAAAAAAGAACTCGGACACCGAGATGTTGTCAGGCAAACTGCCTTTTTTAATCAGCTCGGCATAAAGGATGTCTGGATAGCGCCCGAACAGGCGATCCATGGCGGGTTCCAAAAACCGCCGCTCAATATCTGAGCCGGGGGTGGGGCGTTGAAGCGTGAGTGCGGTAAAGATCGAAAGTTTCAATGATGGGTCGGCAACAGCGGCGCGCGTCAGCGCATTCACCAAGGTCACGGGCTTGCCAAGTCCGAGCGGCAGGGCAAGGCGGATCGTTCCCTTTGCCCGATGGAATAGTGCCAAAGCCATCGTGTCGGCATCGGTAAAGGTCTGGGGCGCTTTAGCCAAGGGCTTGCCAACCGGCATCGGGGGCAAAGCGTGGGCCGTATGTTTGCTCCAGCTCTTTCAGGCGGGTCGTGATCTCGGCAATGCCACGGGTGCGGGCATAGTGCATCGGCCCCCCTCGGAACGGTGCCCAACCCGTGGCGAATATCATGGTGCCGTCCAGCTGATCCTCGGTTTTGGCCACGCCTTGGCGCAGGACTTCGACACAAGCGTTCAACATCGGCAGGATAAGCCGGTCGGTCAAATCCGCTGGCAGCTCGGCATCGGAATGGGGATGCGGCGTGCCGTCGGACCAGTCATAAAAGCCCTTGCCAGTTTTCTTGCCCAAATCACCCGCTTTGACCTTGTCGCGCAGGGCTGCCGAGATTTCAGCCATTGGTTTTTCCAGATGTTGGCGCAAAGACTCTGCGACATGCAGGCCGATATCCAGTCCGACCTGATCGGCCAATGTCACTGGCCCCATCGGCATACCAAAGCGCAACGCGGCCGTGTCGATGGCCTCACTCGACACGCCCTCGTCCATCAAAACCATCGCTTCCATCAAGTAGGGCGTCAACACGCGGTTCACAATGAAACCAGGATAGTCGCTAACCATGCTCGGCAGTTTGCCAATGGATTTGCAGAACGCGGCAAGGCGGGTCACGGTTTGCGCATCAGTGTCTGGGCCTTTTACCACCTCAATAAGGTCAATTTTGGACACAGGATTGAAGAAATGCAGGCCGGCAAAGTGCGTTTTTGATAGGGCATGGGTTGCCATATCCGCAATTGAAAGGCTCGAGGTGTTCGAGGCAAGAATTGCCCCGTCTTTCATCCGCCCTTTTAAGTCGGTGAAAATCTTTTTTTTCAATGCCATAGCCTCTGGTGCGGCTTCGATAATCAGGTCAGCTTGACCGATGCCATAGCCCTTTGGGTCGGGCATCAACCGGTCCAGCGCATTGCGGGTTTCAATAAGGCTGAGGTGGCTGTCTTTGCAGATTTGCACCGCTGATTCTAAGGCGCGACCAAGCGGATCGGTGTTGACGTCGCCCAAAGTGACACGCTTGCCCTTGATCGCGGCCATAGCGGCGATTTCTGCACCCATCGTTCCCGCACCAATCACATGGACATGGGTGATGCTGTCATCCTCCGCGCCCGCTTCCTTTAGCGATTGGCGCAGGAAAAAGACGCGGCGCAGGTTTTTGGATGTGTCGGTTTTTAGCAGTCTGGCAAAGCTTTCAATCTCGCCCTGCTGCATGGCTTTGGGGTCGCCGCCGTGGTTTTCCCACAGATCAATCAGCGCGTAGGGTGCAGGATAATGCTCTTTTGGTGCCGTCTTTTCGGCTTGGCTGCGCATTTGGCGGGCGGCAAGGCTGCGGGCTTGATCGAACGCCATAGCATGGGCTTTTAGGCCCCGTGTCGGCGGGTCAATCTTGCCCTTTGCGGCGGCCTTTACAGCAGCGGCTACATGCCTTTCTTGCACCACCACATCTGCAATGCCCGAGGCTTTGGAGCGGTCGGTGTGGGCAGTTTTGCCCGTCAGCATCATGGTCATCGCGTCCAGTGGGTCTATCAAAGCAGGCAATCGAAAGGTGCCGCCAAGGCCGGGATGCAGGCCAAGCTGCACCTCGGGGAAGCCGAAGGACGCGCCGGGGGTCGCGATACGGTAGTCACAGGTAAGCGCCAGTTCAAACCCCGCACCAAGGGCTGCACCATGCACCACGCAGATCGTCGGGCAAGGCAGTGCCGCGATTCGGTCCAGCAGATCGTGGCCATGTTGCAAGAGGGCTTCGGCCCCAGTGTCAGACATGTCATCAAAGCTGGAAATATCGGCCCCGGCTGCAAAGCCCGACGGTTTTGCGGAGCGGATCACAAGCGCTGTTGGCATATCTGCCTCCGCCGCACTGATATGTCCATCCAACTCGCGGATCACATCCTCCGAGATTGTGTTGGTGCCAGTGTCTTTCTTATCCAGTACCAGCCACAAAATGCCGTCGCCGTCACGGCCTACGCACCAGTTGCCAAGCCGTGCGACAGCACCGCCAAGCTCTAATTTGGTTTCGCCCAAGAATTTTAGCACATGCCCTGTCATCACAGTGCCTCCAACAACATCGCACCGCCAAGGCCGCCACCGATACATTCGGTGGCGATGCCGCGTTTGGCGCTGCGTTTCTTCATGGCATTTGCCAGATGCAGCACAATTCGGTTGCCGCTGGTACCGACCGGATGACCCAGCGAAATCGCGCCGCCATCCACGTTCAATCGATCGCGGTCGATGTGGCCAAAGGCGGCGTCAAGACCCAGAACACCGCGACAGAAATCATAGTCATCCCAAGCGGCAAGGCAGGATAGCACTTGCGCCGCAAACGCCTCATTCACTTCCCACAGGTCGATATCATCCACACCAAGCCCATTGCGCTGCGCAATCGGGGTCGACGCCATGACGGGGCCTAACCCCATGATCGACGGGTCCAGCCCCGCCCATTCGCTGTCTGTGATCTGCGCCAAGGGTTGCAACCCATGCTGCTCGACCGCGCGTTCCGAGGCGAGGATGCACCAGCTTGCCCCATCCGTGATCTGGCTGGAATTGCCCGCGGTCACCTTGCCATAGGGCCGCTCAAACACCGGATTCAGCTTGGCCAGCCCTGCCATATCACTGTCAGGCCGCACGCCATCATCATGGTCATAAACCGTGCCGTTGTGGTCAAAGGCTGGCATGAGCTCGGCATCAAGCGTGCCGTCCGCTTGTGCCCGCGCCAGCCGATGATGGCTTTGCATTGCATAAGCATCGGCGGTTTCGCGATCAATGTTGAAGCGGTGGGCCAACACCTCGGCGGTTTGGCCCATGTTCAGGGCGGTGATCGGGTCGGTCAAACCGCGTTCCAAGCCAATTATGGGCTTGAAAAATTCGGACTTGATGCCAGCCATCGCGCGCGCCTGATCCAACGGACCTTTGGCCGCATACATGCGCCCGAACCATTCCACCGCTGATGATCGCAGCGTCAGCGGCGCATGGCTCAATGCCTCCGCCCCGCCAGCTAAGATCATCTGGTGGCTGCCATCGCGGATATAGCGGTAGGCGGTGTCGATGCTTTGCATGCCCGAGCCGCAGTTGATCTGCATGGTAAAGGCAACCATCGCTTCACCCAGACCAAGTCGCAGGGCGGCGACACGCGCGGGGTTCATCTCATCGGCAATCACATTGACGCAGCCAAGGATCACAAGGTCAAAGGCGGTGCGGTCAAAGGTTTGACGTGCCAGCAGCGGGCGGCCACATTGCACTGCCAGATCGACGGGCGTGAACGGGCCGGGGCCGCCGCGGGCCTTTAGGAACGGCGTGCGTGCGCCGTCGACCAGATAGACGCGTTGGCGGTGGGATACGGTCATTCTGCGTCCTCCGCTTTGGGGTTAGGCTTGACGCGTTTTTGTGTCTTAGGGCCTTTGAAATAGCGGGCGAACTCTTTGGGGGTGAAGTCGTCCACCGCGACGACCTGCGCCACCAGATCGTTCATTTTGGTGATTTGAACCAGCTCTGCCGCGCTTAGGATGCCGGCCTCCAGCCCTTGTTGTGGGGTCTTTTTCGCATCGCGCAAACGTTTCATAACAGGGGCCATTTCCACGACCTTGGCATAGCAAGTGTTCAGCACTTGCACGCCATCGCTGTTGCAACCCAGATGGATACGGCCCGTGATGCGGTCGCGCGTGGCCGAAGGTTCATAGATCAAATCGCTGCACGCCACGGCCAGAAGGTCACTTGGCCCGCGCTGCGTGGCCCCCGGTAAGGTCAAAAACCGCAGAAGCCACGCAGCCCAGCGGGCCGGCAGGTTCGCGATCACCTCATCCAAAGCCCGCTGCATGCGTTTGAACGCATCCTCGGCGGCGTAGTGAAGCAAGGGCAGATCGGCCTGTTGGCGGCCTTCGTCTTGCCACCGTTTTAGGGCTGCCGAGAGGATATACATGTCTGATAAGATATCGCCCATCCGGCCCGACAGCATTTCCTTGCGCTTCAGCGCCCCGCCTAGTGTCAGGAACATGAAATCGGCTGTCAGCGCATAGGCCGCCGACCAGCGTGCAAGCTGGCGGTAAATCGGTGTCGCCTTGCCTGCATCGGGCGCTGGCGCAAACCGCCCACCGGTCAGCGCCCGACCCCAAGCCCGAAACAGCGTTCGGCTGGTATGGCCAACATGCGCCCAGAAAGATTTATCAAACATCTCCAGTGATTTGTCTTGGTCGGGTTCTTGTAACGCCAGCATATTATCCAACATATGAGGATGCGCGCGGATCGACCCTTGGCCAAAGATGATCAAGCTGCGGGTGACGATGTTCGCGCCTTCGACTGTGATCCCGATGGGTACGGCGCGATACAGCGGCAGCAGGTAGTTCGACGGCCCGTCAATCACTGCCTTGCCGGAATGTACATCCATCGCGTCATTCAATGCGTCACGCATACGGAATGTCGCGTGAGCCTTCATAATGGCAGAAATCACCGACAACGCGCGCCCTTCATCCAGCCCCGCACAGGTCAGATGCCGCGCCGCGTCCATCACATAGGCATCGGCGGCCAATCGCCCCATGCGCGCCTGCACGCCGCCGAATTTGCCGATGGGAAGGTTGAATTGCTGGCGGATGCGGGAATAGGCACCCGTCACATGCGCCGACAACGCAATGGCAGCACAGCCCATTGAGGGCAGCGAAATTCCGCGGCCGGCGGCAAGGGCGCTCATCAGCATCATCCAGCCACGTCCGGCATAATCCGGCCCACCGATGATGTTCTCAATGGGGATAAACACGTCTTTACCCGAGGTCGGGCCATTCATGAACATGGTCGAAGATGGCAAATGCCGCCGCCCGGTTTCCACACCTTTCAAGTCGGTTGGGACAAGCGCACAAGTGATACCGATGTCTTCGGTATCGCCCAACAATCCGTCAGGGTCGCGTAGTTTGAACGCCAACCCCAGCACGGTGCAAACGGGTGACAGCGTGATATAACGCTTGGCCCAGTTCAGGCGGATGCCCAAAACTTGCTCGCCCTGCCACTCGCCCTTGCAAATCACCCCGTCATCAATCATCGCGGACGCGTCTGACCCTGCCTCGGCGCTGGTCAAGCCAAAGGCTGGCAGTTCGCGGCCATCGGCCAAACGCGGCAACCAGAAATCTTTTTGCGCATCGGTGCCAAACTGATGCAGCAACTCGCCCGGCCCAAGCGAATTTGGCACCATGACCGTAACGGCGGCGGCCACAGAACGAGTTGAAATAAAGCGTATAACCTCGGAATGGGCGAGGGCAGAAAACGCCAATCCACCGTGTGATTTTGGAATAATCATGCCAAAGAATTTGTTTTCGCGTAGGAATTTCCACACCTCGGGTGGCAGATCGCCATCCACTTGGTTGATCTTCCAATCGTCGATCATCACGCACAGATCTTGGCAGGGTCCATCGAGAAACGCCTGCTCTTCGGCCGTTAGCTTAGGTGGTTTGACCGCCAGCAACTTTGACCAATCTGGGTTGCCCGAAAACAATTCGGCCTCCCACCAGACTTCGCCTGCGGTTAGCGCTTCACTTTCGGTCTGGGACAAAGCAGGCAGAACACCCTTGGCCCATTTGTGAATTGGCTTTGTCAGGTAATTTGCGCGCAGACTGGTCATTTCAACTCCTTGCCTAATACAAACGTTTGACGGGACGTCGCGGTTCCTGTGGTGCCGCAAGGATCACGCCACGTTCCTCGGCGTCCAAGTGTTTGTAGTGTCTTTCCGTGGCAACATCCTGTGCCCTTCGGGCGGTCGGTGTCGCACTTCAATCTTGAGCCCAAGATGCTTCAACGCCCACAAATACACTACCAATCTCGAAGTGATTGGCCGGGACTGGCGAGCAGATTGTGAAATTGTGGCCGCACTAGACTTTGGGAACATGTAACAAAATACCTCGCGTAAGTGACGAAGACTAAACAGGCTATGTTTGCTGTGGTACGATCAAAACAGGACAGGGTGCCGATTTAGTGACCCTACTGGCGATTGAAGATTCGAATAATGCTTCAAGCCAGGAACGGTTTGGAGAACCAACCACGATTATATCAGCTTCGCAGTCATCGGCGTATTCAATGATCGCCTCTTCGACTTGACCGATGCGCACTTCTATCTCGGTTTCAATATCTGTGCCGCTATCAAAGGCCAGTTCCGCAAGTTGTTTATTGCGGTCTTCAATGACTTGAATGTTATCAGCAGAGCCTAGAGGAATGACGGTGCCCATATGTCCCGCAGCTGATAGTCCGGTCTCTTCGAGTGCCGGCGGGACAACACTAAGCAAATACACTTTGCCGCCCATGATCTCCGCCATGTCAAAGGCGACATCCGCGATTTCGCGGTTCATATCCTGGTTGACGGTCGTTACGACCATGATCCGCTGGAAGCGCGCGTTTTGCAGACGTGATTCATCAACGGTCCCATGTTCTTTGTTTTTTTCGAGTTGGATCAGAGCAGACTGAAGTTCTTTAGCGTCATATGCCGGCTCGGCACCAGTCATACCCTCAGACGTGGCCTCTAGCATCTGATCTGCGTCAACAGCCATTGACCTTAGAACCTTCGCCTTATCATCACGGCTGAGCCTGTTGTCCCTCAGAACAATATCTGGCGTTTTGAAATAGCGGGCAGGGTTAGATATTCTCGTTTTTGCGTAGCGGGTCATACATCCCCTTTCACACCGCGATTGGATATCAATCGGGCAATTATTTTTGGTTGGCGTTTTTTTCAGCGGCCGCGCTTGGTTAGGTTAACTTGGATCTCGCGGGCGGCTTAGACGTTTTATTCCATGGCCCACTTGAAGCCCAGAAGGGCCATTTAACCTTGTCGGACGCCTTAAAGAATACCTGATCAGAGGTTGTAGCGCCCTGATGCAGATCAGCGGCATCGCGGTGACTGCCGATTTTCGTTCAAGCGGAAGAATTACAATCGGGGCTAACACCAATCAGCGCCGGAGTGCAATGCAAGGCTTACCTGCTGTTCAGCGAGACAATTGGAGCACTGCTCGACCATCTGCCGAGCGCGCCACGACATCCGATCCCGCTCGTCGCCTGATGAAACGCCGCTTCGCCAAGTGTGCAGCGCTTAAAGTCGGACCACAATAACACCGGGCCGAATCTCCCTGCGTCAAGCGCTTGGCATCCTGCGGCTTCGTCGGCGATCCTGACGCCTTTGCCCGCATTCGCGCCGACATTACCGGCGCAAATACCGTGTGCGGGCAGCAGGCTAGAGACGTGGCCAAGATAACCGGATGCTGGAGCGATGCTGGGCGCTGGAAATTACAATCAGACTAACTGATATCTGGGCTGCTAACCTGATCTGGATTAGTGCGCGAGCAAATTGCATGGCTTAAGAGTCAAAATGTGAGCGTGGTATCTGGATTTTTCCGGCGGCGAATAGCTGACGGTTTTCTGATGTCGCGTTTACACGAGGCATGCAATGGCTGATGGATTAGGTGATTCTACTGGCCCCCGTGACACTTCTTTCGCCTGGCGGAAGAGCAAACCAAGATCTCTGCAAAGGAAAAAGGACATGAATGATAAATTGAAAACATCCACTTTGCCCAAGTCGTCGGCAGCGACCGATGTTCCCGGCAAACCTAATCCGAAAAAACCTGCGAAAGACGAGCCCCGTGCCGCCGCCGCTGTTCATAAGACCGATCGGCCCGGCTTTGATCTGGGGGGATCTTCTGGCGACACGCATGCTGGTACGGGTTTGGGCCTTGGCAAAGATGCGTTTGACACGCCGGGCGACAGGCGGCTTCCCGGGCGGAGGCTTGATGGTAAACTGACAATTCCGCGCTGGAGCGGGCCCGAGCCAGAAGCCAAAACAGAACCGGTCGACAAGACCGCAGGGGCAGAACCCCACTTGGCGCCCAAGGCCAAAACAACGCGCTGACTGAGCGGCGCGCTGATTCTTGGCGGCAGCGGGGCAATAATCACGCGGGTGGAGTGCGGACAGACATACCAAATGTACCGGTGCGTAAACCTGCAGGCCATTCGGGTAGCCCTGATGCCGTACTAGGAGCGCCTGTAGGCAAGGTTACTAACCACCGATGATCAATCCGAACAGGCTCCGGCTGCAAAAGACGCGCGTGGCCCGCTTGGCACATCAAGGGGCCGTATCTGAGATGCGACCCAGCAATATCCGCGAAAGGGTCACCCATGCTTTATGTCGATATCCCAACCAACCCCGAGATCCGTGCGCTGATCGGAACCCGTGCCGATGCTTGTGTGTCGATATATTTGCCGACGACGCCTGAGACACAACATGTGCCTCTCAGCCGCATCTCGTTCGGCAATCTGATCCGGACGGCGCTGGAACAACTTGACGCGACAGGTTTCGACAAGCGCCGCCGCGCCGCATTGGAGGATGGACTGGGCGCACTGCAAGAAGATGGCGAATTCTGGCGATTTCAGGCCCACAGCCTTGCGGTCCTGGCCACTCCTGACAGCGTACTCACCTTCCGGCTGGCCACGTCCGTGACCGAAACGGTCGAGGTGTCCGACCGCTTCTACCTCAAGCCTTTGTTTCGCGGCATGAGCTTCTCGCAACATGCCTTCGTGCTGGCTTTGTCCGAAAAAGATGCCCGTCTGGCAGAGGTCTTCGCCGACCTGCCGCCGACTGCAGTAAGCGTGCCCGGCCTGCCCGAAAGTGCCGCCGATGCTGCGGGTCGCTCTTCAGTCAACAACCTTACCCAAGGTACCAAGCAGGCCAACGCGGAAGGCCAGAAAAAGCTTCTTTTGAAATATGCGCGCAAGGTGGACGCGGCCCTGCGCCCGGTTCTGGCAGGACGGGAGACGCCGCTCGTCCTCATTGCAACCGCGCCACTTGGGCCGATTTTTCGGTCAGTCAGCAGCTATCCGGCGCTGTTGACAGAAGGGGTGTCCGCGAGCCCAGACCGCATGAGCGAAAGTGAGTTGGCAAGTGCAACACGTGCGGTATTGGACGGGCTTTATGCTGCGCAAATCGAGGCTGCCACTACGCTCTTTCACGAACGGGTCGGACAAAATCGCGCCATTACCGATTTGAACGCTGTCGCGCGCGCCGCTACCTTCGGAGCGGTGGAACTCCTGCTTGTCGATATGGACGAAGTGGTGCCCGGAACGGTGGACGAGATCGACGGCACGGTGTCTCTCGTAACGAAAGCGAGCGCCGTCAGCTATGGCGTGGTCGACGAGATCGCAGGTAGAGCAATCTTGGCGGGTGCAAAAGTTTTGGCTGTGCGCCAGGAGGACATGCCCAATGGCGCGGCGGTAGCCGCGATCCTGCGTTATCCTGTCTGAAGCGACATAAAACAGCTTAGAATTGACCGACGACAGATGCGTGATTGGAAATACGACATGGAACACGATCATCGGCACGCAAAGTCGGCCATCCCTGAAGGGGCTGAGACGGCCAAGGACCCAGTCTGTAGGATGACGATTGCTGTGAGCCCCGATACGCGGCATGCGGAGTTTGAGGACAAGACCTTCCATTTTTGCTCCGATAAATGTCAGATCAAGTTTAAGGGCGATCCGTGGTTCTATGCGTCGGGCCGGGCGACTGGGCGCAAGAAAACCGCACCTGCCAATGTCCAATATACCTGCCCGATGCACCCTGAGATCGTCCGCGACGCGCCAAGGCCTTGCCCGATCTGCGGCATGGCGCTGGAACCGATGGTGCCGACGGATGAGCCCAGTCATGAGTTGACGGATTTTACGCATCGGATGTGGATATCGGCAGCGGCGGCGGTGCCGCTGATTGTGCTGACGATGGTTGGCATTCCGGTGCGCGATTGGATTAGGCATCAGATAGCCGGATATCTGAAATTCCTGCTGGCTACGCCAGTCGTGCTGTGGGCGGCGCAGCCGTTCTCCAAACGCGGCTGGAACTCGGTGATCAATCGGTCGCCCAACGGTCATTGCGCTGTCCGAGGGCTACATCGCCCTCAGTTACCGAGTGATGAAGGAAGGCAAGCCGGTTGGTGTGCTGGACACGCGCAAACTGGTTCGTGCGCTGGCCCCGTCGGTGCAATCTGACGATCCCCAAAGTGCGCGCCTTAGCGGCTGACAGGGCTCCCGCTTGGAAGCGGGAGTATTCATCATGGCATTCGACGAACCAAGGCTTTTTGTTGAATCTAACCCTTGTTACCGAAGGGTTTATTCGACGTTCGTGCCCACCCAAATGACTGGGACCAACATGCGGCTGCGCAAGGCCAGCAACGCGTGGCAAACGCTCGAGTCTCGGGTCTACCGCCAAAACCCTCGCGCCAGCCATTGACAGGCGAGAAGGCATGCAAGAGAGGGGTCATTCGCGTCGATCGCACGCAACAGCCAGTGCTTCCTGCCACGGATCGTGATCACCACTTCGTCCATGTGCCACTCGTCGTTCGGCCGTGGTCGATCCCGGCAGATGCAATCTGCGAGATGCCGACCAAAGCGGTTAACCAAAAGGCGGATCGTTTCACGGCTGACGATGACGTCACGCGCTGTCAACAAGCCTTCAGTATCCGCCGTGCTCAGGGGAAACGATAGTGTGTATGCCTGAATAGGATAAGCAATGATCTCACGCGGGTAACGGAAGCCTTTCAGACGCGCCAGATCAGGCATTATAAACAACTTGGCAATACCTTCCGATGCTATAATCGTACAATAAACAAGGGAGAACTATAATGTGACTGAGGAAGAGGACAGGGGCCAAGAGTTTCGCAGAAGAGCCTTTCGGGCTGAATTGGTGGTTGCAATCGCAAGGAACTGCCCACAATGACCAATGTCTATACCCAGCGTTATGAATGCAGCGTTTGCCCAAGCGCCGCCAGTGCCGCCTCTTGCAGCGCCTCGCCGAGCGTTGGATGGGCGTGAACGGTTGCTGCGATATCCTCTAGGCGCGCCTGCATTTCCAGTGCCAGAGAAAAGGCTGCAGACAGTTCCGAAACACCCTTGCCAACCGCCTGAATCCCCAAAACCACATGATTGTCAGCACGTGCCAACACCCGCACAAAGCCCTGATCGGATCGCATCGTCATCGCGCGACCATTGGCGCTAAACGGGAAAACGCCAGTTTTGATCTCGCGCCCGGTGTCGCGGGCCTGATCGGGCGACAGACCGGCGGTGACGATCTCTGGGTCGGTAAAACATACCGCTGGGATGGCTTGTTTGTCCCATTCCATTTTATGCCCCGCAATGATCTGCGCGACCAAATCGCCTTGGGCCATGGCCCGGTGGGCGAGCATCGGCTCTCCGGTCACGTCGCCAATGGCATAGATGCCCCGCATTACGGTCTGACATTTCGCGTCAATGCGCAGAAAGGGGCCATCCATTTCCAGCGCCAGTTCGTCGCGCCCCCAACCCTCGGTTACAGGTTTGCGACCGATGGTCACCAACACCTTGTCGGCTTTGATGCGGTTTTCCCCGTCGGGGCCGTCGATGTGCAACAGTCCTTTGTCGCTCAGTCCGGTCGCCTTTGTGTCGTGCAAAACTTTGACGCCAATGTCTTTCAGCCGTTTCAGTATGGGGCGGGTCAGGTCGGCATCATATTGCGGTAAAATGCGCGATGCAGCCTCGATCACAGTGACCTTCGCCCCGAGTTTGGCAAAGGCGGTGCCAAGTTCCAACCCGATATAGCCGCCACCAATCACAGCGAGGCTTGCGGGCACTTCGGTCAAGGCCAGCGCTTCGGTTGAGGAGATCACCCGCCCGCCAAACGGAAGCATCGCCAATTCAACCGGGGCGGAGCCGGTGGCGATCACCACATGTTCGGCATGGATCAGTTGTACGCCGGTATCGGTTTCCACTTCAACGGTGCGGCCGTCGCGAAAGCGTGCGTGTCCGCCAACGCGCTTGACCCCGGCCTTTTTCAGCAACCCGCTGACGCCGCCAGTCAGGCGGGTCACAATCCCGTCCTTCCACTCCATCGTTTGCGCCAGATTGATCTGCGGTTTCCCTGTGCTAATGCCGAGCGCATCACCACCAGTGCGCAATGTCGCCGCCGCAAATTCCTCGGCTGCGTGGATCAGCGCCTTGGACGGGATGCACCCGACGTTAAGGCAGGTTCCGCCCGGTCGTGCGCTATCGACGATCACCGTATCGACGCCAAGTTGCGCGGCGCGGATCGCGCAGACATAGCCGCCGGGGCCAGCACCGATGACCAAAAGCTTGCAGGATATATCCTTCATCGGCTCACCTCTCGATAAAGATCAGCGCCGGGGTTTCCAGCAGCATCTTGATCTTTTGCACAAACACCGCTGCATCCCAGCCATCAATCACCCGATGGTCAAAGCTGGATGACAGGTTCATCATCTTGCGCGGTACAAAGCTGTTGCCATCCCAGATCGGGCGAATGGCGATTTTGTTGACACCAATAATCGCCACTTCCGGGCGATTGATGATCGGCGTGCTCATGATGCCGCCCAGCGGTCCCAGCGAGGTTATGGTGATGGTGGAGCCGGACAACTCGTCCCGCGCGGCACTGCCTGTCTTGGCCGCTTCGCTGACGCGGTTCAACTCTTCCGCACAGCCCCAAAGATCGCGCGCTTCGGCATGGCGTACAACCGGCACCATCAGCCCCGCATCCGTTTGCGCTGCGATACCGATATGCACGCCGCCGCTTTGTTCAATAATCCCCGCCTCATCATCGTGATGCGCATTTAGATGCGGCTGTTCGGCAATCGCCCGCACCATCGCCCGCATCAGGAACGGCAGCAGTGTCAGCTTTGGCTGATCTTCACGCCGCGCCCGATTAAGACTGGCGCGCAAATCCTCCAGCGCCGTCACGTCGATTTCCTCGACATAGGTGATATGGGCAATCTTGGCATTTGCCTGCGCCATTCGTTCTGCGATTTTGCGGCGCAACCCGATCACCTTGATTTGTTCGACCGAAGTATTGCACTGATAGCCCGCAGGCGGTGCCACTACATCAGGCGCAACCGCCAGTTGGTCAAGATCTGCATGGGTGATGCGCCCTGACGGCCCGCTGCCTGCGACGCGGCGCAGATCAATCCCCGCCTCTCGCGCCCGTGCCCGCACCGAAGGCGCTGCCATTGGCTTATCCCCCTCTGGGCGCGGTAGATGCGCATTGCCCGCGCCGTGCAAGGGGGCTGTGGGCTGCTGGGGTTTTGGTTCTCTCGCCTCTTTTGGTCTGACCTTCTCCGACGTTTCAGCGGGCGTTTGCGGCACCGCATCTGGCACTGAAACCTCCGCTACGGCTTCGGTGTTGCCCTCGCCCGCCACCTCTAGGCGGATTAACGGCGCTTTCACAGCCATCTTGTCGCCCAGAGATGCCCCAAGCCAAAGCACCGTGCCGTCAGCGGGTGACGGAATCTCAACTGTAGCCTTGTCGGTCATCACCGCCGCCAGGACCTGATCTTCGCGCACCAGATCGCCAATCGCGACGTACCATTCCGTCAGTTCCACCTCGGCGATACCCTCGCCAACATCCGGTACTTTTATTGTATGCTGGCCCATGGCTCAGGCCTCCATTGTCTGAATAAGCGCCGCGCCGACGCGGGCGGGACCGGGAAAGTAATCCCATTCTTGCGCATGTGGATAGGGGGTATCCCAGCCCGCCACGCGGCGGATTGGGGCCTCAAGGTTATAGAAGCAATGCTCAGCGACCAACGCCGCCAGTTCCGCGCCAAAGCCCGAGGTCAGCGTCGCTTCATGCACGATCACACAGCGTCCGGTTTTGCGCACCGAGGCGGTAATCGTATCCAGATCATAGGGCAGCAGCGTGCGCAGGTCGATCACCTCGGCATCAATGCCGGTATCGTCAGCAGCGACCAGTGCCACATGCACCATCGTCCCGTAAGCCAGAACGGTGACATCGTGCCCCTCGCGTTTGATCTTGGCTTGTCCCAGCGGCACGGTGAAATGCCCCTCCGGCACCTCACCATCGGGATGTTTGCCCCAGCCGGTGACGGGGCGTTCGTAATGCCCGTCAAACGGCCCGTTATACAGGCGCTTGGGTTCGAGAAATATCACCGGATCGGGGTCTTCAATCGCCGCAATCAGCAAGCCTTTGGCGTCATACGGGTTGCTTGGCACAACTACCTTAAGGCCCGCCACATGGGTAAACAGCGCCTCCGGGCTTTGGCTGTGGGTCTGCCCGCCAAAGATACCGCCACCCGTCGGCATACGAATGACCATCGGGCAGGTGAAATCCGCGTTTGAGCGGTAGCGAATTCGCGCCGCCTCCTGCGTGATCTGATCATAGGCGGGGTACATGTAGTCAGCGAACTGGATTTCGACACAGGGGCGCATCCCGTTGGCGGCCATGCCGATAGCGGTGCCGACGATGCCGCTCTCGCTGATCGGGGCATCGAAACAGCGGTTGCGGCCATATTTTTCCTGCAAACCATGTGTCGCGCGGAACACGCCGCCGAAATATCCCACATCCTCGCCGTAAACCACTACGGTATCATCGCGGCCCATTGCGACATCCATACCGTCGCGGATCGCTTGGATCATTGTCATGCGTGCCATGCCTATACCCCCGATTCCTGCCGTTGCCGCCGCAGATGAGGCGGCATTTCGGCGTAAACCCCTTCGAACATATCCCGGGCCGAGGGGCGGTTGTCTGAATGCATCGTGCCATTGGCTTCGGCTGCCTTTTGGGCGGTAATGACCGTATCCAGCATTTCCGCCTCAAGCTGTGCATGGCGGGCCTCGCTCCACACCCCCTTGAAGATCAGATGTGCCTTTAGCCGGATCACCGGATCACCAAGCGGCCACGCCGCGGATTCTTCCTTGGGGCGGTAAGCGCTCGGGTCGTCCGAGGTGGAATGTGCGCCAGCGCGGTAGGTCACATATTCGATCAGCGTGGGGCCTAGATTGCGCCGCGCCCGCTCCGCCGCCCACAGCCCCACCGCATAAACCGCAAGATAGTCGTTACCATCCACCCGCAGTGATGGAATCCCGTAACCCAATCCGCGCGCAGCGAAAGTGCCAACCCCGCCCCGTGCTATGCCTTGAAAGGTGGAAATAGCCCACTGATTATTGACCACGTTCAGGATCACTGGCGCCTTGAAGGTCGAAGCAAAGACCAGGCCTGCGTGAAAGTCGCTTTCGGCAGTTGATCCATCACCAATCCAACCGGCGGCTATATTCGTCTCACCTTTGATCGCGGACGCCATCGCCCAGCCAACCGCCTGTGGAAATTGAGTAGCCAAATTACCAGACAGGGTAAAGAACCCCTGCTCACGCACCGAATAGAGCGTTGGCAGTTGCCGC
>RCMY010001978.1_pt1 | contig 18823 bp, 3 predicted proteins | sample 2041341 | NCBI WGS metagenome assembly RCMY01 (sample SAMN09708234, study PRJNA481090) | Marine sediment metagenome, whole genome shotgun sequencing project. | reverse complement strand
CGCTCGACCCGACCGCTGTGAAAAACGCAGCGCGACGAAACCGTTCTCGACCGGAACGCTGTCGCCGTCGGGTTGCACGTCGAGTCGGAGCAGGGCCGCGCCGCGGTCGGCGTCGCTCAGACAGTTGACGGTGATCGTGTCTGTCGTCTCCTGGCCGAAGGAGTCCTCGGCGCTCGCCTGGATCGTGATCGGCGCCCCACCCGGACAGGCCTCGACGACATGCTCTGCTTCGTAGGGCGCGGCATCGTCGGTGTATTCCGCACCCTGCACCTCGAACATGACGGACGAAACCTCGAAATCATCACCCGCCGTAGCCGCCAGCAATATCGTGTCGCCCTCCCTGAATTCCGACCCTGGCGCAGGTGAGGTGATCTCGATCGTCGGCGGCAGGTCGTCGATGCATTCGATCAAGACCGCATCAACATCCGACTTCTGTCCGCGGATATTCTCGGTAACCGCCGAGACCGTGACCAGGCGGCCACCCGGACACGCATCGAGGAATGCGCTCGCGGCATACGGCGCTGTGTCGTCGATGATAGTCTCATTGTCGATGACGAATTCGACATACGCGACGCCAACATCATCGGTAGCCACCGCGCTCGCGCTCACTTCGCTGCCTTCGACGAAGCGACTTCCCTGCGCCGGAGCGGTCAGCTGCACCGTCGGCCTCGCGTCGTTGGTGACCTCGACCGTCACGGTAACAGTGCTGCTTGCCTGACCGGCACTATCGGTGGCCACCGCAGCAAAGGTAAGCGTTCCCGGGGAAGCGTCCGTCGGCACCGTAACGTCGAAAGAAATAGATGCGGGCGTCCTGGGCGGTTCGATTGTCAGTATCGACGATGTCGTCACCACACCGCTTGCGGCGCCAGTAATCGCATCTACGGCAGCATCATCAGTCGCCATCACTTCGAAGCGCACTGTCTCGCCTGCTGCGACACTCGTGCCTGCGCTCGGTGCAGTGATGGTTACGGTCGGAGAATTATCGGCCAACACGGCGACCGTGGCCTGGGGACTCAGCGCACCCACGTTGCCAGACGTATCCACGGCACGCGCCGTGATCGAGATTGCGTTACCGGGCATGACCAACGTCGTCTGATAGCTACCTGGCACAGAGGGGACACTCACCGTGCCCGCGACCATACCGTTGACCATGAAATTCACAGAGGCAACGTCGGTATCCGGCGTTGTTGCGGTGACGATGATCGACTCGCCCGGCCGTGCGCCAGCGGGAGCGACGAGAGAATCGATGCTCGGCGGAATCGTGTCCAGGGTCTGGAAGGATGTGGGAACTGCATCTGCCAATATGTTCCCGGCCGCATCGCGAACACCGGTGATTGTCAATGTGTAGGTCGCGTTATTGTCAAGGAAAGCCGGATCGCCGCTGACAGTCGTCGGCGTGAAGACCACCACGGTGTTGCCGAGGATAAGGTCACGCTGTCCGTCAACTACTGTACCGCTGGGACCATTGACCGTGACCGCCACGGTGGTCTCGTTGATGCTCGCAGGATCAATAGCTTCGCTAAAAGTAATTCTCACCACAGCATCTTGGGCAACGTTTACTGCGCCGTCTTCGAGGCTCACAGTCAGTATGGTCGGCGGCGCATCGTCTATCGTCACAAACTGCGTGGTGAAATTCGCCGATAGCGGCGTCCCAACCAGGTCACGCACGCCCCCGACCAATGTGCCGGTCGTGTCAATCTGGCCACCACTTACGACCAACACATATTGAGTCAGGCCCTGCAGAGCAGCTAATGGCGTCAGCGTCACTGAATTCCCGTCGGCCGACAATTGCAGCGCGACTGGTACCACGTTCGAGTCGTCACAAGGATTGCCGGGATCGTTCAGCACGGGTGTCTCGCCCATAGACTCGAGGAGTATTAGCGACGGCAGCGCGGCGGAAGTTCCCGAGGAACAAGTAGTAACAGTTGCTGGGTCGAGCGCCTCCGAAAACACCACGCTAAGGGTCGTCTCCACCGGTACCGCTACCGCTCCAGTACCGGGTGTAACGGATACGACGGCCGGTGGCTCAACGTCCAGCGTCAGCACCGCCGTCTCAATCACAGCGCCTGAGGAATCGAGAATGTTCCCACCTGCGTCAATGCTGCCGATAAACACCGCACGCCCGCCTGCTGTATCCGCCTCGACCCTCAGCCTGACGTCGAGTGGAATACCCAGGAATTCGGCGGACCCGTCAGCGCCAGTCAGCGCGACAGAATTGACGGCGCCAGCCGTAATCGAGACGAGCGCGCCCGGCACCGGCAGACCGTCTGCCCCGACAATTGTGACCGGTACGTCGGCCACCTCAGCCAGTGTGAGCTGGAGGTTCGGAACCAGCTGTTCACCGGCGCCTGGCAGATCAGCGAGTGCCAGTGTGGCGCTCGCCGAAATCTTGGTGCCGACCAATGTTGTTTGACTTGCAGAGACCGTCAACGGCGCACGTGGGACGCCAGAGAAAACAAACACTTGTCCCTCAACTGAGGTCGGCGACAAACGGCCGCCGAACAAACCGGTACTGTTGAGGTTGACCTGGATCGGCGCCGTGCCGCTGCCGCCGGACACCTCGACGCCGACCGTGATCAATCCCTGCAGCGTCGCATCGACAACCGCGGTTTCACCGTCAGCGGTAATCGTGCCATCGGAGCGGCCGCCATCACCCGGTGTCAGTGCACCGGCTGGCCGCGCCTCCACCGTGAAGGCCCCGAAAGGCACGGTATCGAACGCAAACATGCCGAGATCGGGACCGGAAACGCCCGCCTGCGTGCTTCTGCGCTGCCCCATCGAGTCGATCAAGGTCACGGTAGCGGCGGTGACAGGAACGTTGAACGCATCGAACACCGTCCCCTCGACCCGACCGCTACCCTCGAGCACAATCTCGAGATCGAGCACCTGACCTTCGGTATCCAGTACCGCATCGAGGCGTCCAGAGAGCCCGTTGTCGGCAACGGCGGTCAAGGTCAGGTCACCACCCGGCACGCCCTCGAAGATGAATGAGCCATCCACGTCCGCGGTCACCTCGCGCGTGCTGCCAGCACCAGGCATGCCCTCGATCACCAATTGGACTTCGACCCCCGCCGAAGGCTCAGTACGCGTGGCATCCAGCACGACACCTGTTACTGTGCCAAGCGGGCCTAGCTCCAGATCGCGTGTGACGCGCTGCCCGTCAATCTCCAGTTGACCCTGCGCCTGCGCGCGCCTGCCCGTCGAGGCATCGAATCCATTCAGGGTAAACGTGCCGGCGGGAACGCCATTGAATTCGAAGACGCCATTAGCATCCGTCACATCGAAAGCCATGACTCCCCGACTGTCGAGCTCGACCTGCGTGTTGAGCACTGGCGTCACACCGTCGACCCGCAGGAAACGACCGGTGACGGAGCCGGCCGCATCGACTGTAATGCGGACCACTTGCACACCGTCGCGCATGACTGTTTCCATGGCATTGCCGCCAAACCCGCGTAGGTCTTCGCGACCGTCTACATCGACAGCAAGGTCAGTCGAGACAACAGCCGAGACCGTGACTGGACCCTCGGTGATATCCTCAAAGACAAACGGCGACGCGTCGGTGGCAACGGTAACCAGCGCTTCCCGCACATCGTTGGGGTAAGTCGTGCGATTGACCTTCACGTTGACACCGGGGATGGTATCGCCCGACGCATCGACAATCTCTACTGCCAGCGAACCGAGCCCGAGCAACCGCACGTCGGCCACGCCATCCTGGCTGCGTCGTAACGATATCGTAGTTTGACCGGTGAGCCCCAGCGTTGGAGAACCGGCTCGGTCGTCGGTGACCTCCACCGTGTAGAAATCAGGTGGCAATGGGATCGACGAGGTATAACAACCGCCACTCGCGTCGACACGGATGCCGTCAGGCTCAATATTCTGCGGACCGTCGGAGAGTTCGCTGCGCAGGGCACGGGAGGTAATGAATACCGACAGCGGCAGCGGCGTACCGCTGCCGTCAAGCACCGGGTCGATGACAGTGCCATCGGGCGTCAGCACGCAACCGCTTAAGGTTGCCGTGTTGCTCTGCAGGACGAGCTCAATACCCTCGACGACGGGGTCGTTGGCAGGTATCGCCCCCGAAGCAGTAGCATCTGCAGGGCTGAAGAATGAAGATGCGGACACCGTGAACGGCCCGGGGAATAGCCCCGTGAAACTGAACCCCGTGTCGGGATCGCTAATAACCGAGGCAACGTTCTTGAATTCCAGAAGCCCGGCGGAATTCGGGGTCCGCGAATTAAGAGAAACCTGCGCCGCGACGGCAAGTCCCGTGTCGTCCACCACCCCGCCCGACACTGACCCGGCCGGCGTAACCAGTTGCAGATCGACAATCGCCTGCAGTGCCAACGATGACAATGTTGCCGCTGCGTTTGCGACTTCGTTGCCGCGCACGGCTGTCAGTTCATAACTTTTGAGCTCGAGCTGGGCAAATTCGTAGGTGCCGTCGGCGGCTGTCTGCGCAGTTCGCACAAGGAACACCGGCGCACCGGCGGCGGATACTGATCGCTCGACGATGATCCGCACATCCTGACCCGCTACCGCCTGGCCCTCCGGCGAGAGCACGCGGCCGCTGACCGTGCCAAGCGGCTGCACGACCACGTCGATACCGGTCGAAGCTTGCCCCGCGGAGAGAATCGTGACTCTTGACGATCCTGTCGATCCATTAGCTGGATTGACGGCCTGGATTGTTCGGTTGCCGACCGGAACGACGGGAATGGAGTAGGCGCCGACTCCGTCCGCGGTAACGACCTGCGTGCCGCCGGCGACCAGTGCGCCCGGCACGGGCACGAGCCCGCCAGGCGTTTGCTCAAGAATCGTTCCTGAAACGCTGCCGGTACCGCCGAAAACAATGAGTGCGAACGCCGGATCGGTGCTAGTCGAGTCTTCCGTGACCTCGATGGCCGCTTCGCCAATGAGCCCGGCTGCGGCGTCGACTGCCGTCAGCATGTAGCTGTCCAGTGGCAGGTCATCGAAGCGGTAGGTGCCGTTTTCGTCGGTCGTGACGACCGCGATGAAACCGCCGCCACCGACCGGAGACAGGAAAATTTCGACCCCGGCTGCAATCGTACCGTCGGGGAAGCGAAGCTCTCCACTCAAAGAGCCCAGCAACTGCGCATCGATGATCGTCAGGTCGGCCGAGATGAGGGTGCCGGTTTCCGCGATCAGGCGCGAGGCGCGCGCGATACCCGTCTGGCTCCGCGCCTCGAGTGCGATATTGCCGACGGGCACATCGTCAATGCGATAGAAACCGTTCTGATCGGTCCCGGTTCGCCGCACCGACATATCGGTACCGCTAGTGACGATAATCGAAACGCCAGGTAACGTGTTGCCATCCGCGTCGCGCACTGTTCCCTCGACGCCACCACGGCCGACCAGCACGATGTCTAGCATGATCCGGTCACCGTCCGCGCGGACTCTGCTGCGCAGCGTTCCCCGCTCACCCGTTTCAGGATCGACGGCAGTGATGACAAACGGGGCGTTTCTGCAGGAGTCCTTCAATACAAAGTCGATGCCATACCGGCCCTGATCGTCACCGGGTTTGACCGACACCAGCTGGTCCTCACACCCCAGCAACGTATCCACCGGTTGGCTATAGACGATCTCCGGATCGGGAACCTGGGATCCATCCGAACGTAGCACGCGACCCGTAAGTTGTGCACCAGGCCCGATGTCGGGATCGATCTCGATCGGCTGCGCGACGACCGGCGTCATGATCTGGCCGTGGAGATCTTCGACGTTCGAGACGTCCAGCGTTCTTGGCACGAACGGGCCGATCGGATCGCGCAGCCCGATAAATACGATGCGATCGCCGAACTGCGAAATCGCATTTCTGACATCGTTGCCATCGACGAGTGCGGGCGGTGGAATCATAGGAATGACGGCAACGCCGACCGCATACGATGTAAATACGGCGGACTCCGAATCGACTTCTTCATCGAAGAGAATACCGACCACACGGCCGAATTTGTCAACGCTTGGATCGGCGTTTTGGACGATACCGAGCACTTCAGGCGGACCATCCGGAATCGGCGGCTGCAAAGTGGGCGCCACGGTGGCGCCGTTTTGCTCTAGCTCGACTAGGGTAGCGGCTCTTGACCTAATTGTGAGGATGAGTTGCTCGCCGGCCGCTACGGTTAGATTACTGAAGACGACCTGCGTCAGTTCGCCGTTATTGTCCGTGACGACAATACCGAGATCGAAGTTGCCGGCTTCGGTAGCGGTCAGCGTGGCGGTATACGGTGAGGTGACTGCTTGCGTCAAAACCGCAAATTGACCCTCGACCGGCCCGGCTGAATCAAATTGGATGATGTCGGCGCCTGCAATTTCACGCTGTCCGGCGAGAGGGTCGAGAGAACCACCGAGTGTATTGCCGAACCCATCGATGACCTCGAGCGTGACGGGCACCTGAGCACCGGGTGGCGCCCGAGTCATGATGGTCAGATGATCCGAACGGTAGGACTCCGTGTCGCCCCAACTGCGCTGCAGCTCGAGCAAATCCGCAAAGCCAAGCATATCGGCTTGTCGATTCAACACCTCAGCCAACGCTACGCCAAATAAACGGGCTTGACGCGAATCCCTGTATAAGGAGTCCCAACCGCCGTCTGGCGCGCCTGCGCCAAGGAAATCGTAGTAGAGGTCCTGCAATGTCAGGAGCAGCCCGTCCGGGCGTAACTCAGCAATGCCGTTCGCGCCCGGTTGATAACTCAGCTCCAGCCTGAATCCAGCTTCGCTCAATTCGCGGGCACGTTGAATAACCGTATTTGCCGTGATCGGCGCAACACCAATCGGCAAACTACCTCGTGGCGCCGTCGCAATCGAATGCGCTTCGCCGAGCAAAGCGATGGCACGGAATGTGAGATCTTCGTTGCCCGCATGGTCACGCAAAAAGCCGACCGACGGCGGAAGAATTAGCGTATCGGGAGAGAGCGGCGCGCCCTGCTCGCCCACACCTGCACTGAAGGACAGGCGACGGCCGCTGACGGCATCTCCATCTTCACCGGCGATTTGCAACGTGGATGCATTTACGCGACCGGTGCGAAGTGCTTCGAGTCGAAACGTCAGCGTAACTGAATCGCCGGCAGGAATCGTGTCAATCAACTGTGAGGCATCGGCCGGATCCAGGAGACGTGCGCCGGTCAGATTTGGCGGATCGAGCGACACGGTGACGAGATTTGCATCGACTAGCGAAGTGTTCTGTATGTGTGCGACGAGTTCGTAGATCTCGCCTGCTCGGACTGTGTCCGGGTGAATGAAGGTGAGAGAGAACGTCGGATCTCTGACAACCACCGCGCCCCGAGCCGAACCCATGACCTCGACCGGACCGCTCGGCAGACCTTGCAGCGTGCCGCGGATCTCGATGTCGATGACATGGCCGCCTTCGGCTATGCCTTCAACGAGAAACTCTGCGGTTCCGGAACGTTGTGGCCCGAGCTGATCGATGTCGTCGGCAGTGCCCGGCAGCCCATCCGCTCCCGGAGCGATCACCGGCAGAATATTCTGCCGCCCCGCTGCGGTGGCGGCCAAACGAAGTGGATTGTCGAACTCGGCTTCGCCGGGGCTGAACGGCGGATCGCGAAGAATGTCACCAACGACCCCATCCGGCCCGCCAGGCAATTGAATCTCCGCGCGAACATTGGTCACGACCAGCGGCGTGCCGTCCGGCGCCTGATTGGATACGTTCAACAACACGCTAAAGAACTGATTGAGAAACGCGATGTTGCCTGGGATCACCAGGATTCCTGGAATCGGCGGAATCTCCACACCCGGCGGCAGCTCCCCTTCGATCACCTCCAGCATGATAGGCTCCAGGCCGAAATTCGGCAGCTCGAGACCGGGTATGTCAGCCAGCGACTGAAAGTCCAGACCAGGAATCTGTCCACCGACGATCATCTGTCCGTCCGTGCCAGGCAGCGGCACCAATACCGGCAAGTCCAGTTCGATCACGCCACTCGTTGTAGTCAAAGCGATCGTGAAGTTGAATACCTGAAAACTTGTTTCATCGAACTGAATACCGAGTGCTTCGATCTCTTCCAGCGACAAGGGTCTTGCTGTGACGTCACCGACGAGCAGTTCGTCAAGTACGTTGATGGTTACCGTCGATGGTTCGGCGGGAATGACTGTGGTTTCATCGACTACCAGGCGGATGTTTTCGAGAAAGTGCACGCCGGGTTGAGCGAAAGCCGGAAGTAGGATCGGGCCGCCGGGTGTTGCGGTGATTTCCTGGGTGGTTGGGATGCTTGGGCCGCGAAGATCGGCACGTACGGAAACTCCGGCGGGGAGTCCATCGGCTCCGGGTACGTCTGTGTTCAATTGTGTGGCTACGCCGCGCGGGACAGTAAGTGCGGGCGGAGATACTTCAAGAGTTACGCCGGCAAGGTCATATGTCAGCAGCGCCAGAGGCTCTGCGTGCAGTGGCGAAACAGCAAACAAGCTGCAACTGACGACTGCTAATTCCCGCAGTGGAAAGCGCCAGCGGCATGGGTAATATATCGCACCAATTCGTGATCGAGAGGCGCAACTCAACGACCGTTCAGTACAACTGATCAATCGCCGAACCCGACTTTTAATTAACGAAAACATCTTGGTCCTATTCCGTCGCCTCGATATCTGTCCACGGAATGTCCGCCATCGTGATATCAACATATGTCTTGAAGACTTGACCGCGTCCGACATTAATCACCAAGTCAGGAAAATCAGCAATACCAAGCGTGAAGAAACCTGCCTGTATCGCGGCGCCATTCCGATCGAACAATTCAGTTCCAATATTAAAGTCCCAGTCGTAGATGTCACTGATTCTTCCGTTCAGCGAAACAGATTCAACAATGAGTTGATTTCCTGATAACCGAATCCTCGGTTGCACAGTCAGTTCGACATTAACCGCCCCGAAGGCAAAGAAAAGATCGCAAACTGCAGCAATCGGCCCATCCAAATTATTGCAGGTGGGCGTAACGTCAAAGCTAAGACTATTCTCATTCGCTTGCCAGGGCCCAAATTCATCTACACCATCACTGTCCATAGAAAGCGACTGATGGATGTCCGGAATTCGGGGGATCAACTCAGAGAAGACAGCGTCCGCTACAAATTGTCGAAACTTAGGATGCTCGCGAACTGCTATGGCCAAATCCGAACTCGATTCGTAATCATATCGATTAATGTCGCCCTCCGAGTCACTTATAGGCAAGATACCAACGTGATGGGTCAAGGGACTAGCCTTTGAAGCCGCTCCGAACTTTAATTCGATCACCTCGTTGCTTTTTCTTGCGTCTTCCGGGCTCGAATTGTTTATGAAACTCAAGATGTGGCGGCGAGTAAAACGCAAATGGGGAAATCGCGTTCCGGCTGCGATATTTCGAAATACTGTTAGACTTTCTTCGTATCGATCAAGCGAAATTATGCGAAAGCGCCGATCGTCCGAGATTGAAATTTCAGCACTGTCTAGCTTCCCGTTCTGATTCCCGTCATGCCAACCAACAACTACGTAGTCATTGTTGTTATCGCCAAGACTGGAAAATGGCAGTAATGCCGCAGAAACGGATACAACATTAAATTCATTCTCTATGAAGTGACTTGCCCCACTAGGCAACCCAACATCGTTACCCATGGCATCGATGCGTTGTAAGCGGAAGAGTAGTTGGGATTTCTGTTGATCGTTTAGGAACTGGTTTGTCTTTAACTTTATCCGAACGTAGCCGCGAGCATCCGGATCACGTGCTCCCATCAAGACATACCCTCCGTCGGACGATCCGGCTCCATCTGGCAAAAAGTTGTTCTTGATTCCAGGGAACTGATCCGACCAGGCTTCGTCGATACTGAATTGGCAACTCAGACGACCAGATGTAACGAACCGAGGCGGTGGCCGAAGCGGGCAGATACTCGAAGGCAAATCCGCTGCCAACGCTTCGCTGTTGCTCCCCGGAGCGCTACTTGCACTGATCATACTTGCATTACGGACAGAGCCAACACCGTTTGAGCGAAACGCGGCACAGGGGCCTCCCACCTGCAGAACGCCGATTCCTCCTTCGCCCGCGAAATAGGCGTTGCCATCATGATTGTCGTTGCCATTGAAAGTTGGCCTCCCGAGGGTCGCGAGCGCCTCTGCTTTTTCCTTTGTCTCCGCTGTTTCCGCACTGACAGTAAATGTGGTCCGAGCGGACGTCGGTACATTAAAGTCGACGACATTGATTTCACCATCCGATCCGTAAAGATATGCTACGCCTCGACAGGCATCAAATGAAATATTTCCGGAAGCACCGAATACCACGCTGGCCAAAGTAGGCTTTTGGGGATCAGTAACGTTGAAGATAGCCAGGCGATCGTCTGCCGTGCTTACAAATACCAGATCACTAATCTGGTCATCTCCCGACTCATTCCTCCATTCGAATTTGGGCACACTACCGATGAATTGCGCTCCTGTGATCGGCAATCGCGAGAGCGTAACGACTTTCTCTTGGAGTAGCGGATCTCCCCCTTGAGCTGTAGGTCTATCGTCACCCTTGGTACTCACAATTCTGACGCCAGAATTTTCAGCGACGACCGCAAATCCGTCGAAGTACGCTGCATCCCTGACTTCAAAGTCTGTCTCAATCTCGCCGTACCTTCGAATTGGGCCAACATTCAGCAGGGACTGTGGTTGCGTTTCCGCCGTGAACAGCTCAACGTTTCCAAGGAAGTGCGTCACAGCCACCCCCTTCATTGTCGCTTCCACTCTGTGCGGCCAAGTATTCGGATCCCAGATATTCGGTGGAATTGAATTCGTCGCGACGCCCCCCACACGCTCGGGCCGTGTAGGATCAGACAGATCAAAGACCTCAAGATTTGACGGCGGGCGTGGGAACGTACTGTCAACTAAGTCGATGCCAGTGCATCCGATTGGTGCACCTACTGGCGCCAATGGCGAACAACCAAGAATCACGTCCGGCACTTCCAATATCGTGCCCGGTATGAAGGTTGTGACGACCGGCTCTTTCGTTGCAACCGCTCCAAGGAAGCGATTGCCGACGAATACTCTCGTGCCATCAACGGCAAGGCTCAGCGGGCGACCGAGTGTCGGCGTCCTGTCGATTTCGGTAAGTGCATCGATCTTTTCATCATCTCCAGTTACAACGGCAAAAGAATGCAAGGTTCCGTTGTCTCCAATGGCCGCGCCATTGGGATGAGTTACTGCAAGTAGCGACTCGCCGAAAACGGCAACATCTTCGACATTACTTAGCCGCTTCGTGAACAGGAATTCTGGACGCGCCCCTGAAGACTCATCCGTATGTCCGGCAAATTGCTCGCCTCCAATGTCAGTGACGTTCGGTGTTACTTCGACTTGATAACTTTCCTCCGGCGTGAGACTTCTTTCTGGTACGGCGCAGACCTCCGCGTTAGCCGAATCGAAGATGTAGCGCAATCGCTGAGGTGTACCATTGCTGTCAAACATCTGAAACGTTGATGCATTCACGGATGTAGTATCGATTGGCTCAGAAAAAAGCAGACAAATCGGCTCGTCGAACGGAGTTAATGTCGGAGCGCCTCGCAAAATAACCGGCGGCCCCGGGATAGGCGTCGGTACCAATGGTTCTCCCGGCGGGACGGCGATCGTGCGGACTAACAAATCTACGAATGTAATATTGCCAGTGCGATCACGAACATTGCCTCTGAGAGCAACGACAGCCTCATTCGACGGTACGAATTCACCGGAACCATCTGCAGCAAGCGCGACATTGACGAATCCGAGTCCCTGATCGACCTCCAGGCCGATGTTGGCAATTTCATCATTATCCTCAGCTGTTACCCGCAAGGTTAGTGGTTCACCAACCCGTGCGAAACGGTCTACGACCGACTCACCTTCAATCGATACTGTAACGATCGGGGGTTCCAGGTCACCGATAATATCGACGATCGGCTGAGGAATTCTGGTCGGAAGTACGAAGGGCGTTACGAGGTGTGCGACTACCGTACCGGGAGGCGACGGGGGTCCGACTATTCCCCGTACGTCCCGACGGATCACTCGAGCGAAGTCTGGATCCCGTGCATCCAGACGGCTGGCAATTTCGTCCCCGGCGCTGAATTGTCCGCCCGGCGTAGTATCCGCAACAACAAACTGCCCCTGTGTATCAGTTACGGCTGCAAATACAGACGTTGCGTCGGTGCCTGGCAAGCTCGTCACCAGGACATCGCGAACCCGCAGCCCACTTTCTGAGTCCCTCCTAACTTCGCCCGCCAGGAAGGTCAATGGTCCGTTGACGCGCAGCAAAGTAAGGACGCCTGGGCTGGTGATACCCGGGAACGGTGGCGAATCCGTGGACAATATAAGTTCACCTCCCGCGTCTTTGACCGTCGCCGTCTCGATGATCTCCAGCCGCTCGACTGTCTGAATTGGATTGTCTTCAAGCGCGAGGCCGGTTACACGATCAAGATCGATCAACGGACCACCGATCGTCACCGTCTGACTGCGCGCGATAACAAATAAGTCCCCAACGTTGGAACCCGTCGGTGCTGCTAGCGACAATCCGATTGGCCCGGCAAAGGCGTTCGAATCGGCATTAATCTGCACGCGCGCTGCAATACTAAATAAGGAATTGAATGCCGCGACGACCGCAGGATCACCTGCCAGGTCGGCGGGCAGTTCGAATGGATCGGCGACCGGCGCAACCGAAAGCTCGGTCGCACCAATCAGTGCGCCCGTCGGTATCGTCAACTGAAGATTGCCAGGTCCGTTGATTGTGCCGCCTTTACTGCCGATGACGGTCGAGATGATGTTGCCAGTAACGGGGTCGCGATTGACGTACTCGGTGATATCGATTGTCGTTTCGTTACTGTTCCGATCGCGAACGATGATCGTAATGAGATCCGAGACTTCCGCACGAATACGTGCCTCGAAGCTACCGTCCGGATTGACCGTTGCTAAGACGGTGACTCCAGTCCTCTGATTTAGCAAAATGTCGATGTCTTCCGGGTTCACCGTGCCAGGCGAACCCGTGATCGTGACGAACCCGTCGGTGTCCGGAACAGAGGCCTCGATCTGGCCGGGAGCGATTTGCGCGGGTGGCGTCTGGTCCTCGGTACTCAGACGCCCGACCACGGGTGCATCCGTGAGTGGCCTGCCGTCGTCATCGACAATGGCATCGGTCAGTGTGATGCTATAGACCGTGTCGTCGACTAATTCTGCAAGTGGACGCACAGTCACCGTCGTTCGATCGGCGCTAACGATTACGTTGGTCGGTGTTGGAACCTGACCGGTCGGGTCCTCCTGGTCGAGCGTAATCGAGTCAATCACGTTTGCATCTGTTACCGGTTCCGAAAACTGAACGGTAATCTCACTGCCGACCGGCACCCGCGGATGCTCCACATCGAACGGCAAGTCGAACGGTATGACGTTCGCAAATCCGCCGGCGTTTGAATGTATTAGCGTATAACGAATTAGAGCAGGATCGACGTTGCCCGGGACGGAGAACACCAGTGGACCGACAGTAAACGGTTCGTTTGGTGGCAGATTCTCGAAACTAATATTGGCTGGCGCAGTATCGATCCGTCCGTCGGGTCCGTCGATCTGAATCGCGATCGAACCGTCTTCCATCGCGATCGTGCCGTCGTTGCGCACGCTTAACGTCAGCGCGACGGTTTCGCCAGCCTCGATTTCTCCATCCCCGTCTCCGCCAGCACTATCGTCGATGGTCGGCGCCGGGACGCCGAGAAGCGCGAGCGGACCGGCGAAGTTTCCTGCGACTGGTGGCCGTCGCACGGTGATCGATTCGACTTCTGGTGGCGTTGCGGTAATCACAACTTCAGACAGCGGTATTGCGGTGTTGCCGGCGACGTGTACTTGGTCGGCAATCTCAGCACCTGTTGCGATGACAGTGAAATCTCCGGTCGGTGAGACCAGTGCAAATGCACCATTGGCGTCAGTGACCGACACGAACGGCAGGGATTCCAGCTCGATGACATGACCGTCCCGACGCCCGGCCTCATCGCGTGCGCTGCCTTGGACAATCTGGAGCGCACCATCGAAGCGGTAGAACCCGTATCGCCCGCCGTTGCGGATGCCCGGCAGCGTCACGCCATTGACTTCCGTGATAGTCGTTAAGTCATTGCCCTGGATGCGGGCGAGTGCGATGATCACTAACCGCTGGCGGTCGCGAATCGTACGCACCTCAGTCACGATAACTTCCGACCCCGTGGGCACGAGCGACGCGGCGTTACCCAGAGAGAGGCTAACAGGTGCTGAGGTCTGAGCACCTGTCAGGTCGAATTCTAGGCCGCCGATAAATGTGACACCGCCGGCAGTGGTCACCGGGAACGTGGACTCATCCAGACGACTGAGGCTCACGGGTGTATCGACTGCAAGCGCCGCACTTGGCACGATCACTCGACTGCCATCGTCTATCTGGATTCCACCCCCATTACCGTCGATGATGTTTGCGCCCACGGCTTCGTCTGCAAGCAAGGATACTGTCACCGTGCCTTCGCTTACCTCGGCCAAATTGAATGTGACCGTGGGCGCGATCGGAAAGTTGGCGACTACGATGCGATCGTCGGTGTCGGCCGGCGAGCGGTAAGCGATGAGATCCTGCGACCGATCGAAGGGCACTACCCGGTCTCCGTCTCGAAGGATGAACAGCTCCATGAAGTCGCCGCGGATGGTAGTGCCGCTGCGTAGGGGCTCGGGATCGGTGATGGTGACGGTCGCTGCAGCAGGTGTCGGATCATCGGCCCTTCCTACCGCAGGCTCCACGACGCCGGTGGCAGTTGCCGTATCAGGAATCGGAATAAGTGTGGCTGCTGTGAGTGGTTCCCCAGGCAGTGCCGCAGCGGGGGCGCCCTCGCCCGTATCGGCAACGACCAGTGCTATCTGCCCAGAGCCGTTCAGGTTCGTGAACTCAACGGGGCCGCTGGTGGGCAGCACCACATCGGCCAGGGCAACCCACTCGGCGGATGATTCGTCGTAGCGCGCAAACACGGCCGCTCGTCCCGACATATCACCACTATGTTCACCCATCGCGATGGTAGCGGGCGGATTGAACGAATCAGGTCCATCGACGGAAGCGATACTGATAGGTGCCCAACCCAACGGGAACGGACTACGAGGGCCTTGCTCACTGATCGCCGTAAAGCTGATGCCCATGTCGGAAGCGATAGCACCCGGAGGAATAGTAAGCGTGTCGCCAGCAGAGTTAGTGATTTCGCTGCCGAGCAATGCGGAAAGCGTATCGGGCGCACTGATGGGGGTGAGTCGAGCGTCCAGCACATCGACGAAAATGCCCTCGGTGTTGCTGATCACACGATCCGCAATCGTGAAGCCCAGCTTGCTGATCCCAACTCGGACCTGTGATTGCCCGGGGTCCAGGACATATCGGCCGCGCTCATCCGTCGTGCCGATCTCAAGGGACTGGCCGCTATCCAAAGCGACTGCCTCGACGGTCGCATCCTCGATCGGGATGCCAAGCACGTCATCGAAGACCTGACCAATAATGATACCGGGCCCTGCGAGCACGCCGGCGGTCGTGAAACTACTGGTTACCGTTGCCGCTAAGGGAATGCCAGCCGCGTCCGTGATACCGGTTGTGATTGTGACGGTAACGGGTGTGCCCGAAGGCAGCGCCGGTGCCGGCGTCAGCGTCACGATCAGGCCGTCTTGAGATACCACGATGTCTGCCGGCAGGATCCGTGCTCCAGCACTTAAGAAAACGGATGACGAATCGACGCTGGAAGGATTGACGGCGTCGGAGAACGTAATGATGACGTCGCCAGTAGGCGGGACGTCTGTGGCGCCATCGGCGGGATCGATGCTGATGACCTCGATAGGTGTTTCATCGAAGAACAGCGTCAAGGGTAGTGATGCGGTATTGCCAGCTGCATCTTCACAGTTCACGGTGACGATGTTCTCACCTTCGCCGAGCACCGCAGTCCCGTTGAACACGGTATCGTCCACAGTTGCTTCTGCCCCTTTGACCATGCAGGCCACCTGTGTGGCGTCAAGCACGGTGCCAATAATTGCGACGGGGGTAGCGGTGACAATGGAGCGGTCTCGGGGAGAAGTGACGATCAAAGCGGGCGCGATGGTATCCAGAGTGACCAAGCGCGTGGCCGTGAATTCTTCTCCCACATTATTGAACGCGCGAGCGACCAATTCGTTGGGCCCTTCGACAAGCAGGACGTCTTCAGCGACGAAATTGGTTCCGTCAACGCTTGCCACTACGTCCTGCACGGTTACTCGTATGCTTGGATCGTTCACTGTGCCGCTGACTACAATGGGAGACGCGGCGAAAAACGCACCTTCCGTCGGATCGGTAATGGTTACTTCCGGCGTAGTGGCTGGTTCAGCACATCTTGGCAGCGTACATTGCACGACACACTGCCGCGCATCCAGGACATTGATCACCCCGTTACCATCGTTATCTCGGGGATCCCCTGGCTCCGCGGGTTGGTTGCGGGCCGCTAAGATGAGGTCAATATCCTGTCGATCGACATCATTGTCGCCATCTATGTCACAAGCAGCCGCGTTGGCCGAAGCGCTGAACGTCGCGAGGCTGACCAGGAGCGGTAACCACGCGCCGTTTACGCCACGCTGCAGAAGGCGACCCACGTTCATTGCCTGCCGCTCCCGTGGAGCACGACGATGTTGCTGCCTTGAATTTCGATTGGCCACCCAGTTGTGGGTTCGAACATCTCTCCTCGCGAGATCGCTTCGCTTTGCTTGTCGAGTGCCGCGATCCAGAACCGATCAACACCGGCGCCCGGTACGTACCGGCCCTCACTGTACGCGGTGACTCCATGGCTCCCCTCCGCGTTATCTCCGCCTAGCTCAAGATAGGTGTTCCTATGATTGTTTTGTCTACTTTGGATACTGCCTAGTTCGTTTTGCATGGCAGCATCCTTAAGTCCGGTTCACCCGAAGGCTCTAACGAGACGATTAAAATTTACTGAGGAAGGGCGCCGCACATTACACGGAATCGATCGGCGGAAGAGAAACAACAAAACTGTTCCCGATTTAGTATTATTCATCGCACCACCAATTCCCTGGCTGCGTATGTGCTATGTTTAATACGCCGCTTTCTTTCCAGTGTCCAATACGCAATTGATATTAAAATGCGCCTGGTAAGGCTTAAATATTGTTTATCATTTTTGCCATCAAACGTCAGTGCTTCATTTAGCACAGTGGAATCGCTCAATCCATAGCGCAGCTGATTTTTCGATCAACAACATACTGGATTAACAACGAAGGGGCGCTAATACAACCGTTGAGGCTCAACATGTTTTCCTTCGCTTTACGTTCCGTTGTGAGTTCGGGCTGTCTTTTTGAAAGCATATGGCTTGGCCAACCTTAGCGGGAAAGGAGTATCAAATAATTGACGTACACTTGAGCTTCTCCGCGTTGTAGTTGCGCGGCCTTAACTTGTCGTTTCTTCATGTCGTCGTGTATGCAAAGCCCCACCAAGCCCTGAGCCGAAATATCCATTTGATTGAATTGCGTTCCTATTGATGGTTTGATAACCAGGCCACGTCGCTAGCGTCGTTGGCGAGCGACCAAGGTGGGACATGCACTTCTCAGTACTGCGGTATCGCTAAAAGAACACACTTTCCCTATACCGCACGTGCATGTCTGTGTACACTATCTCTTAAGAGTATGGAGAACTCACAGACAGAGAATCTATCTTCGAGCGCAGTTTCAACAATCAAGAAAAATCTTCAGAGACGTGATAACAGCTGCAAGGACTGGCGTTGATGGATCAGAAGATAGATTCATCCTGCCCGATTCTTCAAGCACGCGCATCTTGAGGAGATAAAAATGTACTGCCGTCGTAATATCCCAAAGATCTTTGGTATTGTCGTCCTCGTTTCACATCTAGCATTCGAATCCCAGCCTGCGGAAGCCATTTCGTTGGAGTTCGTTCCCACTATCCAAACAGTTGATATCGGGGCCCAGACGACTGTCGATGTCTTTGCCTCAAATCCAGATGGTACATTAGTCGGTGTGTACGATTTCTTTGTCGACTATGAATCCAGTGTATTGACGTTGACTGAAGTCGTATTCGGTAGCGCATTGGGGGGGTCTATGGACTCAATTCAGGACGACACTGAATCAACTGCCGGAACAGTCAATGTGTCCGAAGTCTCGTTGGTATTAGATCTGGCACCGCTTCAGAACGGCTCCGACGATGTTCTCTTGTTCTCAATGATATTCGACACGGCTATGCTCGGAACCAGCCCTTTGACTTTCAGTGAAAACATTCTAGGTGTCGCCGGTGGCTTCTTCGGTGATGAAAACGGACTACCGAGCGTGCTGGACTCCGTAGGTACTGCTTCCATCAACGTGGTTCCAATACCCGGTGCAATTTGGTTAATGGGTTCTGGACTATTAGCACTTTATGGCTTTACATGCCGGCGAAGCAGTGCTGGTTGAATGACATGTTAATGTTTCCGTTGTTCATTCCAATGCTGACGATGGAACCCTACATGAGACCACCAAAATGTCCGGGTGTGCCTTCCACAAATTAGATCGTGTTGAAATCCCTGACTATTTCCAACAACCCATGACGCAAGAACGGCATGCTTGGATCAACGGGATTTATAGTTACGCGACAGTCGCTGTGAGACGTTAGGAGGATTTCCGTTGCACCGATTGAGCACGCTTCAGTGCCGCGGTGAGGTCGCGCATCGACGCCGCTTGCTCTGAGACGCGCTGGTCTTTCTCGGCGATCAATACCGTAAAGTGATGCTTTTCTTGCTGACGCGCCGCCTCAGCGGCCGCCACCTGCTCGTCACGCTGGGCAACGGCCGTCGCGCGGGTGTGGCACTCCTCGCGGCGCGCATCGAGCGCCTGTTCGGCCTGTTGCAGCGCGGC
>RCMY010001977.1_pt1 | contig 18825 bp, 15 predicted proteins | sample 2041341 | NCBI WGS metagenome assembly RCMY01 (sample SAMN09708234, study PRJNA481090) | Marine sediment metagenome, whole genome shotgun sequencing project. | reverse complement strand
CATCAAACAGCAGTTTCATTCCCAATGCGAATTTGGAAAGGTTATCTGGATTTGTCCGCGCATTAGATTCTTCCGCTCTTGCGCTTAGTATCAATAAAGCGTCGTAATAGGATTTATTTTCCAGCAGTACGGCTGGTTCTGGAAGCTGCTTTAACAAAGCTTCGGCATCAACACTTCTCGCGAGTTTTTTTAAAGCGATGTACTGCCAAAAGATGACCGCGACTTGGTGGTCGTCGAATGGCAAAGCTATCAAGGGCTGTTTAGATAGCTCTAGTTGCTCAAACATTTGTATATAGTCACCCGTTGCAAAACTTGTTTGGCCTAAATAATAATGAAGATTGCGACGATAGGTTGAAATCGTTAAATTTATTGAGTTCGGAATACCATCTGGTTCAAAAACATCCGCGTGGCCGTCCATCTTGCTCAACCCGAGTTTATAATCTGCAATGGCGCGCTCAAATTCGCGGTTACGAGCAAAATGCCTACCACGAAATCTCAATAATTTGTAGCTATTAGGGAATTTGACGAGACCTGCTGTGAACACCGCTATCGCTTCGTCGTAGCGTTCAAGATAACCGTTGCGACGTCCTAGCCAAATATAAGACTCTTCTCTATCGGGAGCGGCTTTGAAGGCGGCCTGAGCAACCTTTAAATCAAGTTCTAGTGTTTCTTTAAGGCCTTTAGGCCATGATGGCTCACGTAAAGTTTGACCTGTAAGGGTGGTCTTACTGTTTGAAGACATAACCCTATTAGAAACAGAATCAGTTGGCTCATATTCAGTTGGTGGGGTCGATTGAGCGCAGGCAGCGATGAGAAACGAGAGCACCGCTATACCAAACTTGACCTGTAAAGAATGCATTATTACTACTGAGCGAACATACATACAGCATATTCCTTAACCAAATTAACTAAAGCATAGAAGTAACTCTGTTCAATCAATGTATACTAGTTTAAAATTTTCCTATCAGCAATATTTTTTCAGAACATTTTTTGAGCAATTTTATAGAAAATAGCAACAAGGCCCACCTTATGATGATTGGTAGGCTTAATTTATTTTTATACTGTTTTCTCCAAAACCATTAATAGCACCATGATTCTCTTGCACAATTTGGTTCTTTAAAGATGTTGCACTTCTGGTTTGAGGGTGCTTATAATGAATGTACGACGCATGCATATATTATACACTTAGAATTTGTAGATATGCTTATATTACAAGCATTGCAGTATCTTAACTCGCAGCTTTTGCGTCCGATAAAAATCTTTAATTAAATTACGGGCTAAATAAACCTGCTGTTTTCACATAAAAGACTGCCTTACCTTTGGCCGTTTTTAAGTAAAGAAAGACACATATGCCAAAGCAAAAAATCACCAGTGTTGACGTTCGCAATCACGCATTGTCCGATGCGCCACTTCCACGCTCTAAAATCAAACTGAACCTAAAAGTCAGGGCACTGCGGCGTGCAAAGAACTGGACTTTGAGTGACCTCGCAAATGCCACTGGACTGGCAATTTCAACCTTGTCAAAAATTGAAAACGATCGAATGTCTCCCACCTTTGACGTTGTGCAGAAGCTAGCCACTGGCTTTTCTGTTGATATAACGTCACTTTTCTCAACTGCGGACAATACACAGCAGCAGACACGCAGGAGCGTAATACGCAAAGGCGGTGGTCGCCCATATGAAACCGCAACTTATAGCCATTTATTGTTGGCTACCGATCTTAGTACAAAGAAAATACTGCCATTTGTCACTGTCGTAAAAGCTCGCTCGCTCGACGAGTTTGATGAACTAGGAGCTCACGATGGAGAAGAGTTTCTTTATGTTTTGGAAGGTTCCGTTCGCTTCTTCACAGACTTTTATGAACCTGCTGATTTAAATGAAGGAGATGGTATTTATCTTGATAGTGCGATGCGTCATGCTTGTATCTCGACTAGTAAAGAAGACGCAAGAGTGCTGTGGATCAATTCTGGTTAAATAAATGTTAAAATAATTAACAGAACATGTTGCGTGTTTATCTTAAATGGACTATTATTTTCACTATAGGAAAAAGAGTATCCAATTATGATAAATCGAAGACATTTTTTAGCAGGATCTTTAGCCGCAGTATTTGCTCAATTACTTTCAAATACTGCAAGCGCTAACTTTTTAACAGCGCCTTCAAACGCGACCGCAGCAACCGCGTTAGCAAATACAATGAAAAAATCGTTGGTATTTGATGCAATGGGGGAAATGAGACCCACGTATTCACGTGCCCTCATTGAAGAAATTAGACAAAGCGGTCTAAATGCAATTACCGTTACACTGACCGATCCAAAAGTTTTTGAACAAAAAGCTTATAGTGAAGCCAAGTCAGCGATTGTCGAACATAACACTTTTATAGCGCAATTCCCTGATCTGTTCATAAAAGCCACCTCTTCCTCTGATTTACAGAAGGCTCAACGTGAAAACAAAATCGCAGTTTATTATTTGTTTCAAAATAGTGCCCAGTTTGGAAGAGATATTTCGCGCGTTAAAGAATTCTATGATTTAGGGGTTCGAAGCAGTCAACTGACTTATAACTATCAGAACTGGGTTGGCTCGGGCTGCAAAGAATTAAATGGTTCAGGAGTTACCAATTTTGGCCTTGAAGTCATTAATGAAATGAACCGACTAGGTATGTTAATTGACCTCTCGCATGCAAACGAATTAACTATGCTTAGCGCGATTGAAGCATCAAGCAAGCCTTTAATTATTTCCCATACAGCTTGTCAAGCTGTTCATAAAAACATCCGCAACACTAGTGACACTGCATTAAAAGCCGTGGCAAATGGTGGGGGCGTTATAGGTATTTGTCAAATCAGGCCTTTTCTAACCAAAGCACGTCCGGAAGTCGCACTACCAGCCTATTTCGATCACATCGACCATGCTGTGAAAATAGCAGGTGTTGAGCATGTGGCTATTGGTAGTGATCGCGATCATCGAGTGATCAAGATGACCGATGATTATTTGGCAGAATTGGCAGCAGAAGAAGGCGCAAATTTCAATATTGAAGAATGGCCACTTTATATTGACGAACTCAATGGTCCAAGCCGGATGGAAGTTATCTGGGATGGTCTATTAAAGCGTAAATATAGCGCAGAAGATATTGAAAAAATCATGGGGAAAAATTTACAGCGACTCTATCAGAATGTCATTGGCTAGGAAAATCTAATCTAAATCTAAACTAAATCTAAACTGAGAATTTCATTTGTATTTAACGACAATTAATCATTCTTTAAGCTAGCCATTGTTGCTCGCTATAAAATTTGATGTTTCACATAAGATGAGGAACAAATATGAAACTAAAATCTTTTTTATGCTGTACAGCTACAACAATTTTGCTGATCAGCACTTCGGCCTGCAGCATCGACACATCGAAATCTACACGCCCTGAAGCCATATCTTTACTCGGCAATGAACTCTATTCCGCGCAACCTTCATCCGCTGCGTTAGCCAAGTATGAATTAGCGAAAGCAGAATACGAAGCAGCACCTGACAATCCAAATAAACTTATTTGGTTTGGGCGAAGAACAGCGTATCTAGGCAGATACCAAGACGCAATTTCAATATTTTCCGAGGGCGTTGTAAAGCATCCATCGGACATAAGAATGCTGCGTCATCGTGGGCATCGCTACATCTCAACCCGACAATTTAACGAGGCACTAGAAGATTTTTCTAAAGCCGCAGATATGATGGCCGGTCAAGAGGACCAAGTCGAGGCGGATGGTTTACCTAACGCCATGAATATTCCTTTGACAACAACCCAAGGAAATATTCGCTATCACTTGGGTTTGACATATTACTTAATGCAAGACTGGGAGAATGCAAGGCGCATTTTCGCGGAAGATTTACGCAACTCAGACAATGACGACGGCATAGTTGCATCAACTCATTGGCTTTATATGATATTACAACGCATGGATCGAGAAGAAGAAGCTGAAGCCTTACTTGAGCAAATCGATACTGACATGAATATTATTGAGAACTTTGCCTATTATCGGGCATTGCTATTCTATAAAGGCGAAATTGACTACGCAGACGTCTTATCCGAAAGTAGTAGCGATTCAGGAGACGCTGGGCTCATGTACGCCTTTGCGAATTGGCATCTATACAACGACAGATCTAAGGAAGCTGTTGAAATAATGGAACAGCTCGTGAAAGGTTCAAGTTGGGCTGCGTTTGGTTATATTGCAGCAGAGGCTGAGCTTGCGGCCTTAAAAAGCAAATAAGAGACTATTTACGACATTCAAGTCAATGGGCGATTACTTCGGATTATTGCCCAATTTGTCCAGATATTGAATCTGTGATTTGAATCTAGATTCAAAAAGCTACTTTAAAAAGAACGTTTCTATATAAGATAAATGCTCTAGCATTATTGGTAGGGCAACTACAGTAAGGGAAACCTATGAAAACTATGTTATTGACACCCATCGCCCTAGCGACTCTAGCCATAGGAAGCTCGGTCGCTTATTCTCAAGAAACAATTGATGAAGGCGTAAATTCCACAGCCAGCAATAGAGCAGAACAAGGAAAAATAGAAGAGATTTCTGTTATCGGCACACGGCGGTTGGGCCGCACAGATACTGACAGCGTTGTTCCAGTGGATGTTATTGGACCGGCCATGATCGGAAGTACAGGTTATTCAGACCTAAATGACGTGCTGCGTACCCTTGTTCCCGCATTCAACGTAAGGCGATTACCACTAAACGATGGGTCCTCATTTGTTCGTCCAGCGACTCTTCGTAGTTCACCTGCAGATCACGTATTGTTGCTGATGAATGGTAAACGTCGCCATCGCTCAGCGACCGTTCAAATTGGCACGGGGCACGCTACAACATCAGGCTCTCAGGGACAAGATTTCAACATACTCCCACCCATAGCATTCCAATCGATTCAGGTATTACGCGATGGAGCGTCGGCCCAATATGGATCAGATGCGATTGCCGGTGTAATAAACCTTTCGCTTAAAAACGCTGATAAGGGCGGCTCTGTTACCACTGAAGTAGGAGAATATTTTGATGGAGGTGGTCGAACCTTTGATGTACAAGGGAACATAGGGCTACCACTGAGTGAATCAGGCTTTATAAATTTGAGTGGTCAAATTATCACGCAGTCAAAATCAGAGCGTGTAGGCACGCATCTTGGCGTCCAAGGACTTTTGGAAATGGGCGTGATGGGAGTACCGCTTGAAGCAGGTGCCACCGGAGATCCAGAGTATGATGCAATAAAGACGGCATGGAATGCGGGCCTTGATCTTGGTTCAGGAATGGAAGCGTATCTTTTTGGCAATTTCCTAAAATCAGAAAGTGAAGTCGGTTTCTCGTATCGCCAATCCTTAGATGCAGGCGGCCTTGGTGGGCACTCAACTTTTGCAGACAGCGCCTTTGACAACACGCCTCAGCATCCTGAAACGTTTGACTTAACCGAGCGATATCCCGGCGGATACATTCCGCAATTTGGCGGTGACCAAACCGATTTTAGTACTGTTTTGGGTGTGCGCCAAGAAGAGAACGAGTTCTTTGGTTGGGATGCTTCCTTCCGTTGGGGCAAGAACGAGATTGATTACAGCCTCTGGAACACTATCAATGCCTCATTAGGTGTCGATTCTCCAACAAGTTTTAAACCTGGATCACTAGCTCAACGAGAGTACGAATTGAGCTTTGAGGCGTTTAAATCTATTCCCGTCCAGATGTTTGCTAGCGATGTGTTTATCTTTGGCGGTGTCACCCATCGCAATGAAGAATACACAATTGGTGCAGGGGAAAGAGACTCATACATAGCGGGACCTTTAATCGATCTTCCCGTCGGTGCTAACGGCTTTCAAGGTTTCAGCCCCGATATTGCTGGTGATTTTTCTACCACCAGCTATGCCGCTTACCTTGAAATGGAAGTAGATATTACTGAACAATTAATTTTATCTGCCGCGGGGCGTTATGAGGACTATGAAGCGTTTGGTGATAACTTCAGCTATAAGTTGGCATCTCGCTACAATTTTACAGAAACGTTTGCCATTCGCGGCGCCATGAATAGTGGTTTTAGGGCTCCTGCTGCCGGTCAGCTGTTTGGGACGTCACAAACATCGCAGCTTGCGGCCAATGGTGATTTCATTCTTGATGCCGTCTTGGTTCCAGGATCTCCTGCGGCTGAAATATTTGGCTCTACCGCGCTAGAAGCAGAAACTTCAAAAAGTATTTCTGCTGGCGTGGTCTTGTCAGGTGATAAATTTACAGCAACACTTGATTTTTACGAGATTGACGTTGATGGCCGATTGTTGTTGTCTGAGCAAATTGACACAACAGCACAGCAGCGGGCACAGCTTAACAGTATTGGTTATACAAACGGTTTAGGTGTGCAGTCTGTTCGCTTCTTCCAAAACGAACTAGATACGCGAGTTCGTGGTGCTGATCTTGTGACGACTTACATGGCCCAATACGAAAATAGCAACCATTCAACCGACTATAGCCTTGCAGTAAGCTATAACGAGCAAATATTACGCAGCGATCCTGAGGGCGTTTTCTCACAAGACGGTGTTCTAGAATTTGAAGACGGCCTTCCTGCGTGGCGGGGTAACTTTACGGCTACGCATCATTTTGGTGACTTTGATTTCATGGCACGTGCAACCTATTTTGGAGAGTGGACGCGAGTCGATCGCGATTACATCAAGACTCGTGATGCAGAGTTTATATTTGATGCTGAAGTTACTTATCGAGGATTTGAACCAATCGACATTTCGTTCGGGGCACGTAATCTTGGCAATAAATATCCGCCATCACGTCGCCAAGCATTTGTCGATCGCGGAACCCCTTATGATAATCATTCTGTATTTGGAATTAGCGGGGGATACTACTACGTGAAACTGGGTTACAAATTCTAGAACGCGATTGAATATATGTAAACTTAAAGCTAATTACCCCTCCTAAAGAAGGGCTCTATTTCAAAGAGCCCTTCTTATAACTAACATCCCAAGGATTGATTATGATTAAGCAATACATGTCTGCAATGGGCGTACAAGACAAACAATATCACAAGGGCGATTTTAAGGTTAACAGCCCTATTGATGGCGCGATAATTGGTAATGTTACTTTAGACACAATTGGCGCCGCTGATATCAAAATAAAAAATGCCAATGCCGCATTTCAGGAATGGCGCATGGTGCCGGCACCTAAGCGTGGCGAGTTAATTCGACTCTTAGGTGAAGCTCTTCGTGAACATAAACATGATTTAGGTGCACTAGTGTCACTTGAGGTCGGCAAAATTAAGGAAGAAGGTTTAGGTGAAGTGCAAGAGATGATTGATATCTGCGACTTTGCAGTTGGTGTATCACGCCAGTTATACGGTTTGACTATTGCTTCAGAGCGCCCCGGTCATCACATGCGCGAGACGTGGCATCCTCTTGGCGTGATAGGAATCATTTCTGCCTTTAATTTTCCGGTCGCGGTATGGGCATGGAACACTGCACTTGCCATTGTCTGTGGTAATCCTGTTATTTGGAAGCCTTCAGAAAAATCTCCTTTGGTCGCGCTAGCTTGTCAGGCATTGTTTGAAAAAGCTTTAGCAAAGTTCGGTGATGCGCCAGCGCATTTGTCTCAAGTATTATTGGGTAAAACTGATATTGGTAATGCCTTAGTTGAAAATAAAGACGTCGCCTTAATTAGTGCAACGGGGAGTACTCGAATGGGCAGATTGGTGGGGCCTAAAGTCGCTGAGCGTTTTGGCAGGTCGCTACTTGAACTAGGTGGTAACAATGCCATGATCTTAGCGCCAAGTGCTGATTTGAATTTGGCATTGAGAGGTATTTTATTCTCAGCGGTAGGTACAGCTGGTCAGCGCTGCACTACATTGCGCCGTTTGTTTATTCATGAATCCGTTATAGATGATATTTTGCCGCGCGTGAAATCGGCCTATGAGACGGTCAGTATTGGCCATCCATTAGAAGGCAATTTAATAGGGCCACTTATTGATGAAGAAAGCTTTAATAACATGCAATCGGCTTTAAAAAAAGCAAGAGCTGCTGGGGGGAAAGTCTTCGGTGGTGAACGTGTGTTAATTGACAAGTATCCAAATGCATATTATGTAAAGCCTGCCATTGTTGAGTTTGATGAGCAAAATGATGTTGCTAGAAGTGAAACGTTTGCGCCAATTTTATACGTTATGACCTATAAAGACTTTGATCAAGCGCTTGCAATGCAAAATGACGTTACTCAAGGGCTGTCTTCATGTGTATTCACCAATGATTTACGGGAAGCTGAGCTATTTTTAAGTGATCGCGGAAGTGACTGTGGTATCGCTAATGTTAATATAGGCACTAGTGGCGCCGAAATTGGTGGCGCATTTGGCGGTGAAAAAGAAACAGGTGGCGGACGTGAGTCAGGATCGGATGCATGGAAAAATTATATGCGTAGACAAACTAATACAGTCAATTATTCAACGAATTTGCCACTCGCCCAAGGTATAAATTTTGGGTGACCCGAAGTGCTAAATCGCTTTGTATAATGTGAGTGATAGATATAACCGACATTTGAACACTTAATTTTCACTCATTTTTGCTCATTTTTGCTCATTTTTGCTCATAATAGGCAAGCAAGGATTGGTTGCAATAGTTAATAAAAGTTACGGCTAATAGTTGCGACTAAAGTAGATAGGAGCATGATGATGGACAACAAACCGCACGATCCTGCTAAGGATGGCTATGATGCCTCCCCTAGTTTTTTTCTCGATATTGCTCCTCTAGTGTTAACTGCCATAATTTTAATGGTTCAATTTTTTGTATTCAAAGATTTTACGCCACACATTCCATTAGCTTGCGGCATTTTAATTACCGGCTTATTTATGAAGCTGCGCGGGCGTAATTGGCATGGCATGGAAAATAGATTTTTAGAGGTGGTCAAGATTGGCCTGCCCGCTATGATTATCTTAATGAGTGTTGGTATGCTTATTGGCTCATGGATCATAGCGGGAACAGTTCCGACTATTCTTCATTACGGCTTTAGTATCTTCTCGCCATCTTCATTCCTATTCTCCGTATGCATCATTTGTTCCCTTATTTCTGTCGCTACAGGGACATCGTGGGGCACGGTAGGAACGGTCGGCCTTGCTATGATGGGCATTGGTGTAGGACTGGGTATTCCCCCTCATCTTACCGGTGGTGCTATTGTGTCTGGCGCTTTTTTTGGTGACAAGATGTCACCACTATCTGACTCAACCAACCTAACCCCTGCCGCCGCGGGTGTTGATCTTTGGGACCATATTAGAGGCATGCTGCCAACAACAGTCCCTGCTATGATCACCGCATTAGCTATTTATGCTTGGATTGGTGTGGGCTATGGCGATGATAGTATTGACATGTCCTCCATCACAGCTTTGCAAGAGACATTAGCAAACAACTATAACTTGAGTATTATAACCTTATTGCCTGCTTTAGTAGTGGTTGGTGCTGCGGTTATGAAGCAGCCGGCTATTCCAACCGTGCTAAGCGGTGTCGTAGTGGCGTCACTGGTGGCTTTTTTCTTACAAGGTGTTGGCGTTAGTGACATTTTTAATGTCTTACAAAATGGTTTCAAAAGCGAGACGGGTTTTGACGTCGTTGATCAGTTATTGTCAAAAGGTGGTGTGATGTCGATGACGTGGGTAATCACCTTAACCATCTTTGCCTTGGCTTTCATTGGTTCGCTTGAACATTACGGCACCCTCAAAGCCATTATGGCAAAAATTAATAAACTCGTGAAGTCACGTATAGGATTGGTTATAACCACATATGCCAGTGTAATTGGCGTGGGTACCATTATTGGAGATGTATACACAACACTAGTACTACCCGGTCGTTTACTAAAAGATAAATATAAGGAAATGGGCTACAAACGCACCTTGTTGACTCGTTCTATTGAAGATTCTGGTTCGCTTTTATCCCCACTAATTCCATGGAATATGGGTGGTAGCTTTGTTGCAGCGACATTAGGTATAGCGACCTTAACCTATGCACCCTTCGCATTTGCCTGTTGGATATCGCCTTTATTCGGTTTGCTATGGGCAATTCTTGGCAAGTTTACACCGCGTGAAGAACCTTCTACAAATACGCCTAACATAGCATCTTCTATTAATAAAATATGATTTAACCGGCGTATGTATTATTGGTGGCGTTACACAGGACTATCAGTTGCCGTCCACTTGGCAGAGAAAGGGCTCAAGGTTATCCTACTAGAGAGTCAAACTAACGGTAGTGGTCGATCAGGAAAGAGCGTAGGCTTTGTGAATGCAGGCACTTGGAGATGCGCCAAGCCTCGTGTTCGATTTAATTAAACGTATGGTATTGATGCGCAAGCTATGCAGGCCGGTAACATCTATATGGCACACAATGCTAGAGGCGAAGCTGATGTCGATATCAGATATGATCAGCTGATTCGCCGCGGCATTACCAAAAGTAATATTATTGGTAATGACCGATAAAAAATGTATTATGTGATGGAAGTAATTTTTTAGTACCAAAATTTGTACAATATAATACCTATTTAACTGGTTACATATACTGTTTAAAGCCAAACGTCTGGTTCGTGGAATTGGCGAAATGTAATTGTAGGTAAGTTTTCACTTAAGGTCGAATAATGAAAAATCGTCGTATGTTTTGGCAAATAGTCGAAAAAATTGAAACACTCATTGATTCAGGTAAATATCCACCTGGCAGTCGTCTTCCTGCTGAACGAGAATTAGCAGAAACCTTTGACGTTAGTCGCCCGACTATTCGAGAAGCCATTATTGCGCTTGAAGTAAGGCAACGAGTAGAGGTAAAAACGAGCTCGGGAGTATATGTAATAGAGAGTCAAGCCGAAAAAGATAGTAACCTGCAAGTGAGTGCATTTGAGCTTACCCAAGCGCGCGCATTAGTAGAAGGTGAAGCAGCAGCATTAGCGGCTATTTCTATTACGGATGACGAATTAAAAGCGCTAAAAGGTACACTTGACGATATGCAAGCGGGTATAGAGCCCGAAAAAGCAGATAGAAAGTTTCATCTCATTATTTCAGGTGCAACAAAAAACAACGCAATTTTGTTGGCCGTTCAAAAGTTTTGGTTGTTACGGGACAGCAAACCTAACATTGTTTTAGCTTACAAAAATGTCTGTAGTCAAAGTGATAAAGACCGTCTAGATGAACACACTGCAATTTATACGGCGCTTGCCCAGCGCGACTCACATAAAGCACGAGCCGCTATGCATGCTCATTTTAATCGCTTAATTAATTCTCTATTTGAGATGAGTGAAGCTCAAGCGCTTGACGAGGTTCGCAAAAAATCGACGCAAACACGTGACTTATATTCTCTAAACCATTTAGTGGGTTAAATCGCACCCACTGCCTTACAAAGCATTTGAAAAACCCTGTATCTATATAGAAGCCTTCAAATGCATTTTACTTTATTTTAAGAAAGAGCAAAGACAAATTACGCCATGCTAAATTGTCTTCTTTATGTCTGACTCTGCTTTAATCAAATCTGAATACCTCCTACATAAAATTAAATTATTTGTCACTACAGCGTTGTCAGTGTATTTATTACAATCAACACTTGGTCTTGCCACAAGTTGTTCAAACCAAGCTCTCTGGATTTACTTAAAGATATTATTTGATAATCACTTTTTTCCAAGTACTGATTGCGCCCCCTCCTAAAATTAATTTATTTTAACAATGCAAACCACTAATAAGATCCATACATTCTTTTGGTAATAACAAATGGTATAATTTTGGTAATCGACACGCAATAAATTGGTCACAAAATGATTGACAAAGCACCTCCTAATTGGTTACATTTAAATAGCATTTTGTTTACATACAACTTTGAGCATGATTGTAATGAAAAACGTTATGCAAATTACTGGCTTAAACAAGCTCGCTCGCGTTATTAAGCGTGCATTTATAAATAAGTCGATATTGATAAGCAAAGCGAGATAATTTAGCAGGCGTTAATTTTTATGAGCGTCCCGTTTTTTCAGATGTTCAGCACCGTCATAACACCTTAATTTGCATTTCAGGAGAACAAAAATGTCAATGAAAAACAAAGTAGCCATTGTAGCTGGCGGTGGTCGTGATATTGGAGCGGCATGCGCAATCGAACTGGCGAGCAAGGGTGCTAGCGTTATGATCACTTATCATTCAAGTGCCGATGGTGCCAACAATGTGGTCACACAGATAAAAGCGGCAGGTGGGAATGCTCAAGCGATGCAAGCTGATTTAACTAAGCCTGCCGAAGTGGATGCTACGGTTGCGGCAACTTTAAAAGCGTTTGGGAAAATTGATTCTTTGGTGCATGTTTCTGGTGGGCTCATTGAACGTAAAACAATTTCAGATATGGATTTAGCGCACTGGACGAAAGTGATGAACGTTAACTTAACCTCACTATTTTTAATGACCCACGCGGTTATTCCGCATTTATCACAAGGCAGTAGCATTGTGACGTTTGCTTCACAGGCGGGTCGTGATGGTGGTGGACCCGGAGCTGTTGCTTATGCCACATCTAAAGGCGCAATTATGACCTTTACCCGAGGGTTGGCAAAAGAGCTAGGCCCTAAAATACGTGTAAATAGCGTGTGCCCTGGCATGATAAACACTGGCTTTCACGATACCTTCACTAAGTCCGAGGTTCGTACAAATGTAGCATCAGCTACCACCCTAAAACGTGAAGGAACAGCACAAGAAGTAGGGAAATTAGTCGGCTTTTTAGCTGGCTCAGATTCATCATATATGTCAGGAACCTGTATTGATATTAATGGTGGCCTATTGTTCTCTTAAATGACCATATTTTGTCTCTGGTAACAAAGTAAATACTTAATACGTTTAGGCATTAAAACTAGTAATTTTATATAAACGTACCGCGCCAAGTTGAATAATTTCAGCTTGTTCATTTTAAAAAATTAAGGCTATTTTATGACAAGGTTTTTCCAATCATCTCCAAATTCTGCTTATATGCTTTGCATTGTAGGCAGCTTGGCAATGTTGATGGGCGCTTGTGGGCAGTTAAAAGTTCCATCATCAAATTCAGCTTCTATGCAAACTAGCGCAAATGAATTCTTAGTGCGTGATATTGATCAGTACAATAAAGTTGCGAAGAATATTAAAGCTGGTCAAACAATAATTTTGGCTGACGGTATCTGGCAAGATTTTGAGATATTATTAAGCGCAACAGGCAGTCAGGATAAACTTGTTCGTCTTACCGCGCAAACCGAAGGTGCCGTTATACTGTCTGGACAGTCTAACTTGCGCTTACAAGGTGAATATCTTGAAGTGTCAGGACTAGTGTTCAAAAATGGCTTTAGCCCAAGTGGTGAAGTTATATCCTTTCGCGGGGATTCAAAAAACTTTGCCAATCATTCTCGAGTTACTCGCACCGTCATTGATGGCTTCTCTAACCCAGACAAATTTAGCACCGACTATTGGATTGCTATGTACGGCAAGCATAACCGACTTGACCACAACCATTTAGTTGGCAAAGGCAATGCCGGTGTCACCATCGCGGTGCGATTAGACAGCGAAGCCAGCCAAGAAAACTATCATCGCATTGACCACAACTATTTTGGGCCACGACCTATTTTAGGATCAAACGGCGGCGAAACCTTGCGTATTGGCACCAGTAAATACTCGTTAACCAACTCTTTCACAACCGTTGAAAATAACTATTTTGATAGAACCAATGGTGAAGTTGAAATTATTTCAAATAAGTCTGGTAACAATAAATTTCTTAATAACGTGTTCTTTGAATCACGCGGCACCCTAACCTTACGCCATGGCAATAACAACTTGGTAGAGGGCAACGTATTTTTTGGCAATGGCAAAGACCATACGGGGGGTATTAGGGTCATTAACGCGAATCAAACTATTCGTAACAATTATATGGAAGGCCTCACTGGAATTCGATTTGGTGGGGGTTTTGTGGTCTTAAATGGTGTTCCCAATTCTACTATTAACCGATATCACCAAGTTGATAATGCTACCATTGAGAACAATACGATAGTTAACGTAAGCAACATTAACCTTGCCGCGGGCAGTGATGCCGAACGCACGGCAGCTCCTATAAATAGCCGTTTTAGTAAAAACCTTGTGATCAATGAAAAAGAACAGCCCTTTAACCTGTTTGATGATATTAGCGGCGTGCAGTTTGCTGATAACTACACAAACCAAAATGTAGTAAAAGAGATAGCATATGGTTTTTCAAAGATTGCTGGCGAGCTGACACGAAATAACCAAGGCTTGCTAGTTAACGCCCAAGCAATCAAGCAAGGTATTGGCGCAGCCGCTAGTTTAACGCCAACGAGCAAAGACATAACCGGCGTAAGTTGGTATCCCAAAAGCGGCGCAATCATTGCGTTTAATTCAGGCAAGAAAATTCATGTAAATACCGTGGAGCAATTAGAAAAAGCGATTGTAAACGCTAGCGACGGTAGTGAAATTATGTTGCAAGCGGGAACGTATGCGCTTAACAAAACACTAAATATCAGTTCAATTATCACTATTGCTGGGCAGTCTAAAGACACGGTCACCCTATTTCCGATGCGCTCGAGCATGGTTGTTTTGCAAGATGGTGGTAGTTTACAACTTAGCAATCTAACGATTAATGGCGAAGGTGCACCTGATTCAGCAGGCAATGTATTAATTAAAAATTCACGCATTCCGACCTTGCATAATTATCGATTATCTTTCGTCAATGTGAATGTTATCAACCTCAATGTTAATCATTCAGCCCATGTGTTTGACGCAGGTTATAGAAGCTTAGCCGACAGCATCGTGATAGAAAATAGTGATTTTAAAAACATTACAGGTGATATTTTAAGGTTAGATAAAGAACAAGATGACCTAGGCATATATAACGCAGAATATATCACGATCACTAATAGTCACTTCAGTAATATTGAAGGCGCTGTTGTAAAAGCTTACAGAGGCGGCACTGACGAAAGCACTTTTGGACCGCATTTATGGTTTGAGAATAATACGCTCAATAATGTGGGCGCTGGTAAGCGTAATAAATCTGGCTCAAGCTTGTTCTTACACGGGGTCCAAGACACAGATTTAATTGGCAACACGTTTACAAATAGCCAAGCGGTAATCATTGACCACACAGTAGGTGAACCGCAAACATTAATTAAACAAAACCAATTTGTGAACATGTCATTACCCGTTGTTACTGAAGTATTTACCAAAGGTAAATCAACGGCGGTATTAGAAACCAATACAGTATCAAAGGAATTATAATAATGAAAAATTTAAGATGGTGGGTCATTGCTTTAGTGGCATTAGCAACGGTCATTAATTATATCGACAGGCAAACCTTGAGCGTGTTATGGCCCTTTATGGGTCACGAGATTTATCCTGACAAAACCGACGCCGAACTTAAAGAAGTGTACGGTATTATAAGCATCGTTTTCTTGTTTTCTTATGCCTTTGGTCAAGCGCTATTCGGTAAGATTTTTGATTGGGTAGGCACTCGTATTGGGTTTGTTCTATCTATCGGTATTTGGTCACTTGCCACAATACTGCACGCTTTTGCTCAGGGCATTTTAACCTTTAGTATTTTTCGTGCCATTTTAGGATTGTCAGAAGCCGGAAACTGGCCGGGCGCAGCAAAAGCTAACGCCGAATGGTTTCCTACAAAAGAGCGCGCACTCGCGCAAGGTATATTCAATTCTGGCGCCGCAATTGGCGGCATTATTTCAATTCCTTTGGTTGCTTATTTGGCGTTATTTTTCAGTTGGCAGGCTATTTTCGTATTAGTGGGAATAACTGGCCTTTTATGGCTTATTCCTTGGATTATTGTTGTTAAAGCGCCACCTGAAAGTCATCCTTGGATAACAAAAGAAGAACGTCAATACATATTATCTGGTCAAAGAAATGAAAGTGTTGATGAAGCCGGTAATAAAACAGAAAGTTACGTTCCTACTACTGGTCAACTATTGTCACATAAACAAAGCTGGGGCGTTATTATTGCCACGGCAGCAATAGACCCTATATGGTGGCTCTTTATTGTATGGATCCCCACGTATTTGGTCGAAGTATTTCAGATGGACGTAAAAGGCTTGGCTATTTATGGCTGGGTACCCTACGTAGGTGCTATGTTTGGCGCTTGGTTTGGTGGACTTTTAGCACAAAATCGCCTTAAAGCAGGTTGGAGTGTAAACAAAACGCGTAAATTCATAATAACAATTGGCTGTTTAATCATGTTGCCTTCACTTCTAATGCTATCAAATCCAAGCGATGAAGTGGCCGCGGTATTAATTATGGCAACAATACTATTTGGCTTTCAAACCTCTATTGGTAACGTACAAACGCTACCCAGTGACTTTTTTGGTGGCAAAAGCGTAGGCTCTTTGTCTGGATTTGCAGGTATGGCTGCAAAGCTAGCCGCAGGTGCTTTAATTTATGCTGTCCCCCTATTAACCGCTGATGGAAACTACACGGTGGTTTTCGTAATTGGCGCAGTACTTGCTGTTGTTGCCATGCTAAGCGTATGGTTTTTGTGCGGTACTATTGAACCTGTTAAACCAAAAAATAGAGAAGTCACCGTATGAAAAAATTAAATAAAATTGCATTCGTTGGCGAGGCCATGTTGGAATTGGTCAACGCTGATAAAAATACGCTAAGAAAGTCATTTGCGGGTGACGCATATAACTCAAGTGTATATCTTAAACGTGCGTTCCCTCAATTTGATGTCGCCTTTATGACGGCTGTAGGCAGTGATATTTTAAGTCACTCGTTTACTACCGCTTTACGAGAAGAATCAATCAATGACCGCTTTATTGGACATACCGATGGTAAGCACATGGGTGCTTATATGGTATTGAATGACGATACCGGTGAGCGGTCATTTTTGTATTGGCGAAACGATTCTGCCGCTAAATCGATGATGACAAGCTTTAGCGATGAACAAATGCATGCTCCTTTTGATGTCATATTTTTTTCAGGAATTACGCTAGCCATCCTTAATACAGAGCAGCGTAGTCTATTTTTCAAATATATTGAAAAAGCAAAGGCTGCAGGCTCACTTATTATCTTTGATCCTAACTATCGCGCCAAGTTATGGGAAAGCGAAGTGATTGCAAAAGAAAATTTGCAGACCGCTTTTGAGGTATCCGATTGGCTAATGCCGGGCGTTGACGACTTTGCAAAGTTATATGGATTAACGGACGTTGAGTCTTGCCTAGCGTTTTGTGAACAGTTTAACTTTAAAGAATTGGTTATGAAACAAGGTGAAAAAGCAGTCCATGTTATCAATGGAGAAGGTACTTACGTGGTAAAAATTAAACCAAGTACCAATGTTGTAGACACGACTTCAGCAGGTGACGCATTCAATGGTATTTACATTGGCGCGCGTTTAGGTGGCGCAAGTGTAAACTACGCTACTGAATTGGCTGGATATGCCGCCAAGCAAGTCATTGAAACAGCCGGAGCAATAATGCCGAAAGAAAAATTTGATACGACGTGGGCACAAAAGCCTCAGGAGAAAGCATGACTATATACAAGCATAACGTTATTGTTCTGATATTCTTGCTAGCCACCACTTTAACTGCGCAATCAGTTCAGGCAAATGAACATCCTAATCTTATCTTAACCAAGGACGGCGTTGAAAAAATTAGAGCTAATTTGGGCAAGGTCCCTTTATATGATGCAACATTAAAAAGCGTTAAAGCTGAAGTAGATGGTGAAATCGCGATGGGGATTGACACCCCGATTCCAAAAGATTTTTCAGGCGGTTACACCCACGATAGACATAAACAAAATTTTATAATCGCGCAAAAAGCGGGTGTGCTTTATCAGGTACTACAAGACGATAAATACGCTGTATATATCCGCGATATGCTGTTTCAATATGAAGCAATGTACAAAGACCTGCCCGTTCACCCTCAAGAGCGTTCGTATGCTCGCGGTAAGTTGTTTTGGCAAAGCCTTAACGATAGTAATTGGCTGGTTTATATGGCCCAAGCCTATGACACAATCTACCATTTTCTGTCAGAACAAGAGCGCACAACCTTAGAAACAAATTTATTTCGACCCTTCGCCGATTATATCTCTTTAGAAAGTCCGCAGTTCTACAATCGAATACATAATCATAGTACCTGGGGCAATGCCGCAGTTGGCATGATAGGACTTGTAATGGACGATGAAGAACTCATTCAAAGAGCGTTATACGGTATAGAAGACGATGGTCTTGAAATAGGTGCCAAAGACAATGATGGCGGTTTTATCAAAATTGCAGGACAAAAAGCGGGCTTTCTCGCCAACCTAGAGGATCCGTTTTCGCCCGATGGCTACTATACTGAAGGTCCTTATTACCAGCGCTATGCTATGTATCCTTTTTTAATTTTTGCCTTAGCAATGGAGAATGCAAAACCAGAATTAGGCGTGTTGCAACACAAGGATAATGTGCTGTTAAAAGGCGTAAACGCACTGCTTAATTTGTCAGATGCTGACGGCGAATTTTTTCCCTTAAATGATGGCCAAAAAGGAATGTCCTATTATACGGCTGCATTAGTAACAGCGGTTAACATTGCGTATCATTACGGAAACCAAAACCCGCAATTGCTCAGTATTGCCGAAAAACAAGGTGAAGTACTGTTAGACGAATCTGGATTATCCGTTGCAATTGGCATTCGTGATGGTAAAACCCAACCCTTTGTTAAGAAATCGATTAATTTATCTGACGGCCAAAACGGCGATCAAGGTGGTGTTGGTGTACTTCGTTATGGTAACGAAGACTTAACCCTAGTGTTTAAATACGCCGCGCAGGGCTTAAGTCACGGCCACTATGACAAATTATCTTTTTCCTTATACGAACAAGGTG
>RCMY010005575.1_pt1 | contig 18829 bp, 12 predicted proteins | sample 2041341 | NCBI WGS metagenome assembly RCMY01 (sample SAMN09708234, study PRJNA481090) | Marine sediment metagenome, whole genome shotgun sequencing project. | reverse complement strand
TGGCGATCCGCCAGGCGGTCGCCGCCGGCGTCAACATCACCTACAAGATCCTCTACAACGACGCGGTGGCGATGACCGGCGGCCAGCCGGTGGACGGTCAGCTGAGCGTGCCGCAGATCGCGCATCAGGTGCGCAGCGAAGGCGTGCACGCGATCGTCGTGGTGTCCGATGACATCGGCAAGTGGCGACGCCGTGACCTGTTTCCGGGCGATGTCGAGTTCTTCGACCGCGCCGAGTTGGATGCGGTGCAAAAGCGCCTGCGCGACGTGAAGGGCACCTCGGTGCTGATCTACGACCAGACCTGCGCGACCGAGCTGCGACGTCGCCGCAAGCGCGGCAAGGTTGTCGACCCGGCCAAACGGGTGATGGTCAACTCGTTGGTGTGCGAAGGCTGTGGCGACTGCGGCAAGAAGTCGTTCTGCGTGTCGGTGCTGCCGAAGGAAACCGAGTTCGGCCGCAAGCGCGAGATCGACCAATCCAACTGCAACAAGGACTACAGCTGCGTCAGCGGGTTCTGCCCCAGCTTTGTCACCATCGAGGGCGGCGGTCTGCGCAAGAAGTCCGCCAGCAACGCCAAGGACCGTCTCGCCACCTTGCCGATGCCTGTCCTGCCGAGCCTGGATCGCCCGTGGAACATCCTCATCACCGGCGTCGGCGGCACCGGCGTGGTCACCATCGGCGCGTTGCTGGGCATGGCCGGTCATCTGGAGGGCAAGGGTTCCAGCGTGCTCGACCAGACCGGGCTCGCGCAAAAAGGTGGCGCGGTCACCACCCATATCCGCATCGCCAAGACCCCGGCTGACATCCACGCGGTGCGCATCGCCGCCGGTGAGGCCGACCTGGTGCTGGGCTGCGACATGGTGGTCGTCAACGAGTACTGGGCGCTGTCCAAAATCCGCGGCGGCCGCAGTCACGTCGTGCTCAACAGCTATGAGGCGATGCCGGGCAGCTTCACCACCCGCCCGGACATCCATTTCCCGGCGGCCGACATCATCAGCGCGGTACAGACCGCGCTCGGCGGCGAGACACCGTTCGTGGTCGACGCGACCCAGATCGCGACCGCCCTGCTCGGCAATGCGATCGGCAGCAACCTGTTCCTGCTGGGCTATGCGTGGCAGCGCGGGCTGGTGCCGATCTCCCTGGACGCGATCATGCGCGCGGTGGAACTCAACGGCGCGGCGATCGAGATGAACAAGACCGCCTTCGCCTGGGGCCGGCTGGCCGTGATCGATCCCAATGCGGTGGCGGACGCGGCCGGGCTGGTACGCAACCTTCCGACTGCCTCGGAAGCGACTCCCCACGACCTGCCAATGCTGGGCGCTGGCGGCTGGGAAGGCAGCGAATTCGCCAGCCCGTCCGCGCCACTGGGCGGGCGCGACGAGGACGAACTGCGCCACGTGCCGCAGAGCCACCCCGGCGACAAGGTCGCATTCCTGCCGATGGACGATTCGCGCCTGTCGCGGTCGCTGGACGAGCTGATCGGCCGGCGGGTGCAGTTCCTGACCGAATACCAGGACGCCGCCTATGCCCGCCACTACGCCAGCCTGGTCAACCGGGTGCGCGACGCCGAGGCCGGCAGGACATCCGGCAGCACCGACCTGACCGAAGCCGTCGCCCGCTACGCATTCAAGTTGATGGCGTACAAGGACGAGTACGAGGTCGCGCGGCTGTACACCAGCGGCGAATTCCTGCGCCAGGTCGCGCAGCAGTTTGATGGCGACTACAAAATCAAACTCCACCTTGCCCCGCCGCTGCTGGCCAAGCGCGATGAACATGGTCAGCTGATCAAGCGCGAGTTCGGGCCCTGGGTGCTCACCGCGTTCAAGTGGCTGGCCAAATTGCGCCCACTGCGTGGTGGCAAGCTGGATATCTTCGGCTACACCGACGAACGTCGTGCCGAACGCCAGCTGATCGTCGACTATTTCCAGACCATCGACGCCCTGCTGCCGAAGCTGGACCGCGGCAACGTCGCCCTGGCGGCCGAGATCGCATCCATCCCGGAGCACATCCGCGGCTACGGCCACATCAAGGAAGAGCACTTGCAGAAGGCCAAGGCGCGCGAGACGGATCTGCTGCGGGCATGGTCGGGCGAACGCCCGGTGACACTGGATCTGCAGCTGATCGCCTGAGCGACGCTATCGCCCGCCCCGTCACGGTGCCCGGCCACGGGGCAGGCACTGCCGCTCGGCACTAGGGTCTCCCCCAGCTACCGCCGTGCACCCCATCGGTCCACTGTCGATGCACGCGCTGTACAAGGAGGCGAGACATGTTGATCGGCCAGGGTGGACTGAGCGGGCTCACCAACCGCTTGCATGCGTTTTCCCCGTTGCAGAACCTGCAACGCCCGATGGCGTTCTCGCCACTGGCGTCAGGTTTGCGCGGCTTGCGCGAGCCGAGTTACCACCCGCAACTGGCCACGCTCGCCCCGGCGCGATTCCTGCCACAGACGCCCCCGACGACGCCGACACCGCCCGGTCCCTATGCGCTGCCGGCGGATACCACGCTCAGGGACGCCGCCAGCGGCACCAAGGCGCAGCCGTTCGATGTGACGTTGTCGCAGCTCTCCACCGCGGTCTATGAGACCCGCGGTGCACCGCCAGAGGGTTGGAGCGCCGTGGATGACGCGATGCTGGAATCCCGCGGCGTCGAGAACCCCGCCACGTGGCGGCAGGAGTTCCTCGGCGGCGGCGAGCAGACGACGGCGCAGCAATTCAAGGCGGAGGTCTACACCGACGGTGAAGGCAATTTCGTCCTCGCCTATCGCGGCACCGCCGAAGGCCTGCCGGACTGGGGCAACAACTTCAAGCAGGGTCTGGGATTCGAAACCGGTGGCCCGGCCGACAAGTTCAGCGGAACAGCGGCTGGCACTGCCGTCGAGTTTGCGCACGTGTTCGGCGATACCGGCGACGGCGCGTCCACCAACCTGGCCATCACCGGCCACTCGCAGGGTGGCGGCCTGGCGTCGGTCGGTTCGCTGGCAAGCGGCGTGTCCGCAGTCACCTTCGATGCCTCCGGCATCCATCCCAACACGATGGACCGGCTCGGTCTGGCCAATCCCCAGCAGGCACGTGACATCGCCGAAGGCGGTCAGATACGCGCCTACTCGCTGAAAAGCGACCTGCTGACGCGCGTGCAGGAATCGGGGCCGCTGTCGCTGGCGGCACCCGACGCGCTGGGTACGAAAATCGTGGTCGAGCCCAATGGCATTGATCGCCATACGCTGTTTGGACGCGGCGCGGAACACGAACTCGGGATGGAGCCGAACGGCCGCACAGGCACCAACATCCTGGTGGAAGCAGCCCGCAACAGCGGCATTCCACTGATCAGCGACGTCGGGCAGTTGGCCTACAACGCGATGAGCCACAGCCCGGTTCTGTTGACTGACACCATGATCGCGCGCCAGCCCTGGCAGGACGGTTACAAGAATCCCACCGATCTGGGGAAGTCGCTCCACGACATGGTGCCTGAAGCCCTGCGTGACGATTTCGCACGCAACACACACGAAGTGGCGGACGAAGTGGCCGGCGTCATCGGCACCGACATGCAGTCCGGCAATTACCTCCAGGGCACGTGGAAGATTGGTGGCCATGTGGTTGACGGCGTATTCAATTCGGTGGGCGATACCCTCCATCACACGGCTGAAGGCGTCGCGGCGCGTGTTGATGACCGTATCGATGGCCCCCTTGGCGATGTCCTCTCCAGCGCGATCTCGCACGGTGGCAAATTCGCCCAGACCGCCGCTGACACGTTGGGCGATGGCGTAGAGCATGCGTCCGCTGTTCAAGGCGCGATCGTGCAGAACACCGCCGATGCAATGGTATGGACCGGCAGCAAGGCGATCGAGGGCGGCCAATGGGTCGCCAACAAGACGGTTGAGGGGCTTGAGTTTATCGGCGAGAAGACCGCGCAGGGCAGCGCCTGGGCCGTCACGAACGGCATTGCAGCAGCCAAGTGGACTGGCAACAAAGTGGTTGAAGCTGCGACGGCAATCAAGGATGGTGCAGTGAACACCGGCCGTGCGATTGGCGAGGCCGTGTCGAACTCACGGGTCATGCCCTGGAACTGGTAAATGATCGCAACGCCGCGGCCTGATTCCCTGATAGCGGTTTGCGTAGCCAGCGTCCTGGTTGCCGCGTGCTTTTTCTCCATTACCGGGTGCGATCCACAGTCAATGAGCAACGACGCTTTCGCGAATTCCAGTCTCGAGCCGCTGGCAAATGCCGTTGCTGCCGATGATACCGCCGAGATCAAGCGCCAACTCGCTGGTGTTGATCCGAACACTCCCGGGCAAGACGGCGCGACCTTGCTGGTGGCTGCGATCGGTGCGGAAAGCCTGGCCGCGACCCAGGCGCTGCTCGACGGTGGAGCCGATCCAAACACGCCCGGAGGCGGCGGTGAAACTCCGGTTCACGCGGCGGCCTTCGTTGAAAACCCAGCCTTCCTGAAAGCCGTACTTGCGCATGGCGGGGATCCCAACGTGCGCAATCCCGTAACCGCAACAACGCCGCTGTCGCGCGCCTTGCGGGGACCGCATCTGGACAATGTGCGCATCTTGCTGGATGCGGGCGCCAACCCGGAGCTGGGCGACAACAATGCCGACATGCCGCTGCATGTCGCGGCGCGCACAAACTCCGGTCAGGGAATCCTGATGCTGCTGGACGCCGGAGCCGATCCGATGGCAACCAACTCGGGGGGCGCGAGCTTCCAGGCGTATTACTTTTCGTTCCCGCCGCGCAACGCGCTCAACGAGCGCGCGGTGGCTGAGCGCAAGCAAGTGGTCGCGTGGCTCAAATCCCACGGTGTCCCGCTGGAAGCCAATGTCGGGGCGGAGTACCTCTAGACGCCCGCCCCGTCTCCGCTGACGCAACCGCGTCAGTCGGGCGACTTCCCGATACGATCCCGATCCCGCTCGCGCTGCAACCAGCGGTGCTCCGCGTGGCGAAGCGCACGCTCGTGACGCGCAAGCCCCAGCGTCTCCTCGGCCAGAGACCGGTGCAACGACACCATGATCGCCACCAGCATCAGCGCGAATGGCAGCGCGGCGACGATGATCACGGCCTGCAGTGCCTCCAGTCCACCTGCCGCCAACAGCGCGACGGCGATCACCGCCTGCAGCACTCCCCACACGACCTTGCGCGCCAGCGGCGGGTCGCCGGGGCTTTCGCTGGACATGCTCGCCAATACAAGGGTCGCGGAATCGGCCGAGGTGACGAAGAAACTCAGCAGCAGTACGATCGCCACCCATGCAATCAGCGTTGAAAACGGCAGCAGGCTCGCCATCGCGAACAGCACGTGCTCGATGCCCAGGCTCAGGGCGGCCAGCTGGTCGGCACCCTGGAAAATCTGCTGGTAGAGCACGGTCGCGCCAAACGCCGAGAACCAGACGAAACTGACCAGTGCCGGACCACCGACGATGCCGAAAACAAATTCACGCACCGTCCGGCCGTAGGAGATCCTGGCGAAAAACGCGCCAACGAAGGGCGCCCACGCAATCCACCACGCCCAGTAGAAGATCGTCCAGTCACCGACCCACGCGCGTTGCGAGAACGGGGTCATGTGCAGGCTCATGGACGGTAACTGGTTCAGGTACACGCCCAGAGTCGTGGTCAGCGTTTCAAAGATGAACGCGGTCGGTCCAAGCACCACCACGAGCGCCAGCAAAAGTGCGGCGACCGCCATGTTGAAGTTGGACAACCACTTGATGCCGCGCGACAGGCCGGTGGCGCTCGATGCCATGTACAACACGAAGGCAACGCCGATAATCACCGCCTGCGTCACAAAGCCGGCCTGCACCGAGGTGACGTGGCTGAGTCCGGCGCTGATCTGCATCGCGCCGAAGCCCAGGGTGGTGGCGACGCCGATCGCCGTCGCAACCACCGCCAGGACATCGACGGCTTTGCCCAATGCCCCGTGCGTATGCCGCTCGCCCAGCAGCGGGGTCAACAGATCGCTGATCAGCCCGCGCGACTGCCGGTTGAACTGGAACCACGCCATCGCCAGACCCATCAGGGCGTAAATGGCCCAGGGATGCAGTCCCCAGTGGAAGAACACATAGCGCATGGAAGCGCGTGCGGCATCCAGACTCAGCGGTTCCAGCCCTTCGGGCGGGCGCTGGAAATGGGACAGCGGCTCGGCCGCACCGAAAAACACCAGTCCAATGCCCATGCCCGCGGAAAACAGCATCGCGAACCACGATCTGCGGGTGAACTCGGGCTCGGCATCATCTCCACCGATGCGCAGTTGTCCCATCGGGCTTACCGCCAGGTAAAGCAGGAACACCAGCGCCACAAAGACGATCACCAGATACATCCAGCCCGCGCCGGAAAGTGTCATTGCCTGGGCGCGCGCGCTGATCTCGCCAAATGCGGCCGGCGCGAAAACGCCGGCAAGTGCCAGCACGGCGAGAAGCACCACCGAGATACGGAACACCATTACGTCGACACCTGATGCCGACGCGGCGACATCACAAGCTGCCGGACACGTCAGTGGATACAAGCTGCAAGGCTTCGGACAGCTCGTCGCGTTGGGCGTGGTCGCGCGGGTGGGCGACGACCACATAGCGCCCGCTTTTGAGTGCGTCGCGAACCTTCTGAATCACGTGGTCCTGATCCGGACGCAGGGTTATCAGGCCACCGGCGAACAGACCGAACACCGCACCGAAAAACACCAGCACCCCGACCACCGCCAGCGGGGAACTGGTTACTGCGGCGATGTTCATCCCCCACAGGACAGCGAAAATCACCAGTCCGGCGACGATGCCCAGCAGGGCAAACGTGATGTGCGCCTTGATGGCGGTCTGACGGATGCCACGGCTTTCCGGCTCCATCTTTCGGCCCGGACGCGGGTCGTCCGGGGAGATGACCTGCAACTGCGACGGCTCCAGCTGGAATTGCTGTCGAAGGCGCGATGCCACATCGTCCGCTTGCGCCCGGCTGTCAAACACCGCCGCCAGTTTGCTCAGCGACTTCTCACCAAATACCGGGCCGTCCGTCTTCATCTCACCACTCCCTCCATTTCAATGGAGACAGCGTGGCCGTAGTCCGGTAGAAGGGCGGTGAATCTTCAGCGTGCAGCCTTGGAGCCGCGGCTGGATATGCCGGCACTGGCGACCACGTTGACAGGCGCGGGCTCGCTACGCGCGGCAGCAAGGATCTGGCTGGCGCTGCGGCCGCTGCAACCGAAGTAGCGCGAACCTGACAGCCAGCGGTCGTCCGGGTAGTACGCGAACACCAGCTGGTCGTCCTTGATCGTGTCGATCACCTCGCGGGCTACCTGTGGGCGCAGGGCGGGACAGCCGTAGCTGCGTCCCAGCCGACCCTGGCGCTGGGCCTGGTCGGGATTCACGTAGGGCGCCCCGTGGATCACGATCAGCCGGTCGCGGGCGTTGTCGTTGACGCCCGGCTCCAGTCCGTCCATCCGCAGCGAATACCCGTTGCCGCCCACATAGGTTTCCGCCGTGCGGAACAGCCCGAGGCTGGTCTGGTGGCTGCCATCGATATTGCTGAAGCGGTTGGCCATGTTCTCGCCACTGCCCTGGCCGTGAGCGACATGCTCGGCGTAGAGCAGACCCGGTTGCTCGACGTCAAACACCCACATCCGCTTCTGCGTGGATGGGATCGAGTAGTCGATCACGGTCAGCCGTGACCCTGCGCTCGCGCCGCTGTTGAGCGCGCACGCTCGCGCCTCCAGAGCCAACGCAAGGACGCCGGGATCGATTGCCGGCGCGAACCCGCGCAGCGTTGCCAGCAGGCTGACCTCGGGCCGCACGTCAGCGGTCTTCGCCGACCCGACCATCGGCCGTTCAAGCAGCGGCGCCTGGGCTGGGTGCCCTGCCGAAGCAGGCGCGTGTGCGGACACGGCGGGGCTGGCGACGACCGGAAGCGAGCCGGCGGAACACACGGCGAAGGCGGCGGCGCAGGCGGCGAGTATCGGAGCAGGCAGTCTTGGCATGACTGGCAGGATACGGCGCGAGGTGCGGACGCGTCTGAACAGGGCGTGAGACCGGTCGGCTTCGCGCCATCAATTGCCGCTGGGCGGTGGCGCTGCCGGATCCTCGTCCGCGCGGATGACGGTCAGGTCCGCCGGCGTGCGACCACGGATCGACTCGCTCGTCACCACCACGGTCGCGCCGGGCTGCAAGGCCTCGTAGATCTCCCTGCCGAAGGCCTGCGGGATTTTCAGGCCGCCACTGCCCAGAACGGACTCCACGGTAGCACCGGATTCATCGCGGGCGCCCATGCTGGCCACTTCCATCCAGCGCAGGGCCGGCCTGTCTTCCACCACCTGGCTCGGCGTAGCCTGCTCACCCTCCAGCAGCACATAGACATGCGTGCCGGGGACCGCTCCGCCTCGGGTGGCGACACTCGCTCGACCGATCTCGATCCCGTTGCGCATTGCCACCATCTCCTGGTCGGCCATGCTTAATACCAGTGTAAGGGCGCCCTCCGGGGCGCGCTCGGGATGCCAGATGTAGTCGCCCGGGTTGATGTCACCGAACTCGATCCGGTTCCCGTAGATGGCGCCCGTTTCCGGGTCGACCGGCGCCAGCCAGCCAGGATTGGAGACGGCAGGCGTATGCGAGGCCTCATCGGCCACGACCACGGTCATTCCGTGGCGGGTGACGCCGTAGAGTTTCTGCGAGAAGTCAAAGGGAAGGCGCACGCAGCCGTGGGACGCCGGATAGCCGGGCAAGCTACCCGCGTGCAGGGCGATACCGTCCCAGGTCAGCCGCTGCATATAAGGCATGGGCGCGTTGTTGTAGAGGTTGGAGTAGTGCTCCTTGCGCTTTTGCAGGATCGAGAACACACCGGTGGGCGTCTCGTGCCCGGCCTTGCCCGTGCTCACCGTCGACACACCGATGCGCACGCCGTTGCGGTAGACGTGCAACAGCTGCTCGGGGAGGCTGATGACCACCACGACCGGGCCAGCCGGCGCCATTTCGGGCATCCACAGGTACTCACCTGCCTCCAGACGCACGGTTGATGTCGGCGGCGGAGTCGGCGCAGTTCCGGCGGTCGGAACCGGCGCGTTCTGCGCACCCGCAGCGCCGGCCATCGCGATGCCCAGCGCAACTGCACAGACGTGCAACGCCCAGCTGCGTCGTCCACTGTCGTTTGGGCGGCGGGACAGGCGTGGATGCCTGTCCGGATCACCAGAGGATGCGTTTGTCATTGCAGTACCTTCGACTTTCAGGGTCTGCGCGCCATTATCCACGCTCCCATGCCAAGAGCCTGTTGTTGGCCGGCATAGGCGCGTCGTCCAGCAGCCGCAGCCCGATCGATCGGGCGAGTGCATCGACCGCCTCGAAATCGCGGATGCCCGAAGCCCGGTCACGCCCCTTGAGCCAGGTATCAAACTCCCGATTGCTGTCGCTGGTGTACGCGCCGGCGTAGTTGAAGGGCCCGTAGAGCACAACCGTAGCCGCCGGTGCCAATACCCGGTCCAGCCCGGCGAACAGCGACTGCACCTGCAGCCAGCCCATGATGTGCAGCGTGTTGGCACTGAAAGCGGCATCGAAGCGCTGATCGCCGGCACCCACGCGCCACGGTGTGTCGTCCACGTCCAGCACGTGCGGCGGCGGGGTGTTGACCAAAGCGGCCGCGTCCAGCCATTGCCGGATACCGGTCAGGTACCGGGCGCGGTCGGTGCATTGCCAACTCAGCCAAGGCATCGCTTCGGCGAAATGCACCGCATGCTGGCCGGTGCCGCTGCCGATTTCGAGCACGCGGTGACGATCGGCGAAGTGCGACTGCAGTGCTTCCAGGATCGGTTCGCGATTGCGCTCGGAAGCGGGGGAGAACGGTTTCTCGGTCATGGGCTGTGGCCTGTCGCCGGGTCGAATCACTGGATGCAAGGATGAAGCGGGCCGTCGGTATTGGCCAGCGGAATGCCCTGTGACGATAGGCGGACACCGTCACTGGACCCGCACCTTGCGGGTATCAGTCCGCCGCCAACGCTGCCTTGGATCGACGGTCGTCCCACCGCGCCCAGGCGTAGATCAGCAGTCCTCCGGCCGCGGTGGCAGCGCCGACATAGCCGGTCGACGTCCAGCCCAGTCCCGCCGTGATCGCCAGACCTCCCAGCCAGGGTCCCAGCGCGTTGGCTGCATTGAAGGCGGCATGATTGGAAGCCGCGGCGAGGGTCTGGGCCTCCCCCGCCACGTCCATCAGCCGGGTCTGCAACGCCGGGCCCAGCGCGCCCATGGTGCCGATCGCGAGCACCGCCGGCAGGATGCTCCACAGGGAGTGCGCGGCCAGCGGAAAGACCAGCAACACCAGCACCGACCACGCCAGGATGATCCCCGTAGCCCGGAACTGCAGGCGGTCGACCAGCCAGCCACCGGCCAGATTACCGATCACCGAGCCCACGCCGAACACCGCCAGTGCGACCGGGATCCAGCCATCGCTGACACCGGTGACCTCGGTCAACGTGGCCGTCAGGTAGCTGAAAACGCAGAACATGCCGGCGAATCCGATCGCGCCGATCAGCAGCGTCAGCCAGACCTGCGAGTTGTTGAATGCTCGCAGCTCGCGCAACGGGGACTGGTGTGGGTCGGCCGGCTCGGATCGCAGATGGCGGGCGATCATCGCAACCGTCGCCAACGCGACCAGAGCCACCAACGCGAACGTGTACCGCCAACTCAGCGCCTGGCCCATCCATGTCGCCAGCGGGTTACCGACCAGAATCGCGATAGACAAACCCAGCATCACCTGGCTGACCGCCACGCCGCGGCGATCCGGGCCGGCAATGTCGGCCGCCACCAGCATGGCGACGCCGAAATACGCACCGTGCGGCAAGCCGGCGATGAAGCGGAAAACCAGCATCGCGTGATACCCGGGAGCGAGCGCCGTGGCGATGTTGCCCAGCGCATAGAAGCCCATCAATGCCAGCAAGAGCGTCCTTCGTGGCAGGCGCGCGCCGAGGATCGCCAGCAGCGGAGCGCCCACCACGACACCCAGGGCGTACGCGCTGATCATGTGTCCCACCTGCGGCTCGGTGACGCCAAAGGCCTGCACCAGATTCGGCATCAGACCCATCATCGCGAACTCGCTGGTGCCGATGGCGAAGCCGCCCATCGCCAAGGCAAAGACGATCACCGCGTAGCGGCTTGGATCAGCAGATCGGGCTGGTCGCGCGGGGTGGGAGGGGGAGTCGGGCAAGGGAATCGTCCAGCAATAGTCAGCCGCCTATTGTGCGTGGCGGCACCCCGCAGCGGATTGACTGCTCCCAAACGTCCGGGCGCACGCACGGCCGCGGGACTTTTCGCAAGGGCGCAACGTCGGCGGCTCGAAGGCAATCGCATCCAGCTCGGGCATCATCACCGCATGGACCTGGCGAACACTCCGCACACCCTCTTGCTGCCGATAAGCCCCAAAGCATGGGCGCCACCGGAACGCGGCGTCACGGTGGACGGGATCACGTTCTTGCCCAAGGCGGAACTGCACGTCACTCTCATCGGCTCGCAACTGGGACGCGAACTGCACGCCACGTTTGCCGCGCACTTCCTGCGGGCCTATCTGGATGGAGCTTTCTCTTCGCGCGACTGGCAGTTCGTTCCTGGCGGACCGCTTTTGTTGCTCGCCCAACGGGTTCGCGACCGCGAGACCCCCGACGCCGGCGAGTTCTCCCGCGCCTCGATCATCGAATTGATTCAACTGCCTGCGATGCAGTCATTCCACCGGGAGCTCGGACGCCTGCTCGGCCGCCAGCTCGCCGTTCCACCACCCCACGTGACGCTGTTCACGGCGAATGATCCGCGCGGAATAAGTGTGTCCAGTCCCGAGCGGCTGCGTGCATTGACCGTGCGAGAAGTGGATCCCGAAGCAATATCGCACCACCGCTAGTCGAATCCGATACGCGTCTCCATACGCTTTGCCAGCGCAGAGTCTGGGTGCGATGCGGCAAACTCCGCCCCCGTTTCAGGGGTTTCCCCCAGTGTGGCGACTGCAGTGTCGCTGGATAAACGCGACACACGTCGCCGATCCGGTAATTGCTTAACGCCAACGGGCTGACGAGGGGATAACGGTCTGGCAGGGGAAGGAATCCACATGGGGAATCAAGGAACATGAAACGATATTCACGCGTAATGCTGTCCGTGGTCATCGGCGGGCTCCTTGCCACGACGGCATACGCTCAGGACTCGGTCGCCACACCGGCGGATGTTGCACTCACCGCACAGTTGAACGCCGAAGAAGCGTCTTTGCGGCCTCAGCGTCAAGCGTTTCAGCGCTATTTCCACGAAGCCTATGCGCGCTACCCGGCGATTCCGGTCGGTACGCTGGAGTCGATCGCCTACGTGCAGAGCCGCTGGCTGAACCTCCAGCCGGACGCCCGGCAGTCGCAGCTTGAAGCGCATCACCACATGCCCGCTGCCCATGGCGTGATGGGCCTCTACGCGGGCGAGGGTTTTGCCGACCAGCTGACCGCCGGCGCGCACCTGCTGGGGGTTTCACCGGCACTGGTTCGCAGCGATGCGCGCACCAACGTGCTGGCCGCCGCGGCGCTGCTGGACGCGGAAATACGCAAGGACCGGAAGCCGGTTGACGCCCGCTCACGCCTTGATGCCCGTGGGCGGAGCGCCGCCAGGCCGGAGGACATCCGCCCGGCGCTGATGCGTTACGCGGGCTTCGCGTCGTCCCCTGTGGAAGCCGCTCGTGCCAGCGCGGTTGGGGACTACGCCCGCACCAGCTTCGCCTATGACGTACTGCTGGCGCAGGACCGTGGCGTCAACGATCGCGGCATCGTGGTGCCCGAGCGCGCGATCGAATGGGAACGTGCATTCGACATGGCTCAGCTGATCGCGCTGCGCGCGCCGATGGTGCGGCTGGACGTGGTCAACGACCGGATCGAGACGGCGGATTATGAAATCGATCCCATCAGCGAGACCCTGCGCGCGAAATCCGGGCCAATGCGCGCGACCCTCAACGGGGGAACGGCGACAGGCCCCGACACCGGCATCCAGAGCACCGACTATGGTCCGGCGATCTGGAACGCCGCGCACTCGTCCAACTACAGCGCGCGGACGCAGGCGGTCAGCGCCGTCGTGATCCACACCGCCCAGGGCAGCTACGCGGGAACCATCTCCTGGTTCAAGAACGCCAGCTCCAACGTCAGCACCCAGTACGTGATCCGCAGCTCCGACGGCCAGGTCACCCAGATGGTGCGCAACAAGGACAAGGCGTGGCACGTCGGCAACCACAACGGCTACACGCTGGGCATCGAGCATGAGGGCTACGTCAACAACAGCTCCTGGTACACCTCGGCGATGTACAACTCATCCGCCGCCCTGGTGCGCAGTTTCTGCGCCGGCTACAGCACCATCCCCTGCAGCAGTGCCTACAAGGGGGCGTCCAGCAGCGGCCGCACGGTCCTTCCCACCAGCACCAAGATCAAGGGACACCAGCACTACAGCGGCGGCACCCATACCGACCCGGGCATCAACTGGAACTGGAGCAAGTACTACGGACTTCTGAATCCGGGCACTGGCGGCGGAGGCGGCCCGACGGGCAAGGTCACCTATCTCGACCGCTTCGAGAGCAGCGTCGGCCACTTCAATACCAGCCCGACCTATTCGGGCAGTACGACGGGCATTTCCACGGCGTCCAGTGCCACCCGCGACTGCACAACACGCAAGAACGGGACCTGCTCACTGCAGGTGAACCTCAAGGACAACACGTCGACGTCCGCGAGCTGGGCAGTACGCCTGCTGTCCGGCGGTGGCAGCCCCGGCAGCAACACCACGCTGAGCCGCGCCAACGGAACCATCGGTTTCTGGGTCTGGTCCGGCGGCACCGGCACCAGTGTCGGGATCGGCATCGACGACAGTGACGGTACCGAGCGGTCCACCAGCAAGGCGCTCGCGGCCAATACCTGGACCTACGTGTCGTGGTCGCTGCCCACGACGTCGCACTGGAACGCATGGGCAGGCGGCAATGGCGCGATCACGGCGGCAACCGTCAAACTGGATGCAATCTGGATCTACCACGCCAACACCGCTTATGACGTCAATGTCTATATCGATGATGTGCAGATAAAGAACTGAGACAGCGTCCAGGCATCACCGCCCGCCGGACGTTCAGCCGGCGGGCACACGAACCACTTTGAAGACCGGTGTCTGGAGGCATGGTCTTACGCATCGGGACCCGGGGAGCAATAGTTGCCTGGCAATTCCATACGGGAAGGGGAACGGTCGCAACCCAATAGTGGTGCTAACCTTCGCTCGTGCTACGGACGGCAACCGTCCCCCGTATCGCCCACCCGCCGGATCAGCGGGTCGTCTCATCTCATGGAAGTGGATGCAACCTATGGATACGGATATCCAGTCTGTCGCCTCACTGGCGCGGGCATTGGCCGGGGTGTCGCAGCATCGGCGCCTGATCGAACTCGATACCGCCCTGCCCGATGCGCTCGTGGTCGAACGCTTCGAGGGTACTGAAGCGGTCTGCGACGATTTCCGCTTTACCCTGGACTGCCTGTCCGCTGATGCCTTTCTCGACGTACACGCCCTGCTCGGCAAGCCGATGGCGCTGCGCCTGCGCCTTGCCGATGGCGGCTTGCGCCACTGGCACGGCCACTGCACGCGTGTCGCGACAGTGGGCAGCGACGGGGGTCTGTCGCGCTATCAACTGGTCATGGAGGCGTGGACCGCATTCCTGAAGCTGCGCCGCAATGCACTCGTGTTCCAGGATCTGGACGCACTTGGTGTTCTGGAGCGCGTGCTGGATGACTATCCCCACGCGGCACTGCGGGTGGATGCGACCCAGTCGCTGCCGGTATACCCGATTACCACCCAGTACCGCGAGACTGACCATGCGTTCGTGTTCCGCCTGCTGGCGGATGCCGGTCTGGCATGGAGGTTCGAACACCCGCAGCACAACAGGGGCGGCGCCACGCTGGTGGTATTCGACCGCGACGCCACCGTGCCGACGGCGACCGAGCCCAGCCTGCGTTTCCACCGCAGCGACGCGACCGAGGGCACCGACGCGATCCAGCGCTTCAGCGAGCAGCGCCACGCAACCACCAGCGTGGCGACCACAGCAAGCTGGCAACCCGGGCAACTGGAAGCCCTGTCCGCCAGCGCAGCGGCCGCACCAGGCGGCCCCCATTTGCCCGACCTGGAAACGTATGTGTCTGCACGCAGCGGGCGCTTCGCCAGTCGTGCCGAAGCCGATCAGCACGCCGCCCTGCAACTCGACGCGCTGCGCCTGCCACAACGCCTCCACGCGGGAGCCGGGAGCGCTCGCAGCATGGCGCCTGGCTTTGCCTTCATCCTGACCCAGCACCCCGATCTGTCCGGGCAGTCCTTCGTGCCACTGGTGATCGAACACAAGGCCGCCAACAATCTGGGTAGTGGTATCGCCGCACTGCTCGATCAAGCGGACCAGATAGAGCACGGCAACTACCGCAACCGCTTCATGGCGGTCACATCCGGGACCCCGGTAGTGCCGATAGCCCGCTACAAGCCGACGGCCCCGGGCCTGCAGACCGCTACGGTCGTCGGCCTGGCCGAGTCCGCGCTGACCTCAAGCCGTGATCATCAGGTGCGGATCCAGTTCCCATGGCAGCGCGGCGTCGCGCCCGGCTCCGGAGGCCTGACCGAGACCGGCTCCAGCGCCAATCCCGAAGGCCATGCCCCCGGTGATGAGACCGCGGGCGCCTGGGTGCGCGTGGCCGAGTGGATGGCCGGCCCCAACTGGGGCAGCCACACTCTGCCGCGGATTGGCAGCGAGGTACTGGTCGACTTCCTGCATGGCGACATCGACCAGCCGGTCATCACCGGCCAGCTCTACAACGGACGGGTCGCGCCACCGTTCGCACTGGCTGACGGCAGCAACCATCCCGGCACCCTGAGTGGGCTGCATACGCGCAGCCTGGATGGCAGCGGAACCCAGCAGTGGGTAATCGACGACGCTCCCGGCCAGCTGCGACAGCGGCTACACACCAGTCTGGCGGATAGCCGGCTGGAGATCGGCTACCTCATCAATCACGAAGACGCCCGCCGCAGCGGCCTGCGAGGCTCCGGCTTCGACCTGGCAACGCTGGGCTGGGCAAACCTGCGTGCCGGCGGCGGCATTCTGCTGTCCACCAGCGCCCGCCGCGAAGGCGTCTCCACCCAGATGGATGTGGCAGAGGCGGTCGCCCGCCTCAAGGGCGCCGAGCGCACGGCGCAGGCAATGGATGAGGCAGCAAGCACTGCCGAAGTCGCACCCCTGTCTGCCAACGAGCGACAGACGAAGATGCTGATGGCCGTGGACCCGGAGCAGGACGGCCGATACAGCGGCGCCATCAACGGACAAGCAACCACCAAACCGGCGGGCGCGGAAAGGGACGGGGGCGGCCCGGTCGAACGGCTGGCCACTCCGCTGCTGTTTGTCGAAGGCCCGGATGCGATCGTATTGGCAACCCCCAAAAGCGCAGTGGCTTATGCCGGCGGCAGCGTGCACCTGACCAGTCAGCAAGACACCCATGTCGCTGCAGGGCAGACCGTGGCCGGCGTGGCCGGTGGTCAACTGGCTCTATTCGCGCAACATGGACCGATCAAACTCATCGCCGCCGATGGCCCGATGAGTCTGCAGTCACACACCGGCGCGTTGGAAGTGTTGGCAGACAAGTCCGTGAGCATCACGGCACGTGACAATCGCATCGATGTATTGGCGAAGGACAAGATCGTCCTGCAGGCCGGGCAGACCCGGATCACCCTGGAGGGTAGCGACATTACGTTTGCCTGCCCGGGGGAGTTCCGGGTGAGGGCGGGGCAGGTGCCGTTTGCTGGAGGTGCAATTGGAGGAGCAAGTCTTCCGCCGCTTCCAATAAACCTGGCAGCAATGTTCAGTGAGCAATTCCACGTCGTATCCGAGCAGGACGACCTCCCCGTTGCAGGAGCGTCTTATCGCATCACTGGTTCCGATGGGCGGCTCTGGGAGGGTGTGACAGGCAAGGACGGCCTCACCGAACGCGTGTTCACGAGAGAAATCATCGCATTGACGGTCGAGATTCTGAAATCATCCGCCGATGACGAAAGGGTCATCAAATGAGTGGACACAATGGAGTTGTCAAGAAGACTGCCAAGAGTGCAGCATCCACCAACAAAACTCCAAACTCTCTCGTAAAGGTCGTGGTTACGGCGACAACAGGAAAGTGGATCTCGCCGTCTGCACAAAAAGAATACTACATTGGTGAGGACGCCACCTTTCCCTCAATAGTCTTTGAAATTGAGACCGCTGACGCCGGACCTTACGTGTGGTCATGGACTATAACGTGGGAGGCCAAACAACGAACGCGAGAAACGGGAAGCAGGAAAGACAAGATACTTCGAACTCTATCCGAAAGCGGCGTTTTCGAATCCGGCGAGAAGACATGGACCGCGGACCTGCATGCAAAAATTATCGGTGGAAAGCTCACTTTGAAAGTTGACACCGGTAGCAACGTATTTCAACGGTCAGTGACAATCAAGGGAAAAAATCCCGGAGAAGCCAGGATTACCGAGTTACTTAAAGGCATCTCTGATGTGGCTGGGTTCGAGAGCATAATCGAGCAGGAGAGCAACTTTAAAAATTTTATCGCCGCTGACGGTGAGCCTTTACTTTCGTTTGACGGCGGATACGGCCTTACACAGATGACGAATCCGGCGCCGAGTTATGAAGAGATATGGAATTGGGAAGCAAATGTAAAGGGAGGTTCAGCTCTATATCAGCAAAAGCAGAAGGCTGCAAAGACCTTTCTGGGGAAAAATAAACGCGCATACACCAGTGAACAATTGAAACTTGAAACCTGGTCACGCTGGAACGGCGGCTCCTATCATGTCTGGGATGATCAAGCGGAACTATGGAAGCGCAACGAAAACATGCTGTGTGACTCCAATACTGGAAATATCGGGTGGGACGTCACCGCTTCCGAGAACCGGGACAAATCAGAATCGGAGCTTAGGACGCGAGATAAAGACACTTACGCCAACCCGAAGAGAGACAAAACAGCTTCAAACAAGTGGAAATATACGGGAGTATGTTATGCGGACCATCTCAACGACGACTAGCCTTCTCGTAACGATTGCAATGCTCATCGGGTGCGCACGCCATTTACACGAGAACAGACTGATATTCAGCCTGCTTGACGGCACCGATATTTCAATATTTTACGGAAAGGAAAAATTCGCTGCACACTCGCCTAAAGCGGGCCTACGCACGATGTTGCAGGCCGATGATACGTTGGCAGATGAACTTAAAAAATCAGAAGAGATATTGCCATTTCATAGCGGAAACTCCACTGCGAATGGCAGCCCGTTTCTGACAGCCATAATTCGAATCCGGTCTGCCCCCGATAGTCCGGATGGCCGATGCGGCGCGGGCCACGAAGACTATGTATTGCTAATTGGCATCGACGGGAACACTGCTCGCCTCAATGATCAGATGCTCATCCAGAGCTGCCTGAAAGATATATCACTCGTCTCTGACAAAGGAAGTTCCCCGAAAGATGCAGTCTTCCCCTCCTCCGCCCCCTATATAGCCTCGTTCCAGTCGAGCTCAGCGCCGGGCTTTGAGATAGAAGACCACCGGATCAGAATCGTAGATGGCAAATTGCAGATTACGGATTGAGAGGTTTGAACCCTATCGTTGGTGTCCTGCTCTGATGAACCAAAAAGGGTGCAGTTCCGTCAGGCCATCAATCCCAGCGCACCAACGGAAGTGGATGATCCGCAATTTGGTAGCTGACTTGAGAAGGACGGCACTGACCGCTGGCCACAATCTCACCCCCTGAGACCGCTGCATGCTCCCATGGCGCCCTTTGATCACGATGGCCGCCATGTCCTACGCACTTGCTCCCCGCACCGCTG
>RCMY010002654.1_pt1 | contig 18830 bp, 15 predicted proteins | sample 2041341 | NCBI WGS metagenome assembly RCMY01 (sample SAMN09708234, study PRJNA481090) | Marine sediment metagenome, whole genome shotgun sequencing project. | reverse complement strand
TCCCAGTCGTATTTCGATCGGGGTGTGTTCCAGCGGGACCTCGCACGGCGCGTGGCGATTCGCACGGAGAGCCCCGATCCGGCGCAGCGCCCGGAGCTCTACCGGTATCTGACCGACGAGTTGGGGTCGGCGCTCACGGCGATGGGGTTCGAGTGCGTGGTCCACGAGAACCCGGTGACTCGCGGTGGACCGTTGCTGGTGGCCCATCGCCACGAGGCCGACGACCTCCCCATGGTCATGTCGTACGGTCATGCCGATGTGGTGCTGGGCTACGACGACGAGTGGCGAGACGGCCTCGATCCATGGGAACTCGTGGCGGAGGGCGAGCGGTGGTACGGGCGCGGCACTGCGGACAACAAGGGTCAGCACACGATCAACTTGGCCGCATTGCGCAGCGTGCTCGAGCAGCGGGGCCGACTCGGATTCAACGCCGTGTTCCTGTTCGAGACGAGCGAGGAGACCGGCTCGCCGGGGTTACGGGAGTTCTGCGAGGCGAACGCCGACCTGTTCGCCGCCGACGTGTTCATCGCCAGCGACGGACCGCGCATCCAGCCCGACGGACCGACGATCTTCATGGGGTCGCGCGGCGCGTTCAACTTCTCGATGCGGCTCACGCTTCGCGACGGAGCGCACCACTCCGGCAACTGGGGCGGGCTGCTGTCGAACCCGGGAGTGATCTTGACGCACGCGCTTGCGTCGATGATCAGCGCCCGCGGCGAACTGCTGGTCGACGGGTGGAAGGCCGAGCCGATGACCGACTCGGTCCGCGACGCCATCGGGCGTCTCTCGGCCGGTGCGGCTGGCGGGCCGGCCATCGACCCCGAGTGGGGCGAGCCGGGGTGCACACCCGAGGAGCGGGTCTTCGGCACGAACACATTCGAAGTGCTGGCGTTCGAAACCGGCAATCCGCGTAACCCGGTCAACGCGATCCCACCTTCGGCCGTCGCCCACTGCCACCTGCGCTTCGTCATCGGCACGAACGCCGCCGACCTGCTCCCTGCGCTGCGCACGCATCTCGACGGAGCCGGATTCGAGCAGATCGAACTCGAGCCAGGGGACGTGGTGATGCATGCCACACGCCTCGATCCGAACCATCCGTGGGCGCAGTGGGCGATCGAGTCGGTCGGAAGGACCAGCGGCAAGGAGGTCGCAGTCATCCCCAATCTGGGAGGCAGCCTGCCAAACGACGTGTTCGCCGATGTCCTCGGCCTGCCGACGATCTGGGTGCCGCACTCCTACGCCGGATGCTCGCAACATGCGCCGAACGAACACGTCCTAGCCGCAACATGCGAAGAAGCGCTCCAGATCATGACCGGCCTCTGGTGGGACCTCGGAGAACCCGGAACCCCAGTCTCCGACCGAGCCTCCTGAGCGGCGCTGCGGCCTCCCGTATCCCGATATCTACTTGCTGTGCAGTCTCAAGCGCCACGCCTGCCGGGTGAACTCGATCCGGTCGGGTTGCGTTCTTGCCCTGCATTTGAAGGGGTGGCGGGCCGGCCGTGTCCCCGAACGCCGGCTGCGCGACATCGGTCGACACATGGATGATGCTCCCCGAGCACGGGATGGCGCTCGTTCTGGGAATGCCCCCATTGCGCTCGAGCGCTATCGGGCCGTGGTCGAAGCGTCGGGCAGCCCCGGGGTGTCACCGCGACGCCATCCCCAGACGCGGGCTCGGATTGCCCCGGACGCCAAGCCGGCGACGCGCTGGTGGGATGTCCTGACCGTTGCGCACACGAAACCCGGGGCAGAACTTGCAGCGACGCGCCAGAGACACGCCGGACCACCCCTGGGGTACGGCGTGTCTCGGGTACACCGATCTGCCTCATAGCGCGAGTTCGGTGACCTCAGAGCCCTGACGCGGCCGCATCATCTACCGGACCCGATTCTGACTGCGACGACGAAGGCTCGTGGTTGCGTCGCTTGCGCTGCGAGACTGGAATCATGGAACGCATCACCTTGCTCTGCACCGACGGTTCGGAGTTGGCAATCGAGGCGCTGCGAGCGTCGCTCCCGCTCCTCGCACCGGCTGACCGAACCGTCGTCGTCACGGTCGAATCGCCGGTTGCGACCGACACCACGACTGGCAACGGCTTCCACGCCACAACCAGGGCAGACCTCGACGCCGAGGTCGAGACGAGCGGTGACGCACTCGCCCGAGACCACCTGATCGCCACGGTCGACGCGCTCGGACTCGCCGACGTCGAGCTGATGGCCGTGGTCGGAGAACCCGGCGCCGCCATCTGCGACCTCGCCGAGCAATTGCCGGCGAGCGTCGTCGTCATCGGCACAAGCGGTCGGAGCGGGCTCCGACGCGCGGTGATGGGCTCCACGTCCGATTACGTGATCCGCCACGCCCGCTCCCCAGTGCTCGTCCAAGGCGTCGGCGACCGCTAGCACGACACGCCGGCGGGGCCCGCCGGCGTTACGATGCATGCCTCTCGCCCAGGCGAGCCGGATCCTCTTGGATCATCAACCTGTCGCCTGTCGCCGGCTCCGAAGCGCTCGTCGCGTGACTCGGTCACGATTGCCTCAGGCGGTGGGTGCCTGGTCCGGGAAGATGTCTGCTTCGCTCATGAGGCTGGAGGTGTGAGCCTCACAACGCTCGCCTAATACCCGGGGGTCTTGCCCACCGACCTCCGGTGGGTACGGGCCGGCGGCGCGCCGTGGTTCGGCACTCCTGTGACGGAGTCGATGCAGGTATTCGGTGCAGAGGGACTCGAACCCCCGACATCTGCCTTGTAAGGGCAGCGCTCTAACCAGCTGAGCTATGCGCCCGAGTGAGCCGATGCTAGCGGCGAGCGTCTGGCGGGCAGCCGGGTGTTCTCAGGAGAACTTGGTGCGGGGACGCTCGACGAGTTCGCCGTCGATCTCGATGTCGACCTTCTCGTTGTAGAAGCACACGAGCCCGGCGATCGCCTCCGACTCGGGCAGCGGTGTGGTGTAGCCCCACACGGTGTCGTCGTGGGTCGTGTCGCCGACCGTCACGCTCCAGTAGCTCGCCCAGCCCTTGTACGGGCACCCGCTCGACGTGTCGGTCGGCGTCAGGAGATCCATGCGGACGTCCAGCTTGGGCAGGTAGTAGCGAGCGGGCAGACCGGTCTCGTACAGGATCGTCGGACGCACCGAATCGGCGACCACCTCACCGTCGATCAGCACCCGGACGTGGCGGCTCGACGGCAGTGCGTCGATGCGAACCTCCGGGCTGCGCGGGTGCACGAACACCTCGGTGTTCTCCTCGAACCACGAATCCATCGCACCCCACTCGAAACGCACGAGGTCACGGAGCTCCTCCACCGGCGAGTCGAGATGACGCCACGCCGCGTCGGCGATCGTGCGCTCCCCCACGATCAGGTCGTATCGGGTGCCCTCACCGCGGCTCGGCGAACGCACCGTGCCACCGTTCTCCACCAGTTCGCCGTCGATCGCGTCGACCGGGAAGTACCACGCCGGGTAGTACGGAATCTCCCACACGTACCGGACCTCGCAGCTGTCGACCACCGTGCGTCCGCCGACCACACCTCGAATCCACTTCGGGTTCGGCTCGACTCGGACGCGTGGACGCTCACTTGCCATACCTGCACCAACACGAACCGCTCGTCGTCGATTCCACCGTTACGGCAGGATGAGGCGATGAAAACCGACAGCAAACTGCTCCGACACGCCAGCGAGCTGGCGATCGGTTACACGGAACGTGTCGACGGCCGTGCGGCGACGGCGACCCCCGCTGCGATCGCGGCCCTCACTGTGTTCGACGAGCCTCTCCCTCACACCGGGGCGGACGCCACCGAGACACTGGATCTCCTCGCCGAAATCGGCGGCGCAGCGACCACCGCCTCGACCGGCCCCGACTACTACGGCTTCGTCACCGGGGCGACGTACCCGGTCGCGCTCGGGACGTCGTTCGTCGTCGACGCCTGGGACCAGAACGCCGCGCTCCCGGTCATGTCGCCGGTGTCGTCGGCAATCTACGACGTGACGCGCAGGTGGCTCCTCGAGATGCTCGGGCTGCCCGGACAATCCGACGTGTCGTTCGTGACCGGAGCGACCCTCGCCAACGCCAGCTGCATCGCCGCTGCGCGTGACGAACTGCTGGAGCTCGCGGGCTGGGACGTGCAGCGCGATGGTCTGTTCGGCGCCCCGGAGATCAACGTGATCATCGGCGATCAGGCCCACAGCACGCTCCGAAAATCGCTCGGTCTCGTCGGACTCGGCCGAGAACGGGTGACGATCGTGCCGGCCGACGACCAGGGTCGCATGATCGCCGGGCAACTGCCCGCGCCCGGCTCGCTCTCCGGCCCCGTGCTCGTGTGTGCCCAGGCCGGCGAGGTGAACACCGGTGCGTTCGACCCCTTCGACGAGATCGCGGACTGGCTCTCGCACGCGGACAACGGTTGGCTTCACGTCGATGGCGCGTTCGGGCTGTGGGCGCTCGCCGACCCGTCGCGATCGGCAGTGGTCAACGGACTCGACCGCGCCGACTCGTGGGCAACCGACGGGCACAAATGGCTCAACGTCACCTACGACTGCGGGATCGCCTTCGTGCGCCGCGAGGGGGCGCTCCGTCGCACCTTCAACGCGGCGGCGGGTTATCTCCCTCCCGAATCCAGCTTCGAGGCGATGCACCACACGCCGCAATCGTCACAGCGCGCCCGTCAGATCGAGGTGTGGGCCGTGCTGCGTACGCTCGGCCGGACAGGCGTTGCCGAACTCGTGCAACGCACATCCTCGTGCGCCGTCACGATCGCCGACCGCCTTCGGTCGGCCGGCTTCGACATCCTCAACGACGTGGTGCTCAACCAGGTACTCGCTCGCTACCGCGACGGAGCGACCACCCAGCAGCTCGTCGCTGCGATCCAGGCCGACGGCCGAATCTGGTGCGGCCCGACCAACTGGCACGGCGAAACAGCGCTTCGTATCAGCGTGTCGTCGTGGAAGACCACGACCGACGACGCCGAACGGGCCGCGGCGATCATCATCGAGTGTGCGGCCGACCTCGGAACCGGGTGACGACCGGTCGTCACGGGCGGCGACGGAAGATCGGCCGCTGCGCGTTCAGCAGTCGCCGACCACGACGGACGATGCGCCTCGCCTGGGTGCGCGTCGCTCGAAGTAGGTGCGATCCTCGGGCGGACGCCAGCTCGAGCTGCTGCCAGGTCCGGTCCACCGGGCCACGGCACCGAGGCGGGAGCCGCGGCAACCAGGCAACACTCGCCGAGATGTCCCCGGCACGTCGGGCAGTCCGCAACTGTTCCTCGGAGAGCTCCCCGTCTCGAACGCACGCCACGTAGACATCCGCCCAGACGCCCCGCGCCGGTTGCCGAGGATGCAGCCAGGGCCGCCGATTCCAGTTCGTGAAGTGCAGGATCTTCGTGTCGTCCAGCGGCTGTTCGAGGTCGTTCCACATCGCCGGGAGGGGCGAGATGTCAATGTCGACCTCGGTCAGGAATCGATCGGTGAGGCTGATGACGTCCTGATATTCGATCCGCCCGTCTCGTAGGCGATCGGTGATCGCGACCACGTCGAGGTTCCGACACCTCGTCGCGTCGAAGAGCATCACGGAGCTCATGTACCCCTCGGTCTGGAACGACGACGCTGCACCACGGTGTGCAGCGTGGGGCACCGCAGCGAACGGCGCTCCATCGAGTGGGTACTCCCAGAGTTCGGCGATGTCGCCGAGCGCCAGCATGTCGGACTCGCAGTAGATCGCCCGACCCTCGAAACCGCACAGGGCAGGCGGGGCGAACCGCGCGAACGAGAACGGGGTATGGCCCTCGATTCGGCCACGCCACGCGTCCGGAAGCGGCGTCTCCCGACCGGTCACGGCGTCCCTGGTGCAGTGGGCGTCACCATCGATGACGTCGATCCGGACGTCGCCGGTGGCGTGGGCGAGCACGGAGTGCACCATCACGGCTTCCTCGACCCGTTGGTGCACACCCGAGCCCAGGAACACTCGAATCGGTCGTCCGGTCATGAGTCTCCGACCCCTTCGTCGGCGTCTGCATGCCAGACATCGGCTTCGCCCTGGACCCGATACATCTGGTACAGACCGGCGTAGGTACCACCGAGCCGGATCAGCTCCTGATGCGTTCCCTGCTCGGTAGCCCGGCCCTCGTCGAGCACGACGATGCGATCGGCCAGGGCCAGGGTCGAGAACCGGTGAGAGATGAGCAGCGTCGACCGTCCCCGAGCCAGCGCCTTGAACTGTGAGAACACCTCGTACTCGGCCTCGGCATCGAGGTTGGCCGTCGGCTCGTCGAGGATCATCAACGGCGCATCCCTGGCGACAGCTCGAGCGATCGCCAACGTCTGCCACTGCCCGCCGGACAACGAGGTCCGGCCGAACATCCGCCCGAGCATCTCGTCGTACCCCTCGGGGAATCCCATGATGACCTCGTGGAGCCCGATCCGCTCGGACACGGCACGAACGGCAGCGGGGTCGTCGATGAGATCCTCCCATCGACCCATCGCGATGTTCTCGCCGGCGGTGGCGTTGTACCTACCGAAAGACTGGAACACGACGGCGAGCTGACGCTGCACGAACGCGGCGTCGACGGTCGTCAGATCCTGCCCCGATACAAGGATGCGTCCACTGTCCGGCGAGTACAAACGGCTCGCGAGCTTGACGAGCGTCGACTTGCCGCTGCCGTTGCGGCCGACCAGCGCCACCGTCTCGCCGGCGCCCACACGAAACGACAGACCGTCGAGCGTCGGCCGTTGGGCACCCGGGTATGTGAAGGTCACGTCATCGATGACGAGACCGTCGTTCGACATGGCGAAGGGGGGCGCCGTTGCGGGGGTCGCCCGAACGGGCGCGGCCGACGGTTGCGGCGCCAGTGCCTCCTCGACACCCGACCTCGAGAAACTCGGCGGTAGGGCGAAGAACCGGCGTAGGTGATCGAGGTGGGACATGTGCCACCGAAGGCTCCCGATCGACATCACGAAGCGGTCGATCGCGGTGCGGAGGCCCGCAGCGGCCGTGGCGAAGATCGCGATGTCACCAACGGTGAGTCCGCCCGAGATGACTTGGACCGCGACCTGGTACAGCGCGATGTGGACGACTCCCACCGCCAGGAGGTTGAACGCCAGAGAGCCCGACAGCTCCAGGCGGTACGAGCGTTCGTTCTGAGCGCGGATGACGGACATCCGCTCACGCAGCCGGCGGATGAACAGTGGCGCCAGGTTGTACGCGCGGACCTCGGGGATCACATCCTCGGTCGTCACCTGGGACGAGTAGTACTCAGCCCAACGCCGGCCGCGGAGCTGGCTGGTCGTGATGTCGAAACGACTCTTGGCCACCCATGATCGAAACCACAGGTACGGCAGTGCGAGAGGGATGAAGTACAGGAGCAACTTGGGCTCGATCTGCATGAGGATCACGAGTAACGAGGCGATCGTCACCGTCGCGGCAAGTGATCGGACGCATTTCACGATCATCTCGTGGACATGTTGCGCCGGGTTCTGCTTGGCGAGCCGGAAGGTGTCGTGGAACTCGGGGCTCTCGAAGTAAGCGAAATCGAGGGCCGACGCGTACTCGATGATCGAGATCGACGTTTGTTCCTCCAGCGCCTCGAGGTTGCTCTGTGCCAAGAACTGCTGCAAGGACGTCGACAGGGCGAGCACCGCGGACAGAACGAAGCTCGCCAGCACGAGGATGCCCAGGGTGCCGGCACCGGAGGTGCCACTCCCGACGACGTCGACCGCACGGTTCACCATGCTGCGCAACACCAGCGCCAACGCGGCCGGAACCAGGCTTTCGACCAGAGGCACGACGATCAGCGCGGCGGTGCGCGTCCGGCTCGCGGCCCACGAGAGCCCGAGTCCGAACGCGACGTTCCTACCCAGGCCACTCAGTCGTCTCATCCGCCTCATGCAGGCCCGTGCCTCCGTGTTTCCAACTCTGCGGGCGACGGACCGAGAAAAGCAACTGGGTCGCCATGTCAGCAGCGAGTCCGCCCGTCCACGTGCACCTTACGTAACCTGGGACCGATGTTCTCAACCCAATCGGCCATGCCGTCGCAACGTCACCGGGCGAACCGGTGAACGATCTGCACGTCGGACTCGTCGCGGCCTGCGTCGCCGACGACGACGCTTTTCCGGCTGCGCTCGACCGCTGCATGAGTGCGGTGCAGTTCGACGGCGTCGACCCCGTCAGTGCCGAGCTGCTTCCGCTCCTGTACCGGCGGGTCGAGGATCTCGATCTCGAACATCCGTCACGTCGTCGACTGCGGTACTTCTACCTGCAGACCTGGCGGCGCAACCAGATGCTCCTGCATCGCGCCCGGTCCGTTCTCGAGCATCTGGACGATGCGGGCACGCCGGCCGTCGTGCTCAAGGGCGGGGCGATCGCGTCGTCGCGGTACCGGGATGATCTCGGCGTACGACCCATGGGTGACCTCGACGTGCTGATCAGCCCCGGCTCGGCGCCGGCACTCCTGCGTTGGATGCTGGACCACGGTTGGCACGTCGACGACACCCTCGGCTGGACACACTCCCAGTACGTGGCGGCGCACCACGCCGTCAGCATGCACCACGGTACGGACGGCGCGGTCGACGTCCACGTCGGACTCCTGTCAACCGATCACAGTCCGGATCTGGATGCCGACCTCATCCGCACTGCTGAGCCGGCATCGTTGGGCGGCCTGTCCGTGCGCGTGCTCGACACGACGTCGCAGATCATGCACACCCTCTCCCACAGCAACCCGAACGGCCTCCGTCACATCGTCGATGCGCTCTACCTCATCGCCGACCGCACATCCGAGATCGACTGGGACGTCGTGTGCGACCAGGTGATCGCGCGACGGAGCATCGCCCGAACCATGGAGACGATCGAACGGCTGTCCGCATTCGCTCCCTCGGCGGTGCCGGCAACCGTCGTCGACCGGCTGGAGCACGCACCCCGCCACTGGTCAGACTGGTCCTACCAGAGTCGCCCCATGGCCTCGCTCCAGGGCGTCCGGATCTTTGCGAGTCGATGGGCCCAGCGCAGCCGGGGGCAATCACCGTGGGTTCGACTGCAGATCGCAGGCCTGCTGACGCGCCACTACCTCCACGCCGCTGCGGGTCGGCGAACTCGGCCCTGAGTCGATCACCGACTCGCGAACAGGTAGCCGACGGTGCTCCGGAGGCCCCCGTGGCGTCGAACGCTGGCCGCCAGGACCCTCGCCTGACGGGAACGGTGTATCCACTGCCGCCTGACGAACGTCGTGGTGCGGGGCAACCGCCGGTCGCGCTCGGCGCGTGCCGCACGAGCGACCGCGAGGGTTCGTTCGAGCGATGCGAGTTCGTGATCGACGGTGGTCAAGTACTCGAGCCGGGACACCATCATGGGAAGCAGATGTCCGACTGCCGGGTCCGTCAGCACCGATTCGATGTCGGGGAACGCGTCGGTGTGGCGGGCGAGGGTGAGCGCACCGATCGCCCACCGCAGTGTCTGAGGGTCGCGGGGTGTTTCGGTGAGGAACGCAACGAACAGATCGGTCGACGATGCTCGGCAGCGACCCTGCCGATCTCCCGTCGAACGCTCCCACACGGCCAACTCGAAGTTCTCGTCGTGGACAGCCGGGTTGAAGCGGACCCCGAGCACGACGCGCGAACCAGAGTGTGTGTTCTCTTCGAACTCCCATTCGGATCGGATCAGTCGTTGCCGAATCGATGACCGAGACTCGTCTCGACGGATCTGCCAACCGGCATCGACCAAGGCGTCCAGCGCATCACGCATCTGGTGCTCGGGGACAGTGACACGGGGGGTGACCAGCGGCAGCACCAGCGGCTCCACGACCACTGGCAACGCGTCGTGGTCCGCTGGGCCCAGGCATCGGACACCGCTCGTGGCCAACGTGTGCATGGCTCGCTCGGCAGCCACGACGTGCCGTTGGCGAGTGACCCACCGCTGCCGGTAGATGCCACGGAGACGTCCGAGATCACGATCGTCAGGAGCGCACCGCTCCATGCGGAGGTACGCCGACGGCAAGAGCTGGTGGGATGCGTTCGAGGCGTCATCGAGTTCGACGAGCTCACGCCACCGGTGCAGGAGGTCAAGGTGATCGCCATCGCCGGCCAACACGAATCGCAGGAGGGCCCCGTCGGCCTCGTCCGGCTGGAACTCGGCTGCCGGTGGCGGCGGTCCCACCACGCCGAACTCCGCCGGCAGCGCCGAAGTTCGACGGACCGTGCCGGCGTCCGACCGCTGCTCTTCACCGTCGCTCCGCATCTCGATCCGTGACACCGTAGCTGCGCCTCCCGAGATCGCGAACTCGCCTTTCAGGCCGCATGTCGCTACTGTGGGGGTGACGGCGATCAGACGCATGCGGATGCACGAGAGTGCAGGTGGCTGATCGAGTACATCAAGGGGCGGCGGGTGGAGTCAGAACGACCGACAGGGTTGCAAGCGCATGGGTCCGATGGACAGGGGTCCGCGCCGGTTCCACTGGTCAGTGTGGTGATTCCCACGTTCAACCGGGGTCGGTTCCTTGCCGACGCCATCGAAAGCGTGTTCAGCCAAGGCATCGAACCGCTCGAGTTGATCGTGATCGACGGCAATTCGACCGACGACACGATGGACGTCCTGCAGCGCTGGAACGGTTCGATCCGACTCCATCGCGAGCCGAACCGGGGCATCGGGTACGCCCGCAATCTCGGAGTCGAGATGAGCTGCGGACAGTTCCTCGCCTTCCTCGACTCGGACGACTACTGGCTTGCGGACAAGCTCGCTCGCCAGCTGCGCGAGTTCGAGTCGGATTCGGCGCTCGAGGCCGTTTTCGGGCACGTCGAGCAGTTCTACGACGCGTCGGTCGACGAGGAGTTCCGCCGGCGACACCCGATCAAGACGCTGGTCGGTCCCGCCCGGCTCTCGGGGGTCATGCTCATCCGCCGGGAGTCGTTCTACCGGGTGGGCCTGTTCGATCCGGAATCGCACGGAGGGGTCGACGTCGCGTGGGGAATGGCGGCCAACGCCGTCGGTCTTCGGAGCACGATGCTCTCCGACGTCGTCATGGCCCGCCGACTCCACGAAGATCAGGTCAGCACGAAGACCGGGGCAGCAGCGAATCGAGCACGCGTGCTCGCGCTCAAGCGCGGTCTCGACGCCCGACGAATGTCGGCAAGTTCATCCAGCGAGAAGGAGACCGAGGAGCAGTGACGTGGCACATCTAAAGATCAACACACCAGGGGTCGTACACGAGACCGTCGACGGCGAAGTCGTCATCGTGAATCTCGACAACGGGCTGTACTTCAGTACCGACCAGATCGGTACGAACGTCTGGGGTCTGCTGGCCGAGGGCAAGCCGGTCGATGCGATCCTCGAATGGGCGAGCACCACCTATGGCGACCATCCCGAGACGACCGCCGATGTCAACGCCTTCCTGACCCAGCTCGCCGACAATCAACTCGTCGTGGCGGTCGAGGACGCACCTGAACCCGAGCCCAACATCGCCACGCCACCGGTGCCGACCGCCTACGTTCGGCCCGAGCTGCAGGTGTACTCCGACATGGAGGAGCTGCTGCTCCTGGATCCCGTCCATGACGTCGGAGATGCCGGCTGGCCGAACACGGCGTGACGCCGTGCACGACGGGACCGTGCCGTTGACGATCCGGCAAGAAACTCCGGCGGAGTCAAACCCTCGACTCGACGCGTTCGAGCTCATGACCCTCGGCTGGGCCAGAGCTCATGCGGCCGGGGCACCGATCCTCGAGCGCTACTACGAGATCGCCGGCGACGTGGTCCGACTGCGGTTCGCCGGCGATGCCCTGATCGAGCCGCTGACCCGCGCGATCAGCCATCTGGAGACTCCACCGGTCGACTCGCCGGCGCTCTCCGTCCGACTCTGGGACTCGGCGTCGACGGGAATCGAGCTCTCGAGCCTCATGGAGTTCGTCATCGGCATGGTGTGGAAGGCCCCGTTCGAAGCCCTGACCCCCCGGCACGAGGTGCGGGGGCTGCACTCCGAGCGCGTGCACACGACATACGAGCTCGGATCGGGCGTGCTGACCATGTTCGACAGTCACGAGCGCGACGCCGTCTACTGGGTCCGACATGCGACCGACCTGCCGTACTACGAGCGCGGCGCACCCCTCCGAACGTTGCTGAACTGGTGGCTGTCGCAGCGGGGCTTGCATTGCGTCCACGCCGGAGCGGTCGGCACGAAGGACGGAGCGATTCTTCTCACCGGCAAGGGCGGCTCCGGGAAATCCACGACCACACTCGCCTGTCTCAGCTCTCCGCTCTCGTACGCGGCCGACGACTACTGCGTGGTCTCGACCGGCGATCAACCCCGTGTCCACAGCCTGTACAACACCGGAAAGCTCAACGGTGCGGCCGATCTCGAGCGCCAGCCCCACTTCGAGCCGTGGGTCGTGAACATGGAGCAGATGGGCGAGCAGAAGCTGCTCATGTTCCTGCACGACCACGTCCCCGACCGGATGCTCCTCAGCGCTCCGCTCCGGGCGATCGTGCTGCCCCAAGTGACCGAACGGACGTCGCCGGTGCTCGAACCGGTGTCCGCCGGCGCCGCTCTCAAGGCGCTGGCGCCCACGACCATGTTTCAGCTGCCGGGGGCGGCAGGAAAGGCGATGCTGTCGATGGCCGGACTCGTCAAGCGGCTGCCGTGCTATCGACTGCACCTCGGCACCGACATCGTCGCCGGCCCAGCGAAGTTGGCCGAGCTCCTCGCCGACCTGGCACGCGACGCCGAGTCGACGGACTCGACGAACTCGACGACGCCGTCCGGAGCAGCACGATGAGGGTGCTCCACTGGCTCAACACCTACCTGCCCGACCTCGGTGGCATCCAGACACTCTGCGCCGACCTCATCCCCGAGCTCACCGGCCTCGGCCACGAGATCATCATGGTCGCCGGACACAGCGGCCACGCCATGCCGGACCACACTGTCCAAGGCGGGATCGAGGTCCACCGGGCCGACACCCTGTTCGCCCTCCTCGAGAAGCGGCCCGGCGACATCCTGCGCGCGAAGGCGCGCATCTCCCAGGTCATCGCCGACTTCGATCCTGACTTGATCCACCTGCATCCGTGTGGACCCGACCTCGCCTACTACCTGCCGATTCGAGCGAAACGTCCCATCCCCACGGTGCTGACACTGCACAACAACTACTCGCAGTACGGTGCCGACTACGGGCCGAACTCCATGTTCGGGCGGGCGTTCGCGCTGGCCGAACGAATCGCTCCGGTCTCGGCGAACGCCCGTGACTGGATGCTCTCGCTCCATCCCTCCATGGCCGCGAAGACGGCCGTGATCCACAACGGGATCCGACTGCCCGAGGTTGCGGCGGCACCGCTTGCCTGGGACCCTCCGGTCCTCGTGTACGTGGGCCGACTCGAAGCCCAAAAGCGACTGGATCGAATGCTGCACGCATTTGCGTTGGTGGCGGCATCCCACCAGACGGTCCGCCTCCGCATCGTGGGCGCCGGCACCCAGATGGCGACCGCACGAGCGCTCGCCGACGAACTCGCGATCGCCGACCGGGTCGAGTTCGTCGGCGCAGTCGGCCAAGACGCGATACCGGCATTGCTCCAGAGTGCCACGATCTTCCTCCTCACCTCAGATTTCGAGGGCCTCCCGATGGCGGTGCTCGAAGCGGCCGGTCTCGGTCGGCCGGTGGTGAGTACTCGCGCCGGTGGCGTTCCCGAGGCGGTGATCCACGAACAGACCGGCCTCCTGACCGACGACGAGCCGGCAGCCGTCGCCGACTCGATTCTCCGCCTCCTCCGCGACCGTGGGTTTGCCGAGCGGCTCGGCATCTCGGCTCGGGCGCACATCGAGTCGTCCTTCTCGATGGCAGCGTGCGCCCGCTCCTACGACGCGATCTACGCGCAAGCCGTCGACGAGATGACCCAGTCGACCGTCGAGGTGGCGCCCAGATGACCCGTCCGGCGACTGCCTCGACCGTCGACCGGGCCGCCACACGGGGGCTGGAGTTCGTACGAGCCGGCGTGCGAAAGGTGGCACCCGAACGACGAGCGTGGCTGTCCCGACGATGCAAGCCGACGTTCGACAGGGTGATGGCACGGGTCGCGCGCCCCGAGCTCCGCGAACACGAGCGAGCCGTGCTGGCGTCGATCGCGACCGATCCGGAGAACGGAGCACTCTGGTACGAGCTCGGCCTCTCCTTCAGCGCACGGGAACGCCATCGGAAAGCAGCGAACGCGTTCGTCACGGCAGCGATGCACGGTGCACGGCTGAGCAGTGTGACCATCGCGCTGCTCAGGCCGCTGGGAGTCCGCCGAAGCGCGGGCGCCGCCCGGAACCTCGAGCGAATGCGCAACATCGCGAACGCGAGTCCGGAGTCGGCGGAGCAGCAGCTCCTCATCGGCGCCTTCATGCTCGACCAAGGTCGCCTCGCCGAAGGTCGGGAACTCGTGCAGCGCGGCTACGACCTGCAACGCTTGGGCGAGATCGACCTGCTCGACGCAGACAGAGATGGACACGGAGACGGAGACGGGTGCCAACTGCGTGCGGGCCCGGATTTCCTGATCCTCGGTCCGCCGAAGACCGGCAGCACCTCGCTGTACGCCTTCCTGGCCGAGCATCCGCAGATCGTCCCGACACCGAGGAAGGAGCTCCAGTTCTGGAAGCACCGGTACGGTCGATCGGCCGAGATCTTCGAAGCGTATTTTCCGCGACGTCTCCCTCCCGGCTTCATCACGGGTGAGGCCAGCATCAACTCGCTGACCACGCCGCTCGCCGCCTCTGAAATCCGCGCCCGCTATCCAGCGGTGAAAGCGATCGTGCTCCACCGTGACCCGGTCGCGCGTGCCTATTCCGACCACCAGATGCGGTGCCGGGAACGGTCGGAAGGCCGAACGTTCGAGGTGGCGACCGCCTACGAGATGAGACGGATCGGCGACTCCCCGCCTCTCGACGGGGCCGACACGTTGAGTTCGTCCGACCACTATCTGATCAGGAGCTGCATCCTGCCGTTCCTCCGAGTGTGGGTCGACGCCCTGGGCCCGGCGCAGGTCATGGTCGTCGAGTCGGCCGAGCTGGCGACCAACCGTCAGGCCACCATGGACGCTGTCCACGACTTCCTCGAACTACCGACATCGAACGTGACGACGCACGACGACCGCAACGTGCACGGCTACGAGCCCATGTCAGCTCAGATCGAGGATCGACTGCGCGACTGGTTCGTTCCCCATGAAGCAGCGCTCGGCGAGTACCTCGATGCGAATCCCCAGGTGGTTCGGTTTCCCTGTGGCTGAGGGTCGACCGATCCGACGATCCGATGCCGTTCAGCGGAGCAACGGGGTCGAAGGCCCGCCGTCAGCCGACGTCCAGGCGAAGTTCGGTCTGGCGCACGGATGGCTGCGTCTGGGTCAACCGGTTCGCGCCGCCCAGCAGTTTCTCGAGGTCGTGGATCTCGACCCCGACCTGGAGAGCCCGTATCTCGAACTCGCCGAGATCTACGTGGACCATCAGCGCTGGGACGACACCATTGAGATCTGCGAGCGCGGTCTCGCTCGCTTTCCCAACCAGAGCCATCTGCACAAAGCGTTGGTGACCGCCCTCGCGACCTCCGCAGGGCACGACGCCGTGACGGCCCGGTATCGCCTCGATCGGCTGGACGGCCGCCGGATCGACATCGATCCGGACGCGATCCTGTCGTGCCTCGTGGTACGCGACGAGGCGGATCGTCTTCCCTGGTACCTGCACGAATGTCGACGGCTCGGCGTGACGACATTCCTCGTCGTGGACAATGGCTCGACCGATGGCACGCTCGAACTACTCCTGGCACAACCGGACGTCCACGTCTGGCAGACATCGATGTCCTTCAACGCCGGCAACTTCGGCTCCGCGTGGTTCGAGGTGCTCCTCCGCCGGTACGGCGTCGGCCACTGGGTCGTGATGCTCGATGCCGATGAGGTGCTGTGCTACCCCGACGACGAGCATCGGACACTGATCGAGCTCTGCGCGTCGCTCGACGAGCACGGGCTGGCAGCCGCGAGCGGTCTGCTCGTGGACATGTACAGCGACCGGCCGATCGTCGAGACCAGATACCGGCGAGGCGACGACTTCCTCGATCACTGTCCGTTCTTCGATCGGCACCCGTATCACGAAGCCCGCGAAGAGGCCGGGCCGTACCAGAACCTCACCTACTACTTCGGGGGCATGCGCAAACGGCAGTTCGGCGACGAGGCCGAGTACCTCGTGACCAAGGTGCCGCTCCTGAAGTACACGCCCGACGTCGTGCTCGCCGGCGGCCAGCACTGGACGAGCCACGCGGCCGAGCGGATCGCACACCAGGCGTGCGCCGTCCTCCACTTCAAATACTTCGCATCGTTCGTCGACTACGCCCGCCAAGAAGCGACCCGCCAGGAACACTCCGAAGGTGGCCGCCAGTACCAGGCCTACGACCGCCGGCTGAGCGATGCCGACAACCTCGTCCTTCACGACCCGGCCGAGTCGATCCGCTTCCGCGGGAGCGGGCAGCTCGTTGAGCTCGGGTGGATACGTCCCTTGACCCGATCTGCATCGCAGCCTCCTTCGAGCCCGGCCGACGGAGACGCCTGATGGCCCACATCATGATGTGGAGTGACCGACCCGAAGTGTTCGGCGCCGAGCAGATCAATCATGCGCTGATCTGTGCCGTCGCTGACCGCGGGTATCAGGCCACGTTCGTGCAAGGCATCGCCCGGAACCACCTCATCGACGAGCGCCTGGCACTCGACATCGCCCACGAATGGCTCGAACCGGACGACATCTACGACCTCAGCGTCGTACCCAGACAGCTGCGCGACACGACCGAACCTCGGGAGATCCTCGAGCGGACGGGCCCCGATCTCATCGCATTCAGCGACAGCTGTCCGTTCGCCAATCTGAAAGCCAAGCAGGTCGCGAGCGAACTGGGAATTCCGTACGTCACCACGGTGCACTGTGTCGACCCGAACTGGTGGGATGCCTACGAGCCGTGGTTGGCCGAACTGACACAGGTCCTGAATCGCGCGGAGGCCGTCATAACCGTGTCCGGCGAAAACCTGGCCCAGATCAGGGCGAACGTCCCCCTGGCGAATGACGCCGGTCGAGTCATCCACAACGGACGCCCTGCGGCCTTCTTCGTCGGGCGCGACCAGTCCATCCGCGACCGAATACGTTGCGAACTCGGCATTCCCGACGATGCGGTCGTGTGCATCACCGTCGCCCGCCTCGGCATGAGCAAGGGCTACCAGTACCAGATGGACGCGCTGCTGCAGCTCCGCCAGTGGGAGGGTTGGCCCAGCCTTCATTTCGTCTGGGTCGGCGAGGGGCACATGGCCGACCGGCTCCGCGTGCTCACCCGGATGGTGGGCGGGCCGGACCGGGTGCACCTGGTCGGGCTGCGCACGGATGTGCCCGATCTGCTCGACGCAGCCGACATCTTCGTCCTCCCATCCCAGTACGAGGGGATGCCCCTGAGCGTCCTCGAGGCCATGGCCAAAGGCCTCCCCGTCATCGCCACCGCGGTCAGCGGCACACCCGAGGCGCTCGGCGGTACCGGATTTCTCGTACCTGATCCCACACACGAACCGATCACGGACCACTTGGCAGCAGCGATCCGACGACTCGCCGCCGACCCCGAACTGCGTCGTTCCAGCGGACAGCGGGCCGCTCGACGGGCGCGGGAGCACTTCTCCCTCGAGCGAATGGAACGGGACTACCTCGAACTGTTCGACGAGGTACTGCAAGCGCACGTCGGTTGATCACCCCGGCGCGCCACGGTCACGCGGACGCTCGGCGTTGCTCCAGCACGGCCTCGAGCAACTCGGGCGTCGCGGCGACGATCGGCGAGCGCCGGGCCTCGTGGTCGAGCACACAGAGATCGAGACCGTTCACCTCGGCTGCCGCTCCCCCGGCCTCCTGCACGATCAACACCGAGGCGAGGTAGTCCCACACCCCGTGTCCGTCGTCGTGCATGTCGCACCACGCGTCGGTCACGCCGCACGCAACTGCGCAGATGTCGGGCGCCGAGGCACCGAGGGCCCGGAACTGCGCCCATCCGTAGTGGTGCGTCGGCAACCCGGACACACCGAGGATCGACGCAGCGAGGTCGGTCCGACCCGATGGCGAGATCGAGGCGCCGTCCCGCTCGGCACCGCCCCCGCCCCGCACGGCCGAGAATCGTTCACCGGTCGCGTGGTTGACGACCAGCGCGGCGGCCGGGCCGTCGTCGTCGACCAGGCAGAGCGCCGAGGCGTACCAGGGAATCCGGCGGGAGGCGTTGGTCGAACCGTCGAGTGGATCGACCACGACGATCGGCGCCGAGTCCGATCCGGGTGGCCCGGTGACACCGCTCTCCTCCGACAGCACGCGATACCCGGCCCGATACAACTCGTCGAGACATGCCGCGTCGGCATCGAGGTCGACGGCGTACTGCCCCTCGCGAATCCCCGACGCTCCCCAGTTGGTGTTGGCCCGGAGCACGGCCGCGACCTCGTCGGCGGCACGGTGGAAGGTTTCGACGGCCTGGGGCAGCTTGGGATCGATCACGTCGCCCGACGGTAGTGTCCAATGCGTGGCAGTCATCGATGTAGCGGGGTTCGTCGCCGATCTGAAGAGCCAGGCGATCGATCACGGGTTCCACGTCCACGACGAGCGTCACTTCGTCGAGACCTACTCGCTGCGTCAATTGTGGGAAGTCGATCTGCATCCCGAAGAGGCGTGCGCCGGTCCGATCGACCTGCACCTGTCGCTCGACGTCGACCCGCGAGCGCTGCTCGGGTTCGAAGACGAGGTCATGAAGATGGAAGACCTGGACGACGAGCCGCCGCCCGGGTTCACGTTCCCGCTGCTCTTCACCTGGACGTTGCCGCCGCTCACGAACCCGCCTGATCTCCTCGTCCT
>RCMY010001976.1_pt1 | contig 18834 bp, 12 predicted proteins | sample 2041341 | NCBI WGS metagenome assembly RCMY01 (sample SAMN09708234, study PRJNA481090) | Marine sediment metagenome, whole genome shotgun sequencing project. | reverse complement strand
GCTGCACTTCGTGGACTATGGATGCGCAGCAGGGCCGGAAACCTTATAAGACATTATTTTTCTGTTCCGCATCGGTTGCCGCCAACCGACTGGTCGGACCACCGCAATATCCCGGCATCGTCGAGGACTATCGCAAGACGTTCGCGCTGACCAAAGACTGGAAGCCCGACATCTTCCTGTCCAATCATCCTGAGTTTTTCGGGATGGCGGAGAAGCAGGAAAAACTGGCAGCTGGTGATCCGCTGGCCTTTGTCGACCACAGCGGTTTTTCACTGTTCATCGGGAAGATGGAACGCTCGTTCGAGGCGGCGCTGGAAAAGCAGATGCTGAAATATAATGCGATCATGAACGACTGAGGGTCGAGCGCGCCACTAGCGGCCGGTCAGTCTTCCGCTATCCATTCGCTTTTCAACGGCTTGGCGGCAAGCGCCATCAGCACGGCGGCGATGACATAGAAGACCAGCGAGTAGAGCATCGAATAGCGCAGCCCGTCTTCGCCGTAGATCGGCGTTAGGCTGTCGGACAGGGCGCCGAGGAAGAATATCCCGCCGCCGATGCCGATCAGATTGTTGATCAGCAGGAACAGCGCCGAGGCAGTCGCGCGGGACTCTGCCGGAACCAGATGCTGGACCGCCGAGAGGACAGGGCCGAGCCAGAAATAGGCGAGAGCCTGCGGGATCAGGAACAGGATGAAGGCGATGGTCGCGGAGCCGCTCATGATACCGGCAGCAAATAAGGGTACGGCCAGCAGGAAGGCAGCAGCGGGAACCAGGCCATAAGCCGCTTTGTTATTTTTGCCGAGCCAGTCGCCGATCATCCCGCCGCCAAGCACACCGGCAACCCCGCCGAACAGCAATATCGCGCCGTAAAATAACGACGTGTCGATCAGGCTGAGGCCAAAGCTGCGCTGCAACAGGCTGGGCAACCAGAAGGCGATGCCATAGCCGAGCATCGAACTGGATGCGGCGCCAAAGGCGAGAAGCCAGAAAGCTTTCTTTTTCGCCAAAATGCGGACGGTGCCCATGAAGCTATATGGCGCGACCGTCTGTTCGGCGGGTGCCTGTGCCTTGACCTTGTCGCGCACGAAAAATTTGAAAAATGGTGCGATCAAAAGGCCGGAAAAACCTACAACGAAAAAGGCCAGACGCCAGTCGACGGTGGCGGCAATATAGCCGCCTGCGATCACGCCGGTGGCAGAACCCAGAGGTATGCCGAGAGAATAGATGGATAGCGCCCGCGCGCGTTTTTCACTGGGGAAATGATCGGATATCAAGGCGTAAGATGGTGCAACCCCGCCGGCTTCACCGACGCCGACACCCAGCCGCATCAGGAAGATCGACCAGAATCCCTGCGCCAGGCCGGTCAGGGCGGTAAAGCCGCTCCACACCGCCAGCGAAACAGTGATCACCCAGCTGCGGCTGGTCTTGTCCGCTAGCCATGCCAGCGGCACTGCCAGGGTAGAATAGAGCAATGCGAACGCGACGCCGCCGAGCAGCCCCATCTGGGTATCGCTGAGCCCCAGATCGGCCTGGATCGGCCCCGCGAGAATCGCCAATATCTGGCGGTCGACGAAATTGAAAATATAGACCAGCAGCAACATGCCAAGCGCGACATTGGGCGAAGTCGTCCGGCTGATATTGCTCTGCTGGTCGGCCATCTATTTTCCTATATTCGCAAAAAATTCGTCGATCGCAGCTATTGCATCGGGTTCGTCGAGCATCGGGGCGTGGCCCCGGCCTGCGATTTCCGCGGTGCTGATATTATCCGGATGACGGCGTTTCATTTCGGTGACGGTAGCGGGCGAAAGTATGTCTGACAACGCACCGCGGATGATCAGCGTGGGCAGGGCGGACAGCCTGTCCCATATCGCCCAGAGATCTGGCGGGACCGCAGAACTTGCATTGCCGGAGAGGCCGTCGGAAATCGCCGGATCATAAGCGAAACGGATTTTCCCATCGGGCAATTCCGTGCAGGTGCGCCTTGCGAAAGCTAGCCAGTCCTGCGCTTCATATCCGGTCATGACGTCGCCATGTACCGACCGGCATTGATCGGCCGCTTGCTGCCAATTGTCGAACGGGGCAATCTGGCCGACATAGCTTTGTATCCGCTCAAGGCCTGCCGCTTCAACCGTCGGACCGATATCGTTCAATATCAGGCAGTCAAACCGCTGGGGAGAAATTGCCGCCATCATCATCGCCATCAGGCCACCCAGCGACGTGCCGATCAGGCCCAGTTTTTCGAGGCGCAGGCCCTCGATCAGCGCAAACATGTCCTGAACATAGATGGCGGGATTATAATTTTCCGGATTGGGATCGTAATCGGATAGTCCCCGACCGCGCTGGTCGGGGACTATCAATTGATGTTTTTCGGCCAGATGCCCGGCCAGCGCTTCGAAATCTGCGCTGTTCCGGGTCAGTCCGTGCATCAATAGCAGTGGCGGACCTTCCTTCCCGTAGATGCGGGCATGAAGGTCCAGCCGGTCGTCGGCGCTGCGATAGATATGATCGACATAACTCATCAACTTTGCCTAAGCGCCGGTTAGAATTTCACCCCTGCGGACACAAAGACCTGACGCGGGTTGCCGTAAAACGCAGTCAGCGTTCCTTCGGGTCCGAGCGTACCGATCGGCTGGCCATTGGCACCGGTCGTTATCACGCCGGTCCTTGGGTCAGCAGCGACGAAGGTATAGCCCGATGTCTTGTAACGCTTGTTGGTCAGATTCTTGCCGTGCAGGCCAATGCTCCAGCGCTTGTCCGGCGCGTTATAAACCAGATTGGCATCCCAGAGGGCAAAGCCTTTCTGGTCGATAAACGGATTGGCGATCTCGAACTGGTTTGTCTTGCTGCGATAGGACAATGTGGTCCCGAGATAGAGATCACCTTCTCCTACCGGAGTGGTATAAGCAAAGGTGCCGCTCGCGGTCCATTCCGGTGTATTCTGGACCGAACGGAATTGCGCAACGTCGGTTGGTACCGGCTTGCCAAAGGTGGGGCCAGCAGTGGTGGAGATGATATTGGTGATATATTCATCATATTGCGCATCGATATAACCCAGCGAGCCGGACAGCGTCACTTGGTCGCCACTGGCCAGCATATCCCGGCCAACTCGCGCATTTGCTTCCAGTTCGATGCCTTTCATCGAGACCTTGCCGGCGTTACTGATGACGCCGCAGAAGGAAGCCAGTCCGCTGTCCAAACAAGGTACCGAACCGGGGATCTGGACGTCTGTATAATCACTGTAGAACCCGGCTACCGCGACATTGAGCGCACCATCGAGCAGGCTGCCTTTATAACCGACTTCATAGCTGTCGACCTGTTCCGGGCTGAAGCTGAGGAAAGATGCTATTTCGCTATCGCTCGGGCCGCCACTGGTGTTGGTGGTCGGTGCGTTGTTGCCAACCCCGCGCGGATCAAATCCGCCGCCCTTGAAGCCTTGCGAGAAGCTTGCGTAGATATTGTGATCGGGTGTCGGCTTGAAGCTCAGCGAAGCGCGCGGCGTAAATTTCTTGAAATCCGCGCTGCCTTCGAAATTGGTGCTCGGGGCACCGAATGCTATGCCTGCACCGCCAAATGTCGGTGAACCGCCGCCGAGATAATTTTGCCGCAATATATTGGCTGTCCGCTCATCCCAAGTATAGCGACCACCAACCGAGAGGCTGAACTGTTCGGTAAAGTCATAGGTGAAATCGCCAAACACAGCGTAAGTTTCGGTATCAACATTGGCCTGTGTAAAGGCCGTGAAGCCGCCAAATGTCGTGAACAACCGCACATCGAACAAGGTATCAGCCTTGGCATCGAGATAGTAGAATCCGATCAGGCCGTTAAGCTTGTCGCCTTCATAGAGCAGCTGGAATTCCTGGCTAAGCTGTTCGTTGCGATAGATGCCCGGTACGTCGAGATCGACCGCCGGCAGTGCGTCAAAATCGATCGGTGTCAGCGTATCGTCTTTGCGCCAGGCACTGATCGAACGCAGCGTGACCGTGTCCGTCAAATTGGCCGTGATGTTCATCGACAGGCCATAAGCCTCGATATCCTGAACCGGATCGTTGAGACCGCCGCGGGTATCAAACACGTCGGCTAGTACTGGCGCACCGGAGAGGGCGCCCGGGATCAACCGGTGGCCGCCGCGCGGATTGCTTTCGTCTTTCGTATAATCCCCGGAAATCCGGATCAATACCGGTTCGCCATAACCACCCAGTTCGACGGTACCGCGACCGGCCCAGATGTCCTTGTTATAATTTTCCAGACCATTGGTCAGATTGTCGCCGAAACCGCCCCGCGAAAGTCGCGCGCCCGATGCACCGATACGGACAAGATCGGAAATCGGCATGCTGGCAGTGATCACGGCTTCAGCCTGATCATAAGTACCATAGGTCGCCTTGGCCTTGAACGAAGGTTCATCCGGCAGCCGCTTGGTTACATATTTGACCGCGCCGCCGATGGTGTTGCGACCATAAAGCGTACCCTGCGGACCGCGAAGAACTTCAATCCGTTCGACTTCATAAATGTCCAGCACGGCCGCCTGTGGACGGTTGAGATAGACGTCGTCGAGATAGATGCCAACGCCCTGCTCGAAACCGGAAACCGGATCCTGCTGGCCAATGCCGCGAATGAAGGCGGACAGCGTCGAGTTGGTGCCGCGCGAAGGTTCCAGCGTCGTATTGGGCGTCGTCATTCCGATGTCGGTGATGTCGACCGCACCCTGCTGTTCCAGTTTTTCCGCTGAATAAGCGGTAATCGCGATCGGAACATCAATCAGCCGTTCGTCCCTGCGACGGGCGGAAACGATGATAATGCCATCATCGGAGTCCTGATTCGCCGATTCGGATGTCTGGGCATTGACGGTGGCAGGAGCGACAAGACCGCCCGCTAGACCGGTGATAATTGCTGCGTAGCTAACGGTTTGCTTGAATTTCATGAAAGCACCCTCCTTGAATTTTATGCCTGGCATTTCCAGGTCGTGGAGCAGTCTATATTGAAACATGAACCAACATTCAACTTAGAAATTTGCTTATCCGGTTAAATGTCGTTAGCCGTGACTTTATGGCCACTGAATATTCCGAACATACTGAGTCTAAAGACAAACAGCCGCGCACTGCGCGGGGGCTGAAGACCAAGCGCAAACTGCTCGACGCGGCGGCGCTGGAATTTGGCGAGAAAGGTTTCCACGAAGCCTCGATCACCGGGATCACCCAGCGGGCGGGCACCGCACTGGGTAGTTTCTACACTTATTTCGATTCGAAGGACGCACTGTTCACTGCATTGGTCAAGGATATGAGCGCTCGGGTGAAGACCCATGCTGCAGGCGCAATGACCGAATGGCATGATGCGCTGGAGCGGGAGAAGCTTGCGCTAGAGGCGTTCATGACCTTTGCCCGCGAGCATAAGGAAATCTACCGGATCATCGACGAAGCCGAATTTGTTGATCCCGGCAGCTATCGCTCGCATTATGAAGAGACCGCCAAACGTATTTACGAACGCCTGCAGGAAGGCGCAGCCGCCGGCGACTTCCGCGGTGAACTGGAGGAGGCCCATGCCTGGGCCATCATGGGCATGAATGTCTTTCTCGGGATGCGCTACGGTATCTGGTCCGAGGAGAAATCCCCGGTCCAGATCGCGGAAATCGCCAGCGGTATCTTGGCCCAAGGGATTGGGGCGGAGAAGAAGTAGGCGATATGTTTCAGGCGGTATCTGGCCTGAACCGAAGATAGCCAATCGCAAGCTTGCTTATCGTAGCGGATATCATAACAGGAGCCATGCTCGGGCCATCGCGAAATCGGCAAAAATCTGTTGCGGCGCTCCTTGGGCCTCCGGTTCGATCTGGATCGGATGGGCAAAACGGAAAAGGTAAGATCGCGCTTTCATGACCGCTTCCCAACCAGTTTCAGCGATCCGGAGGTCCGGCGCAGCGATATGGTCCAATGCCTATGTCCTGCTCTCCTTCACCGCATTATTCTGGGCGGGAAACAGTATAGTCGGGCGGGCCGCACGGGATTTGATTCCGCCAGCTTCCCTCGCTTTCTGGCGCTGGAGCCTCGCGTTGCTGCTCTTGCTCCCGCTGGCCTGGCCGCATCTCAAGCGCGACTGGCCGGAGCTCAAGGCGAATTGGCGGATGATGTTGTTGCTCGGTGCTTTGGGTATCGGCGCGTTCAACACGCTTCTTTACACTGGCCTCCAGTCGACCATGGCGCTGAACGCGATGCTGCTACAAGCCGCCCAACCGGCGCTGATCCTGATAGTGGCCGCGTTGCTGATGAAGGACCATGTCAGCCCCCGGCAGATCGCCGGTGTGATTATCTCGCTGGCGGGCGTTCTGGCTATCATAGCACAGGGAAATCCCGCGGCACTGATGGCGCTTGACTTGAACCGGGGCGACGCGATCATTGCTTTTGCGGTGCTGCTCTGGTCGATCTACGCGGTCATGTTGCGCCACCGGCCGGACGTTCATCCGTTCAGTTTTCTCGCGGCAACCCTGATGATCGGACTGGTTTGTATCATTCCCTTTTATGCCATGGAAATTGCGGGCGGACATTTAATCATTGCCTCACGCGAGAGCGCGCTGGCGATAGCTTATGTCGCCATTTTTCCGTCCTTCTTCGCCTATCTTTTCTTCAATCGCGGCGTCGAGCTTATCGGAGCCGCCACCACTGGACAGTTTATGAATATCCTGCCGGTGATGGGCGCTGGGCTCGCCATGCTGTTTCTCGGCGAACGTCTATATGCTTTTCATGTCGCGGGCATCGCGCTTATTTTCGCTGGCATATTTGTGGCAGGGAAGGGGATTGCTTCTCCACCGCTGGCGAATGTGAAGGGATAATATGATTTTCGGGGACTCGTTGGTCGGAAAACTCCCGATCTCGGCATAATCATCACGAATAATACTGACAGCTTGGCTCACCCGGTCTAAAATCCGGATATGTATAAAATCCGATCCAGAAAACAGAAGCCCGATATCGCCATTGACCTGGGCACGGCAAACACGCGCATCATGACGGCGGCAGAGGGGATTGTCTTTGACGAACCAACCTTATGCTGTTTCTCCGGTGATACGGGCAGGGAAAAGCTGGTCGCGGCCGGGCTAGGCGCGGTCAAAATGCGCGGTCACGACACGAGCAATCTGAACGTCGTCCGGCCGCTTAGCTATGGCGTCCTCAACGATATCGACGCCACCCGCGTGTTTCTGGAATATGCCATTCAGGCCAGTATCGGCAAGCCGCGCAGAGGGCGTTTGACTGCCACGATTGGCGTTCCCACCGACGCGACGAGCGCAGAGCGCAACGCCCTGATGACGGCAGCAAGAGATGCCGGCATATCTTCGGTCAGTCTGGTCGAGGAAACCCTCGCTGCTGCTCAAGGCGCTGGCATAGAAGTTGAAGCACCGACCGGCACCATGATTCTCGAATGTGGCGCTGGTCTGACAGAAGCGGTCGTCCTGTCCCTTGGTGGCCTGTGCGGTCGCGCCGCGATCAGAAAGGGTGGCGATAGTCTCGACCGGTCGATCATTGATCATCTTCATTTCAAGCACAAATTTCTGATCGGTCAGAATATGGCGGAACAAACAAAACTGGAGCTTGTGGATCAGATGATCGCGGACGCTGGTGCAAGCGGATCGATCGAAGCCAAAGGCCAGAACATGACAACCGGCCTGCCGGAGATCAGGTTGATTCCGGCTCAAGAGCTGGCAGCACTGGTGGGCAAGCATATTGATGCGATCGCCGATATGTCGGCCAATCTTCTGAGCAATACTGCCCCCGAACTCTGCGACGATATTTATTCCAGCGGCATCTTGTTGACCGGCGGCAGCGCGGCAATCAACCTGATCGGACAGACTCTGACCGACAGAATTGGCGTGCCGGTCGCAGTCGCGGATCAATCCAAATCCTGTGTCGCTTACGGCTTGCACAGCGGCCTGATCCATTAGCGCTATCGCGTAACCGAGCCAGCGGATTGACATCTTCGATACGCTCGATCATATCTTTTACATGGCTATGACCATTCCTCTCGGGCGATATCGCCACCTTTCAGGACAGCTCGCCGCAGGAAGCTGACCCGGATCTACGCGATTGGCCTCGACAGAACGAGGTGACAAGACGGGGTCCGGGATTTTCACAATCTATATTGAGAGAAGAGCTTCGCGTTTCGCGTTGCTTCCCAGCCAGTTTTGAAAAGAATCAATGTCATGAAAAATACAAATACTAGCCCGGGCGCGGTGCGTCCGGTCATCCATATGATCGGTCATGAAAGCGACGCGATAGAGACATTCGCGATGGCGGTGGAGTCCCGCAATCCGGAATTGGCAGAGATGCTCTACCAGGAGCTTGGCCGCGCAATTTTGCACAGCGCCGACGACATGCCGGACAATATCGTGACAATGAACTGCAAGGTCGAATTTGTCGACGAGACGAGCGGTCTCCGGCGAATGGTAAAGCTGGTCTATCCCAAGGATGCGGATATCGAGAATGATTGCCTGTCGATATTGACCCCGATGGGCGCAGGCCTGATCGGGATGGTCGCCGGAGAGACTATTGCGTGGCCGGATCGCAGCGGAACCGAACGGATGTTGCGCATCGTGGGTGTCACGCCGCCGGATGAACCGATTGCAAGCCCGGCCTGAACCCATGGAGAAAGAGCTTGTTCGCTATCGAAGCATGACCGATGACGGATCCGTTCGCCGACAAATATTGAAATGAAATATCCGGAGTAGAAAATGGTACGATTTGTGGTTCCGATATTGCTCGTTGCAGCGGCAGCTTTGCTTGGCTTCGCGCTACCGGAAAATCCTTGGCTGATCTGGCTATTGGCGCCGGTCGTCTTGCTCCTCGCTGTCGCGCTTTGGGATATAGTCCAGACCGGTCACACGCTGCGCCGCAACTATCCGGTGATCGCCCATATGCGCTGGTTTTTCGAGGACCTGCGCCCTTATCTGCGCTCTTATATCGTGGAAAGCGATCTCGACGGCAGGCCGTTTAATCACAATGATCGCGCTTTGGTCTACGCTCGCTCGAAGGGCGATAATTCTTCTCATCCGTTCGGCACCGAACTGAACGTCTATTCCGAAGAATATGACTGGCTCAACCATTCGATGATGCCCAATGAACGCGCCGCGGAGCAATTCAGGGTCGATGTCGGCGGACCCCAGTGCGAGAAACCCTATTCGGCGGCGATCCTCAATATTTCGGCGATGAGCTTTGGTTCGCTGGGCGCGAAGGCTATCGAAACCCTGAATCTCGGCGCGCAGCAGGGTGGTTTCTATCATGATACCGGCGAAGGCGGTTTCAGCCCCTATCACGCAAAACATGGCGGCGATATCGTCTGGGAAATCGGCAGCGGCTATTTCGGATGCCGCACCGAGGATGGTAGTTTCGATCCCGATAAATTCGCTAAAACCGCCGTGCTCGACCAGATCAAAATGATCGAGATCAAGCTCAGCCAGGGCGCCAAGCCTGGCAAAGGCGGGATGCTTCCCGGTGCAAAAGTCACCGCGGAAATTGCGGAAACGCGTGATGTCCCGGTGGGCAAGGATTGTATCTCGCCTGCCGCCCACACAGCATTTACCACGCCGCTGGAATTGCTCGATTTTGCCCAGCAGCTCCGGACCCTCTCCGGCGGAAAGCCGGTGGGGATAAAATTATGCGTTGGTCAGCCGCACGAGATTTTTGCGGTGATGAAAGCGATGCTGGAAACCGGCATCAAACTTGACTTCATCGTGGTCGACGGTGGTGAGGGCGGAACCGGAGCCGCGCCGGTCGAACTGTCCGACCGCGTTGGCATGCCGCTTCGCGAAGGCCTGATACTGGTCAACAATGCTCTCATCGGAGCCGGGCTGCGCGGCGATATCCGGCTGGCGGCATCAGGCAAGGTGATTAGCGGAGCCAGCCTCGCGATGAACGCGGCGCTTGGTGCGGACTGGTCCAACGCTGCGCGCGGCTTCATGTTTTCGCTGGGCTGTGTCCAGTCCTTGCAATGCCATACCGGCAATTGTCCGACCGGAATTGCGACCCAGAGCGTATCGCGGCAGCGCGGTCTGGTGGTCGAGGACAAGGCCGAACGCGTACACCGGTTTCAGAAGGAAACCGCAGCGGCCCTGCGCGATATTGTGGTTTCGATGGGGCTGGACAATCCCTCGCAAATACGCCCGCACCATCTGCATGAACGGTTGAATGCGGTCAAATCGAGCTCGATTGACGATATCTATCCGTTTCTCAAGGCCAATGTGCTGGTCGATACGCCAGAGACCACACCTTACGCCCGCTTCTGGGCGGCGGCGCAGACCGGCAGTTTCCGGGCTCTGCCAGACATACGCCAGACAAGTTATGACTGAGCCGGCGAAACCGCCACCCGCCTAGCGTAGCTGGCTATCCTTGCTGCCGCGCCGGTTGATGCCGGCACTGGTCCGGTCCGCATCGCGAGCCGCCACGCAGGTCCGTGTGCCGGGCAGGGCAAGTCGACGCGCCTCGGGGATCTCTTCGCCGCATTCTGCGCAATATTTTGAGGCTTCTCCGGACGGCATATCCGCCCGCGCACGCTTCACCGCGTCGGCTATCGTATCGTCAATCTGATCCTGCACCGCGCCATCGCGTGCCCAACCGCCTGCCATTTTTCTATCCTTTGACCATCTTTTGTCGTGTATCGAATATAAGAAATATATGGGCGAATTCAACCAGCCCAGGCTGTCAGCAATCGGGACTGTTGACACCGTTAGGCGGTTTATCTGCGGTTCTCGTCGCGCTAGTTTTCTGGCGTTTTACCAATGGCATCTTGCCGTTCGACCTGTAGCGCTAGAATTCTCCCTTAGCGGAGTTTCTTCGCAGGGTAAGCGGCAGGTTGCGTCAATATTGCACGGAAAAACCGATGCGCGGGAAATGAACAACGACTTGTCCGGTCAGAGGGTCTTCGCGGCTGATCGAGACATGATGTTCGGACGAGCCGACCAGCACGCCAGCAACCGCGTCGCGTCCATAGTCGTCGGCGGCAACGGTCACCCGCTTGCCTTCGAGTTCCGCGTCCCGAGGCGCAACCGTGCAGGTTATCGGCTCGGATGTCCGCGCGACATCGAGTGCGTCCTCGCGGCTCACCGTCGATCGCTCGCCATGACCGATCGTCTTTACCCGCTCCAGCCACTCGGCAACATGAGCCATATTCTCGAACAGGCTTGCCGCTGGGGGAAAGGCAGACCGGATGAACCACAGGTTGTAATAGCCGTTCGCATCAACCAGCCCGGCGCGGTCACCGGTCAGGAACTTGCGTCCGTCCGCCAGTTGATCGGACAGCGAGGCGACATGCGCCCGCAATTGCGCTTCCATGTGGGGGACAGCCGCCTGCATCGCCGCCGGATCAAACGGACGCCCGGAAAGCGCTGCGCGGTCATTGATAAAAGCAGCTGGGACTTTGTCGCCAAGCCCTCCGAAGATGATCGCCACCGCTGCCTGGAATAGCGCGCGGTCAGACCACATCGCATTGGCATGTGCCAGGCCGTGGTCGCCCTGCGGAAACAACGTCGGTTCAGGAAAACGTCGTTCAAGTTCCCGGACGATTAGCTGGCTGTCACAATATATGTCTGCACCGATCTGCATGACCGGAATACGGCGATATCCGCCCGTCAGCGCTACAAGCTCAGGCTTGGGCATGATGACCGGTTGATCGACTGCAGCCCAGGCCATCTTCTTGATGCCAAGACAAACGCGCACCTTCTCGGAAAATGGCGAACTATCATATTGATGAAAAAGAATGTCAGGCATTGGGGTCCTTTCCGGCGTTACCGCCAGTCGATGCAGGATTTAACCGAAGCGGTCAACTCGGCCCCCACAGCGAGTATGAGGTTCGTCGCTAACGGGTTTCGAGTCTTCGCCTCCGTGCTTGCCGGTGACCGCAGTCCAGGCCCTGCCTGCGCTAGCTAGCGCAAAGCGGACGTTCAATCTAGGCCAGCAACCAAGCTAACACTTCATCCATCTGCTTAGCAGTCTGCGCAAAGGCATGACCCGCGTCATAAACGCGAGTTTGAATGTTGCAGCCTCTGCGCCAACCAAGATTCGTTAGACCCTCGGCAATAGCAGATTGATGGGGTGCCATGCCGGTGTCCATCATCTCCATTCCATGATCGAGCCAGAGCCTTCGTCCGTTCGGAGCGCCCACAGCCGAGAAATACTCGCGCCAAAGCGAAGGTAACGATGGATGGTCGATCATTCGTTCGTCGTAAATTGGCCAGTTCGGCGATAATGCGGCTCCACGACCAAATGCCTCCTGTGCTTCAACGAAAATAGCGCCCGACATGACACCAGCCATACTCGCGCCGAAAATTGCAGTATCCAAGCGATCCGGAGAAGTCTGATAGTTTGTGTCGATGAAGGGCTTGAGTTGCTCTTGAAGAAACCGGATGAAGGCGTTCGACATCAGCGAGGTAGCGCCGACCCGCTCCATCTCCCGCTCGACTGTCGAACGCACGTCCTGTGTCGCCCGTGTATAAACGCTTTCCGGCATATATTGCACGAAGCGATCATTGCCGAGATTGTCGATTGCCACGATTATCGTCGGCCGGATTGTTCCGGTCTCCATTAATCGCGTGACACGGCGATCTGCTTCAAAGCTCACACCGTCGCTATCGCCTCCGAAAGCATATTGGCCATCCAGCATATACAGCGTCTGATGTAATCGTTCGGTTCCATCATAGCCGGGCGGTAGAAAAACCCGGATACGAGGCACGAAGTCATTATTCTCGGAGAAAATCGTAAGTGTCTCGATCCGCGCTCGACCATCATTGCCGAATGCGATAGCTGGTGATGCGATGCACATCGCCGTTAATGCTAAAAAGGAGCGGCGATCGATAATCATGCTTTGGTCCTCTCTATTTATGACGATGCTATGGCGGGACAGGCGAAATGTCATTGAAAAAGCTGACCGTCCGATCCCCACTCAGTTTCACTCGTCTAAGTTATCCGCTTTTAGTGTCTGCTCTGAACATTTGGCAGAACGGTTGAAAGTCATAACAATATCACTCGGATGGAACCAAACAACGAGTTGAAAGTAGATCTTCTGAAATATTATTCTTTGAAATTTGAAACTCAGTGCGGTTTAATCGAAGAAACTAGGCGTATCGTGATTCAGAATGTGGGTCTAGAAGCGGTTCCAGTATGAGTGATGTAATTATGTTTCGAACTGCTTTCGCCGTTTTCGCCCTCGGCAGCATTTGCCCGACGCTTGCATTTGCCCAGGATTCGGACGCTGCACAAACTGTTCAAGATCCGCGCGAACCGATCATCGATGATGCGGAATTCGATGCGACCATCCCGGCGATTGATGCGGATCCTGATAATCCGATGGGCAGCGTTGCCGATTGGCAAGCCGAACAGCAAAAGCTTGAACGCGAAACGCGTCAGGAAGATGCCGAAGATGGTATAGCGGCATTGCCAGCAGTTGAGGATGGTGATGCCGACGAATTGATTGCCGATGCGCCGGTGAATGATCCGGAGATTGACGCCGACCTAGTTCCCATCGAGAGCTTCGACATCGAGCCGTTTGACGAGAGTCAATTTACCGAAGCCGATGGTGGCGATCAGGCTGCCGCGCTCCGCTATGAATATCGGATCGACGGTTTGGATGCGCTGGATGATACTGGCGCCAGCCTGGTCCGGCCAGTTGGCTCTAGTGACATAATTGGGCAGTTTGCAGAATTCTCCGCGCTTGAAGATGGCGATGGGAAAGCCGCCAACGGCGCGATGGTTTCTGCCCGGATGGACGAAGACCAGCAATTGCTTGTCGATATTTTGTCGGGTCAGGGATATTTTGATGCGACCGTCAATGGTTCAGTCGAGCTTCCACAATCTGACGGCGAGAAGTTGACCGTGGGGCTGCAGGTGACACCCGGGCGGCGCTATGATTTCGGTAGGATTCTGTTTGAATCCGGTTCTGTCGTTCCCGATGATCTGATCATACGTAATTTTGTTCCAAAAACCGGCGAGCCGATAGTGGCAGAGCGGGTGTTGGGTGCGGAAGCCAATATCGCAGTTGCGCTGCCGCAAGAGGGCTATCCGTTTGTAAAAACCGGCCAGCGGGATATCTTGCTCGATCCTGAAACCGGCACCGGCGATTATGCGCTGCCAGTCGATACCGGTCCGCGCAGCAGCTATGGTGATATTGTTACGACGGGCACACCTGCGTTCGATGCGGATCATATCAAGGTGCTGACCCGCTTTGACAAAGGCGAACTGTATGACAGCCGTATGGTCGATGATTTACGCAAGGCTTTGGTCGCCACCGGTTTGCTTTCAATCGTTTCCGTCAAGGCCACACCAAGCGGTATAGAAGGACCTGACGGGACCGAATATGCCACGATCAATGTCGAACAGGAAGCTGGCCCGCCGCGCACATTAGCGGGCAGCGCGGGTTATGGGACCGGGCAAGGCATGCGGGTCGAGGGCAGTTGGACGCATCGCAATTTTTTCCCACCCGAGGGCGCGTTGATTGGCAGCGCGGTTATCGGGACACAGGAACAGGGCACGTCGCTAACCTTTCGCCGGAGCAATGCGGGTAAGCGGGACAAGACGGTGGAGTTTGGTATATCCGCACTGCACAGTGATTTCGATGCCTATGAAGCATTTACCGGCAGGATCGCCGGGCGTATTTCCTATGACAGCACACCGATCTGGCAAAAGCGTTTCACCTACAGTTACGGTTTCGAATTGCTGGGCACCAATGAACAAGATTTCAATCTCCTCACGGGAACGCGGGATCGCACTACTTATTATGTCGCCGCATTGCCGGGTCAGGTGACTTTCGATACCACCGACAGCTTGCTTGATCCGACTGAAGGGTTCCGTCTATCCGCCAAGCTGTCCCCTGAAGCATCGCTTGGCAGCGGTACGCAAATCTATGGTCGTGGCCTGATCGAAGGGACAACCTATTACCAGGCCGGAGAGAGTGTCGTGCTGGCGGGCCGGGTCCGGCTGGGCTCCATTTCGGGCGCAGACAGGGAATTAATCGCGCCGTCGCGCCGCTATTATGCGGGTGGCGGCGGTTCGGTGCGCGGCTTCGGTTACCAACAGTTGGGGCCAAAAGTACAGGAGCCGAATCCGAAATTTGACGCGACCGACCCGGATGAAACGGACTCGCCAACCATTTCACGGCCAATTGGCGGACGCAGCCTGGTCGAAGCCGCGGCAGAAATACGGTATCGCTTTGGTGATTATGGCGTGGTCGGCTTTGTTGACGCGGGACAGGTCTATACCAGTTCGACACCGGGCTTTGATAACCTGCGTTATGGTGTCGGCATAGGTGGGCGTTTTTACACCAATTTCGGCCCGATGCGGCTGGACGTGGCGACACCGATCAATCGGCAGCCGGGAGAATCGCGGGTCTCGATCTATATTTCCATCGGGCAGGCGTTCTGATGGCTGATACAGAAATCAGGAGTGAAGTAGCAACATACAGAAGCTGGCCGCACAAGGTCGCAATCGGATTGGGTGCCTTCGTGGCGCTCCTCATTGTTGTGCTGATCAGCGGTTATTTCTGGCTGGATAGCAGCGGCGGACACAAGTTCGTCAAAAGTCAGGTCGAGGCACTCGAATTTGAAAATGGTATGCAAATCGGTATCGGCGGGATCGACGGCTCAATCTATGGCGAAATGCAGATTTCCGACCTCACAGTCAGCGACCCCAAGGGCATTTTTGCCTCTGCCGAAAAAGCGGAAATGGACTGGCGACCCTTTGCTTTTGTCATCAGCCATGTCGATATCCGTTCGCTGAACATTCCGCGGGCAAAGCTGCTCCGCCTGCCCGAATTCAAAGAAACACCGGTAACCGATGACCCGATATTGCCCGACCTCGATATCGATATCGGCAAGCTCGAAATAGGCGAGCTGGAAATCGCAAAAGCTGTAACTGGCGAGCGACATTTGGTCACTCTTTCGGCCGAGGCGAAAATTGCTGACCGCCGCGCCGTTGTGAATGGCATGGCGCACGCGATTGTCGGGCCCGGTGTCGCGGGTGGCGACAAGTTTGCGTTTAAACTTAACGCTGTTCCTGATGATAATCAGTTTGACGTTGCGCTGAGCCTTGACGCACCGGCCAATGGTGTTGTGGCGGGGCTCACCGGAACTGGCTTGCCGATGACACTGACTCTCGACGGCAAGGGCGATTGGACCAAATGGGATGGCACACTCAAGGGCAATAGCGGCAAGGACATGTTGGCTGATGTCGCAATATCGGCACGGGATGGTAGCTTTACCGTCCGCGGTGATGCGCGGCCCGGATTGTTCGTTGATGGTCCCAGCCGCAATATGCTGGAACCTGTAACCAATATAGATTTCACTGCGACTGGCAAAAACCGAAAATATGTTATCAAAGGGCAAGTCGGCAGTGACAATTTCACGCTTGCGACCGATGGCCTTGTTGACCTTGGCAACAACAGCATGAGCGATCTGAATGTCGATTTCCGTTTGCTCAAGCCATCGGTCATTGCGGAGAACCTGAATGGCGCAGGTATCGCAGCGACGCTGGTGCTCAACGGAAATTTCGCGGCACCGAATATCGCCTATAATATCAATGCCGCGCGTGTCGGTTTTGATGAAACAACTGTTGTCGGACTGCGAGCGAGCGGTAATGCAGCGCTTGGCAAAGAGCAGTGGCGGATTCCTTTGCAAGCCCGGGCTCAGCGCATCGCCGGGCTCGACGAGGGTATTGGCGCGCTGCTCACCAATGTCCGGCTGGATGGCGACTTTGCCTTTGCCAACGGCAGGCTGCTGTCCGATAATCTCAAGATCAATTCCGACCGGATAGCTGCGACCGCGGTCATTGTCGCGGATCTCAACAAGGGCCTTTATACCGGCGGTCTGAAAGGCAAAATCAACGGCTACCGTGTCGAAAGCGTGGGTATCTTCAACGTCGACAGTGATATCAATCTGGAATCCGGCAGCAACGGTGCCTTTGCGCTGTCCGGTACCATCCGCGCGCGATCCAGTCAGATATTTAACGATGGCGCGCGCGAGTTTCTCGGCGGTAACAGCCTGATCGTGGCCAATGTCTCCTATGGCAGCGATGGAATTGCGCGGGTGAAAAGCCTCAACGTCGCAGCGCCATCTTTCCGGCTCACCGAGGGTAGCGGCAGCTACACCCCATCGGGCGGGATCAGTTTTTCAGCCAAAGGCATGTCCAATCAATATGGCCCGCTTGGCGTCAAAGTTTCTGGTAGTGTCGCCCGCCCGGTTGCCACAATTGCCGCGGCACGTCCGGGACTTGGTGTCGGTCTGAATAATGTTGTCGCGACGATAAGAGGCAATGCACAAGGCTATGCGGTCGTGGCAGACGGAAATAGCGATTATGGCCCGTTTGATGCCAATGTTGATATTCTCGCAGGCGGTGGTCCACTCACGGTTGATCTCAAACCGGGCACTCAGTTTGCGGGCATTGGCCTGACAGGACGGATCAAGCAAACCGGTGCTGGTCCTTTCGCTGGTCAGTTGGCCGCCAATGGATCAGGTGTAAACGGCGATGTAATGTTGAGTTCTTTCAGCGGTAAGCAGCGTGCCGTCGTCGATGCGACCGCGGTTAACGCCGTGCTGCCCGGCCCAGCCAGTCTGGCAATACAGCGCGCGATTATTGATGCGGATATCATTCTTTATGACCAGCCGCAGGTGGTTGCCGATATTCAGATTTCAGGCCTCGATATGCAGGACCTGCAAATCGGTGCAGCGCGCGCGAAGATCGATTATCGCGGCGGACAGGGCACGGCAAAGGTCATGGCCGAGGGTCGCAATCAGGTGCCTTTCCGCTTCGCTGCCAATGCCATATTGGAACCAGAACTATGGCGCGTGGCACTTGATGGTCGAGCGAATGGGGTAAATTTCAAAACCCGCAAGGCCGCACGAATTATTCCGCAAAGCGATCAATATAAATTGTTACCGACCACCATCGATCTCTCCAAGGGGAGCATCCAGATAGCGGGCGATTATGGGCGAGGTCTCAATATCCAGAGCCGTCTGAAGGAAGTGAATCTGGCGATCATCAACCCGATGATGCCGGGTCTTGGCCTCGGCGGCACCGCTACTGGTAGCTTCGATTTCGCACAAAAGTCGCCCAATGCATTTCCGGAAGCGGACGCACGGCTGCGAATTGATAATTTTACCCGGACTAGTCTCGCTTCCGTTTCGCAGCCGGTTGATATGCATTTTGTCGGGCGTCTGCTGGCCGATGGCGGCAATGTTCGGGCCATTTTTCGTCGAAGAGGTGCCGCCATTGGCCGGATACACGTAAACCTGACCCCGCTCCCACCCGGCGCCGGCCCCTGGACAACCCGGATACTTGCCGCCCCGCTTTCCGGAGGCGTCCGTTACAATGGCCCGGCGAGCACTTTATTCTCGCTCGCCGCGCTGCCCGATCAGGATATGAAAGGCGCGATTGGGGTCGCCGCTGATTTCTCCGGACGGGTCCAGACACCGGTTCTCACCGGCGTCGTTCGAGCCAATAATCTGATCTACGAAAACAATGCCTATGGCACGCGTCTGACCAATATGAAAATTCGCGGGGAATTTACCAATGACCGGCTGGAAATCACCGAGCTGACCGCAAAGGCCGGTGAAGGGACTGTCAGCGGCAAGGGTTTTATCTCGCTTAGTTCCGAAAAAGGCTATCCGATGCAGCTCGCGCTTAATCTCGACAACGCAACACTGGCTAAAGGCACTGACCTAGCGACCTCGGCTACCGGCGAGATACAACGCGTGAGCAACTGGCACTTTGATAACGATCGGCCGGATCGACCGAGACGGCGCCGCTGGAATAGGTCCGGTCGATGTCGCCGGGGAACTTCCGACCGAGCCCGCAGCGATGGCCACTGCAGCAATGCCGCG
>RCMY010001975.1_pt1 | contig 18842 bp, 20 predicted proteins | sample 2041341 | NCBI WGS metagenome assembly RCMY01 (sample SAMN09708234, study PRJNA481090) | Marine sediment metagenome, whole genome shotgun sequencing project. | reverse complement strand
GACTCGGACAGGAAGAAGTCGATCACGCCGTAGTACTCGAGCTTGTCGAGCGCTTCGGCGGTGAAGTTCGAATCGGGCGAAGACACCATCGGGTTGAAGCAGATCGACAACAGCCCTTTGATCTCGCCGGCATGGATCGCCTCGATGATCTCGAGTGCGGGGATGCCGGCGCCGGGGATCTCGGACTCGTCACAGCCCCACACCGCAGCGGTGTGCGCACGATGTTCGGGGTTGCGGATGTCGCGGTTGCCGGGCAACTGATCGCACTTGTGGCCGTGCTCGCGGCCGCCTTGTCCGTTGCCCTGACCCGTGATCGTGCTCACGCCGCAGCCAGGCTTGCCGAACTTGCCGGTGGCGAGCCCGATGTTGATCGCCGACAGCACATTCTCTGTGCCCTTGGACTGCTGCTCGATGCCACGGGCATGCAGCAGCATGCCGGTTGCAGAGGTGCCCCAGATCTCGGCGGCTTCTTCGATGCGCGCCGCGGGGACACCGGTGACACCGGCCGCCCACTGCGGGGTCATGTCAGCCGCTGCGGCGGCAGCCTCGTCGAAGCCGACGGTATGGGCGTCGATGAAGTCGTGGTCGAGCCAGTCGTTACGGATCAACGTGTTGAGTACCGCACCGAACAGTGCCGAGTCGGTGCCGGGCCGGACCCCGAGGAACACGTGGCCGGTACGTGCGAGCGGCACGACACGAGGGTCCTGCACGATCAGCTTGGCGCCGCGGTCCCGGGCTCGCCAGATGTAGCTGGTGGTGATCGGGAACGTCTCAGCGACATTCGACCCGGCGACCCAGACGACATCGGCGAGCGGGATGTCGCTCCACGGGTTGGAGTTCCGGTCGACACCGAATGCCTTCTTGTTCGCCGCGCCGGCAGACACCATGCAGTATCGGCCGTTGTAGTCCAGGTTCGCTGTGCGCAGTGCAAGGCGGGCGAACTTGCCGATCAGGTAGCTCTTCTCGTTCGTCAGTGAGACGCCCGACAACATCGCGAACGCGTCGTTGCCGTGCTCGGCCTGGATCCGTCTGATCTCGGACACCGTTCGGTCGAGGGCCTGGTCCCAGGTGATCCGGCGAAAGCCGTCGGGTGACGACTCGTCGCGAATCATGGGATGCAGAAGTCGGTCGGGATGACTGCCCTGGAGGTACCGCTTGACACCTTTGGGACAGAGCTTTCCCTCGTTGAACGGGAACTCGTACCACGGCTCGAAGCCGACGACCTCGTTGTCCTTGACCTTCAACTTGATCCCGCACTGCTGACCGCAGAAACAGCAGTGAGTGTTGACGGTCTTGTCGACCTCGATGCCGGCGTTCCATCCTCCCGGTGGAGTCTCGTTGAGGTGCGGCCCGTAGCGGGCGATCAGTTCGTCGTCGGTGAGTGGTGGTTGTGCCATCAGCCGAATCCTTTCACTCGAGTGGATTGCGCCAGGGCGACCTTGGCCCGCCTGCATCGTGGACAGGTGTGCTGATAGTTGCCCGCCCCGTCGGCGCTGTCTGGCAGCGTGTAGTCGAAGCCGACCTGAGGGAGGACTTCGATGAGGTCGGCGACCTGCTGGGCGCTCGCGAACTCGTCGCCGCACCGAGAACACAGCGCCGGGGCACCCTCGAGGTTGGCTCGTTTGTAGTACTCGACACCGAGGTTGCCGGGGCGTTGGAAGATGTGGAAGAGCTTGCCGAACGGGATGTACATCAGACCGAGCACCACGGTCAATGCATGAATCGTGTTCAGCGCTGAGTAGAAACGGCCTTCCAGCCAGATGCTGGACACGGTCAGGAACAGCCCGGTGACCGACACGGCGAACAAGCCGGCGAGCGCAAGGAAGTCGCCGCTGCGTTCGACCGCGAGCGCTCCCGGGTCACGGAGGCGGCGGCGCAGGAAGATGAAGACGCCGCCGAGCACGAGGACGGCAGCGATGTCGAGGCCATGGAAGATGATCCAGCCGATGATGCTGTCTGCGTCGAAGTGCAGGGTGCCGATCCGCGACGTGTAGATCTGGTAGCGGTCGGCCTGCTGGCCGACGCTCTCGAAGTGGATCAGACCCATCGTCAACGGGAACGTGATCAGCGCGGCGAGGATGCAGCCCCAGAAGATCAGCTGGTGTGCGACCCAGCGCGCCGTGGACCGGCGCCGGATGAACCCCTGGGCGAGCAGGTTGGTGGCGACGAGCGACGGCAGCGCAGCGGCGTTTTTCGCCTTGCGCTGCTTGAACGCATCCCACCCGCGCCGGTTCAGCATCGCGGTCGGCGGCCGCTTGATCCACACCGTGTAGCGGTAGATCACGCCGAACACCATGAAGACCATGCCGAACAGGTAGCCGACGAGCGCGGCGTCGAACCACACCAGTCCGTCACTGCCGATGAAGGTCAGAGCGAGGAGCACCGCGACGCCGAGAAGGCCCCAGATCGTGCCGCGGCGGTCCAGGCCGGCTCGGGTCAATGCCGGGAACTTGTGCTCGTCAGCCACACTCGACACCGTAGATCGTCGGCACGGTGGCTGCGCGCCGCGGAGGTGCGGAGGGGGCCCACATCGGCTCCACCGGCTCGCTCGCTGCTCCGTACTCGCCGTTCAACAGCTTGCGCAGAGCTGTGGCCATCTTCGTCGCGCGGTGCTTGGCGAGCTCGGCGTTGTCTCCGACGAAGTACTCGTCGACGGTGCTGGTGAAGAGGTCGAGCCAGCGTTCGTAGTGGGCGTCTGCGAACGGCGTGCGAGCGTGGACGGGTTCGTGGGCGCGCAGCGGCTGGCCGGTGTAGCCACGTTCCCCGAGCAGCTGCCACGACCAGAAGTCGGTGAGGGTGGCGACGTGGTCGTCCCATGCCACGTGGGCAGCGCTGAAGATGGGACCGAGGAGTTCGTCCATCGCCGCGTACCGGTAGAACGAACGGACGAGGAGTTCGACGTCGTCACGTGTGGCGAGTGGCCCTCGAGCGGCGAGGTCCTCATCGGTCAGCGGGTGGACGATCACGAGGCCAGTTGCGCTTCGATCGCAGCGACGGCGGGGAACAGCACGTTGTTCTCCTTGTGGATGTGCAGGTGGGTGTCAGCCTCCAGCTCGGCGAGCCCGCTGGAGAGGGCTGCGTAGGAGGCGCAACCATCGGCCGGAGTCAGGTAGCCGGACGTCAGGTCGCTCAGCCGAGCGAGAAGCGCACCGACGGTGTCGTGCTCGGCGAGCATCACCGAGATCGGGTTCGCGGTGGACCCGAACGCGAAGCTCGGTGTGCCACCGTCCGTGGCGAGGGTGCGGATCGCCGGAAACAGCACCTGTTCCTCCTTGGTGAGGTGCGGCTCCAGGTCCGCTCGGATCGTCGCGTAGCAGGCGACGACGTCGACGAGTTCGGGGTGCCGCTCACCGTGGGCGGACAGCACCTTGGCGGCGAGCGCTGACAGACGCGGCAGCTCTGCCCACAGGTACTGATGGTGTGTGCCCTCGATGTGGTCGACCAGTTGGGCGACACCCATCGTCGCCCAATCCGGTGCGATCTCGTCGACGGACATCGCGGCGAGTTCGGAGAGCACCGACGTCGTGTCGAGGTCGTTCGCCGCACACGAGTCAGCGAGGGTCGCTGCACCGCCGCAGCAGTAGTCGAGGCCGCGTGCCTCGAGTTCTCGTGCGAGGCCCGGGCGGGCGGTCACGATGGCGGCGAGTGTCGTCTGTTCGGTGAACGTGGTCATGGGGTGTTCTCCTTGATTCGGTGGTCGTTCTCATGTTGTCGGGATCTCACAGCAGCGCCCCGGCGGCGGTCGCTGCGACGATGGCCAGGCCCATGACCATCTGTCGGAGTCCGATGATCTTCGCGGCGGCGATGTTCGTCCGTCTCGTGGCGATCGACTGGGCCACCGCGACGAGCAGGACCACACACCCCCCGGCAACGACGCGGCCATCGACCGCCACAGCGAGGAACGCCAGGGTGGCGCCCGCTGCTTGGCAGCCGTCACTGATCGTGAGCGATGCCGGCCTGCGATGCGTCCGGGCGATCTGAGTCCGCACATAGGGGATCGAAGCCAGCGAGCGGCCGGCAAGGACCATCCAGGCAGCGATGGCCAACCGTTCGTCGCCGCCTCCGGCGATGACGATCGAGGCAGCGACGGAGGAGATGCCGACCGAACCGCACAGTTCGGGAACCAAGCGCCTGCCTCGACTGCGGATGTCGAACCACAGCTCGATGGCGAACAGCGGCGTGGCGACAGCGACTGGGATCAGCCACGCTGTACCAGCGCCGGCGATCGCCGTCGCAACGAAGGCCACGAGCAGTGCGAGTTCGACGCTCGCGACGCGGGTGGCGAGTCGGGTCCGCTGCAGGGACCGGCCTCGACGGCGATCGACGAGTGCCAGCTTCAGCGGAGTGCGAACCAGAAAGGCGAGGAACGCCGCCGCCCCGATTGCAAGGCCGGACCACGAGAAGGCGATGACGGCGCCGAGGAGGACCGGCTCGAGCGTCAGACCCCAACCACCATGCTCCGTCGGAATGGCCACCGACTGCCATCGCACACGGTTCTGTCGACGCGACGCTGTCGCCACGGCAGTCATGCCGGGACCCGCACGTCGGCCAACGACGTCGCCGCCAAGGACGCAACGAGTTCACGACGAGCCCGACCCCAAGCGATGTGCAGCGCGCATGGCACAGCTGCATCGCATGGTCGGTCGGCAACGACGCACCGCCCGGTGTCGGTCGGTCCGTCGACCTGCTCGACGATCTCCAACACATTCAACTCGTCCAGGAGAACGGCCAGCTCGTACCCGCCGGTCGGCCCCGGCACCGACCGCACCCAACCGGCGCGGACCAACGGGCCCATCACCTGCGGAACGAAGCCAGGCGTCGTGCCCAATGCCGATGCCAGATCTGCACTCTTCAACCGAAACGGCGAACGCTCGAGCAGCACCAGTGCCCGAACCGCGAGGTCGGCGCGCTGGGTGATCTCGAGTCGCATAGTCACAGACTCATGGATTTCACTGAGGACCGGTAGGGACGAAAGTCCCTGGTCCCCCGTCTCGGCTCAGCTGCCAGTGAACTCGGCGTTGCCGGGGCCGCTCTCCAGGAAGCTCTTGACGCCGATCTGGCTGTCCTCGGTGCGGAACACTTCGACGAAGGCATCGAGTTCGACCAGGAGTCCTTCGGCGAGCGAGGTGGACAGGCCGGCGTCGATCGCCCGCTTGCAGATGCCCTGACCGACGGTCGCTCCCTTGGCGAGCGTGGCGCCGAGTTCGAGGCAGCGTTCCATCAGTGCGTCAGGCGCGACGACCTCGTCGGCCAGACCGATTCGATGTGCTTCGTCGGCGCGGACCTGACGACCGGTGAGGCAGATCTCCTTGGCCTTGCTCGGCCCGACGACCCGAGCGAGGCGCTGTGTGCCTCCTCCACCGGGGATGATGCCGAGCAGGATCTCCGGCTGGCCGAACACCGCCTTCTCGGAGGCGATGCGGTAGTCGCAGGCGAGTGCGAGTTCGCAGCCACCGCCGAGTGCGTAGCCGCTGACCGAGGCGATGACCAGGCATGGCAGTGCGGCGAGTCGGTCGAAGGCGGCGTGGATCTGCGGGCCGATGACTTTGGCTTCGTCGGGCCCACCGAACTCGGAGATCTCGGCGCCGGCGGCGAAGATCCGGTCCCCACCCGAGACGATCAGTGCTGCGGGCGGCGTGTCGGTCAGCTCCTGGGCAGCGGCACCGATCTCGGCGACGAGTGCGCCGGACAGGGCGTTGACCTTGCCGTTCGCAAGGGTGAGGACCGCCACACCGTTGTCGTGACGTTCGAGGGTGAGCAGTTCATAGGCCATGAGTTGCACGCTACGAGAAGGACGATGTCCGACGCCCATCGGCGCTCGTCTCCGCCCAAAAGGCACTTCCAAACAGGCATACTCCACTATGTCTGATTTGGTCGTGCGTGAACATGGGAACCCGTCACAGCAATGAGTGGCGTCCTCCCCCAGCTCGTCCTCGTCGCAATCCTGATCATCGTGAATGCGGCCTTCGCCGGCACCGAACTCGCACTGGTCTCGCTGCGCGAGGGGCAGATCCAGCGCCTCGAACAGCGATCGGCAACCGGTGCCGTCCTGGCACAGCTCGCCCGGCAGCCGAACCAGTTCCTCGCGACCATCCAAGTCGGCATCACTCTCGCCGGCTTCCTCGCCTCGGCCGCAGCAGCCGTCTCACTCGCCGAACCACTCGAGCCGGCGCTCGACTTCCTCGGCGGGGCCGCACGTCCCGCCTCGATCCTCATCGTCACGCTCGTGCTCGCCTACCTCACCCTCGTGTTCGGTGAGCTGGCACCGAAACGCATCGCGATGCAGCGCGCCGAACAGTGGTCGATGTTCATGGCCCGCCCCCTCGCCATCGCATCGAAGCTCACCCGCCCCGCCGTCTGGCTGCTCTCGCACTCGACTGATCTCGTCGTCCGCCTCGTCGGCGCCGACCCTGACCGGCAGCGCGAAGAGGTCACCGAGGAGGAACTTCGCGACCTCGTTGCGGCACAGGAGACGTTCACTCCTGAGCAACGCCAGATCATCGACGGGGCGTTCAGCATCTCGGAACGGACCCTCAGCGAGATCCTCCGGCCGCGCAGTGACGTGTTCGTCGTCGACGCCGACTGGTCGTGCGCGGAGGCGCTGCACGCGTTGGCCGAATCAGGCCACACCAGGGCGCCGGTCGCGCCGGGCCGTCACCTCGACAAGACCGTGGGGGTCGTCCATCTGCGCCAACTACTCGCAGCCAACCGCGACCAGACGGTCGCGGACATCGCCGTCGATGTCCCGGCGTTCCCTGACGCCGCCCGCGTCCTGACCACGATGCGCGGCCTGCAGATCGATCGGGCGCAGATGGCACTGGTCATCAACGAACACGGAGCGGCAGCCGGCATCGTGACGATGGAGGACCTCGTCGAGGAACTCGTCGGCGAGATCTGGGACGAGACCGACCCCGACCTCGCCACGGTGCACCCAGAGGACGGTGGCGTCCTGGTCATCCCGGGTCGCTATCCCATCCACGACCTGCCCGACATCGGCGTCCAGCTCGCCGAGGGGGACTACGCGACCATCGCCGGCTTCGTACTGGACACCGCTGGGACGTTCCCTGCCGTCGGCGACTGCTTCGATGCAGACGGCTGGCGGATCGAGGTACGGAGCGTCGAGCAGCACGCCATCACCGAGGTCGCCATCACCCGGATCGAACCCGATCCGACCCTGCCAGATCAGGAGTGACGGGCACGTTCGGACGCAGGCGGCGTGGCCCGTCGCGTCTCAGTCGAGGTGTCCGGCCATGGCGTGGAAGCCGCCGTCGACGTGCAGGATCTCGCCGGTGATCATCCGGCTCATGTCGGACAGCAGAAAGATCACGGCGTCGGCGACGGGCGCTGCGTCACGGGAGTCCCAGTGCATCGGCGCTTGGTGTTCCCACGCGTCGAGCAGGCGTTCGAATGACCCGATGGCACCGGCGGCACGCGTGTGGAGCGGGCCCGCCGCGACGAGGTTCGACCTGATCGCCACCTTGCCCAGATCCCGTGCGACGTAGCGGTTGGTCGATTCGAGCGCGGCCTTGCACGACGCCCATCCAGTTGTAGACCGGCCAGGCCTTCGAGGCATCGAAGTCGAGCCCGACGATCGAGCCGCCCGTCTCCGGTGCGAGGTCGCGCAGGACATGCGGCCGACGCACCCCTTGCAAAGTGTGTAATGCAACTCCTCAATGCCCATCAGTTCTCATGGGGTTGACGCTGCTCCCAATGTTGCAGTTGTGTTACGGTTCCGCCGGGCCTTCTCGAAGGGAACACACATGCATCGAACCGAGCTGCACATCTCTGACACCGCTGCGGCGTACGCGATGCCGATTGGTGGCGTCGCACTCCGCATCGTCCTCACGGCGGCGGGTTGCCTCGCCGTCGTCCACATCATTCGGCTCCTGATCTCGACGATCGACGATGTCCGACGGCGCGAACAGTTGCTGTTCTTCATCCCGAAGGTCGTCCTCGTCGTCGGCGGGATCACCGGCCTGGCCATCGCCGGTGTCGACGTGTCGGGCATGGCTGCGGTCATGGCGACCGTCGGATTCACCGGGGCGGTGATCTTCACCTCCGTCGGCCAGAACCTCGTCGCCGGCACGATGATCCGCATGGACGACGTCTACCGAGAGGGCGAGGCCGTCACGATCGGCGACCTCCACGGGATCGTCGTCTACCGGACCATGCTGCGCACTGAACTGCAACTGCCGGACGGTTCGACAGCGTGGGTGCCGAACTCGTCGTTCCAAGACGGCCAGGTCCTCAACCACAGCCGCCTGGGCGGGTGGCGAATCTGTGTCGAGGTGCCGCTCGACTGCGTCACCGATCGAGCCGTTGCACACGACGTGATGAACCAGGTGATGCAGAACCTGAGCTGGAACTGTCCCGGCCGGGAAGCGTTCGTCGCCTTCGATCACGTCGGCGGCGAGGCGATGTTCTTCAACGCCTACGCCTGGATCGGTGACCGAACTCAGGAGCCGTGGTTCCGCGGACTGTTGCTCAGTGAGCTCGTCGACGCCCTCGAGGATGTCGGCGTGTCCGTCGGCCAGACCACCAATCTCTCGCTCGGCGCCACACGCCGCGAAGCCGACACCAGCCATCTCAACTGACCGGTCGCTGGCCCGCTCGTGCCCCGGCGAGGCTCGGTCGGCACGGGTCCGACACAGACCCATTGACGTCCCTCGTCGACGTCGCCGAGCGAGACCGGGTCAGGCGTCGACGGCGGCGAGCATTTCGTCGGCAGCGGTCCACGGGTCCGTGGTGTGCGCGACGACTTCGTCGGTGAGTTCGTCCCAGCGTTGGCCGGTACAGATCTGACGGGCCCGAGCGCCGAGACGCTGCGCGATGATCTCGCGCAGCTCCTCGCGCAGCCGGTAGGTGCGGCGGCGTTCGAGCTCCCCGGATTCCTCCGATGCCGCACGGTGCGCCAGCACGGCGTCCCAGATGTCGGTGACGCCCTGGCCGGTGGTGCCGACGGCAGGGATGATCGGCGGACGCCACGCTTCGTGCGCCATGTCGCTCAGGTCGAGCATCTGCATCAGATCGCGAGTCGTCTCGTCCACACCCTTGCGATCTGCCTTGTTGATGACGAAGATGTCGGCGATCTCCATCAGGCCGGCCTTGTTGGCCTGCACGCTGTCACCCCAACCGGGGTTGACGACGACGACGGTGGTGTCGGCCTTGCCGGCGACTTCGACCTCGACCTGTCCGACACCGACGGTCTCGACAAGGATCCAGTGCCGGCCGATCGCATCGAGCAGACGAACCGCTTCGGGCGTGGCGAGCGAGAGGCCACCCAGGTGTCCACGGGTGGCCATCGACCGGATGAACACACCCGGATCGGTGGCGTGGTCCTGCATGCGCACGCGGTCACCGAGGATCGCTCCGCCCGTGAACGGCGAGGACGGGTCGATCGCGAGGACGGCGACCTCGAGTTCGAGCGTGCGGAGATGACCGATCAGTGCGCTGGTCAGTGTGCTCTTGCCAGCACCGGGGGCGCCAGTCAGGCCGACGGTGTAGGCGTCGCCACTGCGGGAGTAGGCGAGCCTGCCGACCTCGCGGGCTTCGTCATCGCCGCGTTCGATCAGTGACAGGAGACGAGCCAAGGAGCCGCGATCGCCCTCGATCGCGGCAGCGAAGAGTTCGGGCGCTGGTTTGCGTTGACGTGCCATGGGTCAGTGCTTCGCTGTGCAGGCAAGTGCCGCTTCGGCTGCCGCTTCAGCGGTCGGCTCGGCAATGTCGACGACCTCGGTGACACCGTCGACACGATCACGAATGATGCGCTCGATGCCCGCCTTGAGCGTGACTGTCGACGATGGGCACCCGACGCAGGCGCCGGTCAACTCGACCTCGACGAGGCCGGTGTCTTCGTGCACTGCATGCAGCACGATGTCACCACCGTCGGCTTGGATCGCCGGACGGATCACTTCGATGGCTCGTTCGACCTTGTCTCGCATCGTGATGTCCATTCAATCAAGGCCGGGCATACGATCAAAAGCGTGAGCACGGTTGCGGCAATTGCGATGTTGGCCCACCAGGGCGGATGGGACGAGATCGCGCTCGTCGCCGGGCCGATGGTGATCATCGCCGGGCTGCTCGTCCTCGCCAAACGGCGGGTCGACGCAACGGTGGCCGATGAGTCGAACGACGGGACCAAGACACCGTGATCGAACTGGTCGACGCCGAGCAGGTGGTCGCCGCGCTGCCCTGGCCGACCATCGTCGAAGCACTCCGACAGGGGTTCGCCGCCGGGTCCGACACGGTCGTACCCCAACGCCACCATCATGCGATGCGGCAGGCCGACGAGATCGACACCGAGTCGACCGAGACACCGACACTGCTCCTGATGCCTGCCTGGAACCCACGGTACGCAGGCGTCAAGGTGGCTGCAGTCTTCCCGACGAATCGCGGGACGGACATTCCGACGATCAACGGCAACTATCTCCTGCTCGACGGCACCACCGGCGTACCCCTCGCCCTTCTGGACGGCGGTGCGTTGACCGTTCGTCGAACGGCGGGAGCCTCACTGCTCGCTGCGGCGCTCCTGGCGCGTCCCGAATCGTCTCGGCTCGTCGTCATGGGCTCCGGACGGCTCGCCGGCAACCTGGCACGTGGGTACGCCGAACTGTTCCCGATCGACGACATCGCCGTCTGGAACCACCGCCCCGAAGGCGCTGCGCGCTTGGTGGCCGAACTGACCGCTGACGGACTGCCCGCTCGGGCCACCGACGATCCACAGGAGGCGGTGTCCGCTGCGGACATCGTGACCACGGCGACGTTGTCGCACGAGCCGGTCGTCTTCGGTGACTGGCTCTGCCCGGGAACCCACCTCGACCTCGTCGGAGGATTCACTCCGGCGATGCGGGAGACCGATGACGATGCGATCCGGACAGCAGACGTCTACGTCGACACGATGACCGGCGCGCTCTCCGAAGCCGGCGACATCATGCAACCCGTTGCGAACGAGACGCTGACCCCCGACTGCATCCGGGGCGACCTGTTCGAGCTCTGTTCACCGACGACGCAGCAATCTGCACCTCGCCGGGCAGACGCCATCACTCTGTTCAAGTCGGTCGGCCACGCCCTCGAAGACCTCGTCGCTGCAGCAGCGGTCTATGAGTCAGCGGTTGCCGAAGGCGGTCCAGACGGCACGGTCGACTGATCGTGCGTTCCGGACTGCCACACTGACACCGTGAGTCCTGCGCCACTGACGACCGCGCTCCTCGACCCGACACGACTGGTGGTCGCGGGGTCACTCCTCGGAACGGTCCGCACAGCCGCCGAGGTCGCTGACCGGACCGGCGTCGAACCGGAGGTCGTGGTGACCGCGATCAGCGAACTCGAAGCGCTCGGTCTGGTCGACCCGTCCGGCGACGGCTTCACGGTGGACGATGCGGGCATGCAGCGGCTGACGCACGAGCTCACCCAGCCGCAGCGTTGACCGATGAGTGGACGACTCGTCGACCCGGATCGCGTTGGTGAGATCGTCGACATCGTTCCGGGCTGAATCGTTTTCGCCTGCGTGGCGTGGATCGATTCGAAAGCATGGCGCCGCCCGCGTCGCTGTTCGTGACGCACGTACTGCTCGTCGTCGATGTGCCAACGGTGGAGCATCACAACGAGATGTCGATGACACCCTCGATCAACCCACCGTCGGCGTCAGTCGCCGTGACGGTGAACGTGAACGGCGTGCCCTCGAACATGGCGAGCACCATGCGACCATCTGGTTCGAAGGTGCCGTCATCGTCGACTTCGTACACGCTCAGGCCGAGTTCGGGGTTGTCGATCAGCACCGCCGAGTCGGGCTGCAGACCGGACCCGCTGAACTCGATCGAATCGTTGCCGTTGTCGGCACAGACCTTGGCATCGCCACGCTCGAAACACGCCTGCGAGTCGCCGAATCCGCAGCTACCGATGGCGATGAGGCCCGCACCGGCGAGCAGGAGTGTTCGGCGCATCATCCGATGTTGCCACACCGACCCACCAACCCGTTGCTCAACGAACCGGTGAGAGGTGAGACGACCATTGCGACCCAGATCTCACCACCAACCCGTTGCTCAACGAACCGGTGAGAGGTGAGACGACCATTGCGACCCAGATCTCACCGCCAATCTGTCGCGAGCCGAACCGGTGAGAGGTGAGACGAGCGTTGACACCCAGATCTCACCGGCCTGCGCTGACGGCGAGGCCCGTTCACAGCATCGTTGTGCGCGCGATCTTGCCTGCGGGTGTCAGCCGGCGATGCGTTCGATGCTTGCGCCGACGGCGCTGAGCCGGCCGACGAGGTCGTCGTAGCCCCGGTCGATGTGGTGCACTCCGGAGATGATCGTCTCGCCTTCAGCGGCGAGGCCCGCGACGACCATCGCTGCGCCGGCGCGGATGTCGTGGGCCTTGACTTCGGCACCCGACAGGCGGGGGACGCCGCGGATCACGGCGTGGTGGCCGGTCGTGCTGACGTCGGCGCCCAATCGCTGCAGTTCTTCGACGTAGCGGAAGCGGCCCGGGTAGAGATTCTCGGTGACGATGCCCACGCCGTCGGCGACGGAGAGCATCGTGATGATCAGCGGCTTGTAGTCGGTGGCGATTCCCGGGTACGGCAGCGTCGCGACGTCGATCGATCGGAGCCGCTCGGGTGCCGCGACGTGCAGGCCGGAGTGCCCGTCGATTTCGACCGGGCTCATCTGGAGCCCCATGTCGGAGAACCGGTCGAGCAGCATCGTCATGTCCTCGGGGCGGATACCGAGGACGTCGAGCTCTCCGTTCGACACCGCAGTGGCCGCAAGGTAGGTGGCGGCCTGGATGCGGTCCGGCACGGTGTGGTGGCTGATCGGGCGGAGGGCGTCTCGCTCGACACCTTCGATCGTCAACGTCGATGTTCCGATGCCGGTGATCCCGGCCCCCATTGCGACGAGGAAGTTGCACAGGTCGGTGATCTCGGGTTCACGGGCGCAGTTGTCGATCGTCGTCCGGCCCTCCGCGAAGACTGCCGCAGTCAGCAGGTTCTCGGTGGCCCCGACCGACGGGAAGTCGAAGGTGATGTCGGCGCCGCGCAACCGCTCGCAGCGCGCTTCGAGGTAGCCATGGCTGAACTTGAACTCGGCTCCCATTGCTTCGAGTCCGCTGACGTGCATGTCGATCGGTCGGGCACCGAAGTCGTCACCGCCGGGCATCGAGAGGCGGACCTCGCCGCACCGCGTCAGGAGCGGGCCGAGGACGTTGATCGAGGCGCGGATCTTCTCGACGAGTTCGTACGGAGCGACCGGGGTGATCTGGCCGGTGTTGGTGAGCAACAACTGGCCCGGCTCGGGGCGCACCATGTCCACGCCGAGTTCGGCGAGCAGTTCGCCCATGATCGTGACGTCGACGATGTCGGGCACGTTGGTCAGTTCGAACGTGCCGTCGGTCAGCAGCGTGGTCGCCATCAACTTGAGCACGGAGTTCTTGGCGCCGGGCACATACACCGACCCCTTGATCGGGCGGTTGCCGCGCACCACGAACTTCTCACTCGCCAGATCTGCATTCACAGCCACCAGTATGCTCCCGCTGTGCGACCAGGAGGGACCAGGGTGACCCGCACCTGGCCCCTCGATCAAGACCATCTCGAGCGCATCCTCGCACCCCGCGACGACCTCGTCCTCGAAGCGCTCGGCGACGACCGTTCGCAGCACCCCGAGATCGATCCCGACGGCTGCAACGATCACCACGTCTACCTGCAGGAACATGGTCCGTTCGGCAGCTACCGACGAGTCGTCTCGGTCGGTGCCGCGTCGATCACCGAGACCACGACGTACCGGCTGACGATCCCGTGGTTCGGCTGGTTGTTCCGTCTCCCGGTGGGCCAGGTGATCCGTCGACGGATCTCACATCGTGGTTTCTGGTCACCACCGGATCGGCTCGACTCCATCCAGGTCCTCGTGATCGGATTGCTCGCTGCGGCGTCGATGAGCGCAGCGTTCATCAACACGCTGTTCACGCAGACCGCCGAATTCGCCGCCGACGATTTCGGGGTCGGCGATGCGGGCGTCGGCAACGCCGGGGCGATCGTGCGCGCCGGCATCATCGTGGCGCTGCCCGCTGCCGTGCTCGCCGACCGCATCGGTCGTCGCCGTGTGATCGTCGCTGTTGCCTGGATCGCTCCACTGCTGTCGCTGCTCGGCGCGATCGCTCCGAACTTCCCCGTCCTCGTCGCCACGCAGACGCTCGGTCGACCGATGGGCATTGCGCTGTCGTTCCTGATCGGCGTCATCGCCGCCGAAGAGATGCCCAAGAACACTCGCGCCTATGCGATCAGCATCCTGGCAATGGCGAGTGGATTCGGGGCCGGCATCGCCGTGTCGTCGCTTCCCCTTGCGGATCTCGGGCCGAGTGGCTGGCGCTACGTCTACGTGGTGTCCGCCATCTGGTGCGTCGTCGCACTCGATCTGGCGCGCCGCCTGCCCGAGACCCGCCGATTCGCCGCGACTCATCGAGACCCGACCGAGCGCGCACCGCGCCTCGACCGGCGGCGAATGGTGCTGCTCGGTGCCGTGGCGTTCATCGGCAACATCTTCATCTCGCCGGCGAGCTTCTTCCAGAACAGCTACCTGAGCGACGTCCGCGGGTTCAGTGCGACGACCATCGGCATCTTCTCCCTGGTCGTCGGCACCCCGGCCGCGCTCGGCTTGCTGATCGGCGGCCGTTTGGCAGACACCCGAGGGCGCAAGCCATTGATCGCAGTGGTCCTGCCGTTCTCGACGCTGATGATCATCCTGGCGTTCACGTTCGGCGGGCCGGTGCTGTGGGCGTTCTCGTTCCTCGCAGGCATCACTGGCAGCATGGCGTTCCCCGCGATGGCGGTCTATCGCACCGAGTTGTTCCCGACCGGCAACCGTTCGAGGGCGGCGGGCATCATCACCGCGCTCGCGCTGATCGGTGGCATCGGCGGCCTACTCGGTACGGGCCAACTCGTCGACCGTGGCTGGTCATACGGGACGGTGATGGCGATGATGGGCCTGGCCCAGGTCGTCGTCACGATCATCGTGATCACGTCATATCCCGAGACCGCCCACCGCGAACTCGAAGAGATGAATCCCGAAGACGCCACCCTGATCATCACCAGCTGAGCGTTTCTCTCAGCGCCGAGTCCCGTTCGTGCCTGGCCCTGACGGGACTTCGATTTCAAGAGCGGCGAAAATGACGAGGACTGGGTCAGTCGTCTGGGCTCCGACGTGCAGATCTTCGGATTCGGGACTCGTCGTAGGCCGCACGAAATCCGGGACTCGAGCGGATGTAGGCGACGAAGACGAGAAGAATCGCCGTCGGAATCAGGAGCAGCAACGGGGAGGAGCCGAGCGCTGACGCCGCTGCGGCACCGCCGACGTAGCAGGCCAGCACACCGACGAGCACGATGACCGTCGACGAGCGCCGACCGACAGAGGTCCGCTCGGCGCCACGGAGCGCGAGCGCCACCTTCTCCCCGATCCGAACCACGGTGCCGGTTCCGTAGGTGGTTGCGACCGCAATGCTGCCCACACGTCTCAGCGATGAAGCCTGGACCCCCATCGCCAGGGCTCCGATGCCGATCACGACATAGTGGATGAGCCCCGGTCGGTTCGAGAACTCGACGTCGCGCACGATCAGGATCAACGGGAGTGACAGGGTGAGGAGTGCCTCGACGACGAGCAGTTCGTCCGGTCGGACCGTCTTGTCCTGCCGCAGCCGCCGGTCGTGGTGCGCAATGGCGACGACCACACCGGCGGCGAAGGCCACGAGTGCAGCGAGCGATGCCACCGCAGAGGACCAGTCGCCCGACCCGCTGAAGATCCCGATTCTGACCAGGTTGCCGCTCATGTTCGCGACGAACACGTTGGTCACGTACAAGAAGAGATGGGCATCGATGAACCCGGCGACGCCAGCCAGTGACAGCGCCAACACGAGCGGTCCCGAAGGGTGGTGAGCGGTTTCGGCAGTCACTGCACGTTGCACGTTCGGTCGACGAACTTCGCGACGAGTTCAGCGACCTCGGCGTCGCGCCCCTTGAGGTCGTGGCGGGCGCCGTCGAGCCAGACGTGTTCGACAGCGCCGCGGATCGTCGCGGTCCATGCTTCGAGTGCTTCAGGCGTGCCGAACTCGTCGCGAGTACCGGACACGAACAGGCACGGGACGTCGATGTCGACGAGGTGTTCGACGCGAAGCTTCTCCGGCTGCTTCGGCGGATGGAGCGGATAGCCGAGCAGCACCAGGCCGGCCAGGTTCTTGACCGGGCCACCGCCGTCGACATCCGCGGCGACCATGGACACCATGCGGCCACCCATCGAATGGCCACCGAGGATCAGCGGACTCCGTCGGCGGTTGATCGACGCCAGGTCGGCACGGATCGACGCCATCAGCTTCGGCGCACGGTCGGGCGGCCCCTTCCGACCCTCGCGCCGGTACGGGAAGTCGTGGCGGTCGACGCGGGCAGCGTCGCCCAGCTCGGCTTCGATGCGGAGCAGTCGCGCGTGTTCTCGGTCGGAACCGGCACCGTGATAGAGCAGCACGCTCGGCGTCGCCATCGAAGTGCCGACGGTCAGCCCGGGTCTTTGGCCGACAGGATCCGACGTGCTTCAGCCAGATCGCTCATCGCCTTCGCTGCGTCGATGTCCGCGCCGCCGTGGTCGGGGTGCACCTCGCGCATCTGAGTGCGGAAGGCACGGGTGACCTCACGCTTCGACGGCTTCTTGCTCCCGAGTTCGAAGCCGAGGATGCCAAGGCTCCAAGCCAGCGGATCGGCGAGCGCTTCGAGGTTCGTCGTCTGCGAGCCGGCGAGATGGGCGATGAACGATGCGCCAATGGGGCCACGCCAGCGGGCCGCCTTCTGCAGCACGCCGATGACCCCAACGCGGTGTTCGGGGCCCAGTCGCTCGGCTGCATAGATCGCCCCGAGCACTTGGCTCACGTCGGTCCCCGTCGAGTTGAAGTCGAACTTGATCTCGTCGCCGTCACCGACCAGTCGGTGGTTGCTGACCCCGAGGCCGTGCCGGTCGATCTGAAAGCGATGCCGCAGTCGAGGTTGCACCACACGCTGGCCTGCGCCGACTTCTGTGATCAGCCGGTGGATGTCCGCCACCTGGTCGTCGTCGAGGCCACCGAGGTGCGCCGCGACGACGGATCCGAGTAGCAGCCCGCCGAAGCCGGGGGCCGGGTCGACGGGCAGCACCATGTGTCCCAGCGCGACGCGCCGTGTCGGAAGGTTGGGTCGGGTGTGCCAGATCTCGAGTTCAGCGAGGAGCACCGTGGGTCGTCCCCTCGCCTCAGACGTACGGGCGCAGGAGCGAACGGAGCTCCTGTGCCAGCTCGATCACGTCGGAGTCGCTGTCGGCCGAACTGCTGGCATCGGCAGTGAACTGCGTGACGAGCCGTTCGACGCCGGCCACCGCCCCGACCCACGTGCGTGGTGCAAGTGCGTACGGCGGGTGCTTCTTGTCCACGACTCCGTGGATCTCGATGAGCTGCTTGCGGGACTTCGCGTCGAGCGGGTCCTTGGCGAGTTTGTCGGCGGCGAGGAACATCGTGCTGAGGGCACCTTCGGGCGGCTCGTTCGCTCCGGACTCGTCGGCGCTCATCAACTCGCCGCCCTCGATCGCGTCGAGCAGATCGTCGACGGAGTCCTCGGCGTCGGCGGCAACGACCACGGTGAGTCCTTCCCAGCGATGCGGTACCTCCGACTCGACGAGCGCCTCGGTCAGGATCTTGCGGTCGGCGTCGGTCCACTCGTCCAGGTTGAACTCCGTGGACGGCGCATCCGCGTCGAGCGTGATCGGGAACGGACCGAGTTCCTGTTCCAGGCGTTCGAAGATGGCGTCGACCTTGCCCTCGTGCGACTCCGGCACGACGAGTTCGGTGCCGTCCCAGCCGTGCGGGATGAACGCCTCGGCCATCGCCTCGGACAGTTCGGCCTGCTGGTCGAAGGTCCACGCACCGACGTCGTAGTGCACTTTGACGATGGCGTCGTCGAACGGGTCGAAGTCGATCGGATCGCCGATGCCGGCCGTCTCGTTCTGCTGTTCGGCGCCGCCGCCTCTGCTCACAAATGCCACGAGGGCACGCTAGCGGCAAGGAATGCCTGCGTCCTTTCGTACTCGTCCCGAACGTTCCCCGGATCACGGAAGCCGTGGCCCTCCCCCTCGTAGACGACGAGGTCCACGTTCGGGCCGGCACGCTGCGCCAACTGCTCGCTCTGGGCCAGCGGAACGACCGGATCATCGGTGCCATGGAAGACGAGGAGTGGCTTGGTGATCCGGTCCGCCCGGTACAGCGGGGACAGCGACTCGAAGTGCTCGACGTCGGCGGCGTCGCCGACGAGCGTGTCGGTGTAGTGCGCTTCGAATCGATGGGTGACCTCGGCGAGCGCACGGAGGTCGCTGACCGGGTAGGACGCGACCCCCGCGGCGACGGTCTCGTCGTGATCTGCGAGCACACCGAGCACCGTCAGACCACCCGATGAGCCGCCGATCACCACCGTCGTCTCGGGCGTTGCCCACCCTTGTGCGTGGGCGTGTCGGATGACGGCGGCGGTGTCGTCGACATCGCTCCGACCCCAGGCACCGTTCAGCGCGCGCTGATACTTCCGGCCGTGTCCGGTCGTGCCACGCGGGTCGACGACGAGAACGTCCCAGCCGCGACTCCACCAGTAGCTGATGCGCGGACGAAAGTCGGCCTGCCACTGATCGGTCGGGCCGCCATGGACCCAGACGAGCATCCGCCCCTCACCCGCGGCATATCGGCGGGCATGAAGCACCACGCCGTGCTCGACGCTCGCTTCGATCAACGCGGGCTCGGGGAGGTCGAATCGATCCCAGCCGGCTGCCGGGCCGACGGCGAGCACCGTACGCGGCGGC